>OGOZ01002079.1_pt1 | contig 10265 bp, 7 predicted proteins | sample 1552801 | NCBI WGS metagenome assembly OGOZ01 (sample SAMEA2580196, study PRJEB22360) | human gut metagenome | biome: human gut; feature: human-associated habitat; material: faeces | place: Denmark | collected 2008/2010
CAGCCAATGCGGTGCAAGCGGCTGGTTTTTTGTGTGTTCTAAAAAAGGAACTGCACTGGTCTTTTACCGCGTGGGGCACAAGCGGGTGGCACAAAAAACTGACGGCAAACCTCGTGAGCAACCAAGCCATTGAACTGGCGAACATTATCAGCAGCGTTCTTCCGCTCTATTTATTAAGCGGCCTTTCCGCAGGAATGGTAAGCGCGCTGAACTATGCGCGCCAACTGGCAGATTCTCCAACCGAAATTTTTACGCTCCGCGTTACCAATGTTTCCAAAATCCAACTGACTGAAAGTGCCGCACAAAAAAATTGGACCCAACTAAACCGGGATTTTTTAACCACCCAGCACTTTGTGCTTTTTTTGCTTACGCCGCTAGCGGTATTTACCTGCTTTTACGCGCCGGAGATTATTTCTCTTTTCTTTGAGCGCGGAAATTTCACACAGCAGGACGCCCACAGCGCCGCCAACTTTCTGCGCCCATTAATGGCAATGATGTGGTTTATGGGGCCGATTTTAATGCAAAACAATGTGGTGGCGGCGGGAAGAAAGGTAAAGGAAAGTCTGCCCTATGCCCTCACGGGAATTATTTTATTTATTGTGTTGGTTCCGGTTACGATGCAGATATTTGGGGCGTATGCGTATCCTTACACGCAAGCGGGGTGCTGTACGGTAAGTTTATTTATTAATTATTTACTCTTTAAAAAGCATTTTCCGCAAGTAGAGTATATCTATTCCCTGCGTGCGGCGGCGCGCTTGACGGCCGTCAATATTTTGGCCCTTTTTCCATCGGCCTTATATGCGTTTTTCGGGCCGCGCGCCAATGCTTTTTTTACGCTTCTTTTCGGCGGACTTATCTTTTTAGGAACGCTTTGGTTTTTGGTCCGCAAAAGCGGCGATTGGGATATATTTACACGACAATTTAAAAACCGCTTTTAGCGGACCAGCAATTTTTTAAGCGCTTTTAATACATCTTGTGCGCGCACGGCTTCGGTACAAGGGGCCGCCTTATGCCCCAGCGGGCAAGTAAACATCCAATCGGGCATACTCCACATACAGCCGCCGCACGGTCCGGCGGCCAAATTAATATTTTTAGCATAGCCGAAAAATTCCCGGTTCGTCGGGCCAAAAATTACGACACTTTTTACGTCTAAATACTGGGCCAGTTGCACAAGTCCGCTCTCCGTATCAATATGCGCTTTGGCCCCTTGCAAGAGGGACGGAACATCCAAAAGTGTTGTTTTACCCACCAGGTTAAAATCGGCTTCTTCGTACACCGGGCTGTTTTTTCCTCCCAGTTGCACGAGTTTAATTTGGGGAAATGCACGCTTAAACAAGCGGAAAAATTCGCACCAGCGCACTGCCGGCCAAGCGCGCGTGGGGCGGTTTTTCCCCACAACTTGTGCAGAACTGGTGCCGTCGTGAAACGTAACATAGGACACACCGGACAAACCGTATTTTTCCAAAATTTTAGTTTCCGTTTTTAACCGGCGCGTTTCTTCGTGCGGCAAGGCAAGCCCGCCCGTATAAGAGAGCAAATCAAACCGCCGCCCGCCAGAGGCATACAGCCAACGGCCCAGAGCGGCTTCCGTCAAAAACGGGTCATCAAGCAGTTCTCCCAAATTTTTTTGGGCTTCCTGCGCGCGCTCAAATGCCGGGAGAAAGGTAGGAGCCAACTGTGCAATACGCGCCACCTCTGCGTACCAGAATTTGGCCGTCAAACACACCTGAACGGACAAATCATAATCCGCCCAACGGATGTTACCATCTGTCAAAATAGTCGTTTTTTTGTCGGCCCCGAACAGCGTTTGTGCTACATCCGGCAGTTGGGCATAAATAAAAAATTCCGCGTGGGGCATTTGCTCCCGGTAGGCCAGCACCAACCGCCGAGCACAAGCCCCGTCGCCCAGGCCTCCGGCTAACCAAAACAGTACGCGCAACTTATCGCCCGGTTGAACCGTGCGCCCGCCGTGGCGGTATTTAGCAAGCCAATTTTTTTTGACCCGGCTCCATTTCATCGCCCAGCGAACCACGCGGCTATCCCTTCCGCGCAAATTAAGAGACTGTTTTAAATCTAACAAACCGATTTTAATATGCGGCTCTTCAAAATTCATTTTACGGCATCCTTACATAATTTTTCGTAGGCATCCAAATAGTTCGCAAGCGAAAAACGCTCCGTTACCAACTTCGCCTGCGCCCCGAAGGCGGCCCGCTTTTCCTCATCCGCCATCAGTTCGGCAAGTTTAGCGGCCAGTTGGTCGGTATGGTTTTGCTTGACTAAAAAGCCGTCTGTGCCGTTGCGGATAATAACATCCGGCCCTGTGCAGGCAAAACTGACCGCCGGCAGTCCCGCCGCCATTGCTTCTAATAAAACCATTGGAAACCCCTCTGCGCGGGAAGACATTGCATATAAGTCCGCGTGTTGGTAAACGGGCACCAAGCCTTTTATGGGCGGAACAAATTGCACACCGGCCTGCACATCAAGCGTATCCGCCAGCCCCTTTAATTCCGCTTCGTCCGGACCGCCGCCAATTAAGCACAAACGCCAATTTGGAAAATCGTCGCATATGCGCCGCCAAGCCTGCAACAAGCGGTCAAACCCTTTTTGTTTAACCAGACGGCCCACAGCCAGTACATATTTTTTACCGGGTTCTAAAAAAGCGGGGCGCGGATATTTTTGCGTATCTGCGGGCATTGCGGGATTATAAACTACGCTGGCGCGCCATTTGGGAAAATACATTGCCAAAAACTTGCGGTCCCGCTCTGATAATACGGTTACACGGCTGGCGCGCGCTAATAAAAAATTACGCAAAATCTGCCACTTACGCGAATATTCCAAGTGCCGCACGTCCAAATGGTCTGCATAAATATACGGAACGCGTAAGAGCCAACAGGCGGCTAACACGCTAATTGTCATAAAACTAATGACCACATCCGGGCGAGTATCGGCCACCGCGCGCATCAAACGCCACAAGCGGGGAAAACTGCCCCAAAATCCGGACTCTTTAAATGCGCCCAAATGCTCCCGCACGCGCAGCACAGAAGCAGGAGTTTGGTAAAAATCCGGCACCGAATCATCTAATGTCAGCAGTGTTACTTGATGTCCCCGCGAGGCAAGCCCCGCGCACAAATACGTCATTACGCGCTCTGCTCCACCACCGCCCAAGGTCCCTATCACACAAGTAATCCGCAAGATAAACTCCTTATAAAAAGCCCGGCTTTAAAAACCGCCGGGCACAAATTAATAAAGCAACTGCGCAAACGCACAGACAAAATCTTCAAACGGATATTTGTCTTTTAGTTTGCTGGCTTCTACTGCCAATCCTACACGCTTGCCCCAATTTACCATTAACTCATCCAGAGCAACTGTAAACGGCTCTTCCTCGCCCGCGTTGACAATGAGGCCGTTAATACCGTTGGACACCAACGCTGTAACAGGGGCTGACTCACACGCTACGCACGGAAGTTTGCTTGCCATAGCGTCTAGCAAGATATCGGCTTCCGCCGGATTCAAAGCCGGATAGGCAAAAATATCTGCGTTGCGCAACAGGCTATACACATCTGTTTGCGCGGGCACAATTTCGGTACTGGCCTGCAAATGGTTTTTGGTAATAAATTTTTGTAAGGCCGTCTTTTCTGTGCCGTCGCCCACAATCGTTAAGTGCCAGGTGGTATGCGCCGGAGCCAAGCGCGCCCAAGTTTTCAGTAAGTTATCAAAACCGCTTTCCTTAACCAATTTGCCCACAGCCACAATGTTATTTTCCTTTTTAAAGCAGGCGGGCTTGTTATAATTATAATGTTCCACCCATACGGCAGGATTGGTAACTTCGTGTACTTTCAGGCCGGAATAAGTTTTTTTATTAAGAGGCTTATCCGAGGTTTTAATAACAAAAACCTGTTTGGCTTTTTTGAGCAAACTCTTTTTGTCTTTGGACGGCTTATCCTCTTTAAAACCCTCGTTTTCGGCATAAGCAAACAGCAGCCCCGCTTCTTGCGCCGCCGCACAGCCGGACAAATTCATAAAAGAAATAACAAAATCGGCGTGTTCTTTTTTAAGCATACCCGCCAAAGTTTTTGGCTTGGCTGATGCGGCATATTCATAAACGGGCAAACCCGTACCGGCTTTCAACTTACCCTTTACGCAGGCTAATGAAACCTTAAACCCTTTTTGCTGTAATTCTTCCCCTAATTTTACCCCCAGACGGGCAGCAGTAAAATGCTTATTTCCGCCAATAAAAATAAATACGTTCATTTTTTCCTCCTAACATAAACCCTATATGCAATTCTTTTCTATTGTACATAAAAAATGAGCATAAAAAAACCGCCCGGAAAGGGCGGTAATCATAAAAAACATTGCGGGGACTGGATTTGAACCAGTGATCTCAAGGTTATGGGCCTTGCGAGATACCAGGCTTCTCTACCCCGCAATGTTATTATAACACTTTGGGACAAGAAAAGCAAATATACATATAAAAGCGGGGCACGGAAATATATCCCCGCCCCGCGCGCAATCACAAATTCTCCACCAATAACTATTCTTTAAACATCGGATAGAAATAAATACCCATATACACCGGGTTATCCGTAAAACCTTTTACATTTTTGCGCATTGCCCACAGGCCCGTGGGGTGGACGGTGTAAATCTGCATAGCGTCCTCGTGCATCAGGTTATGCACTTGCTTATACAATGCACTGCGTTTTGCAAAATTGGTTTCCGAAACGGCCTGCTCTATCAGTTTATCTACCTGCGGATTTTTGTACCCTTGCGAAAGGGCATAACGCCCTTGGCTGTGCAAGAACGGAAAATAGAAATTGTGCGCATCAGCATAATCGGCCACCCAACCGCGCGCCCACACCGGCATCTGGCGTTTGGCAGTTTTCTCCAAGAACGACGGCCACGTTACGCCGCGCAAATCAATTTGAAATTTGGGGTTCAGACTTTCCACATTGCGTTTTAAAATTTCGCTTGCAATTTGGCGCATATCCCCGCTGGTGTTGTAGGTTATGGTAAATTTAAAACCTTTTTCCCATACTTCTCCGCCCCAAGCCTTTTTAAACAGTTCTTCGGCTTTTTTTAAATCAAAAGAATACCGTTTAAAATTTTTGTCGTATTTTACAAGCCCTGCCGGAGCCGGACCGATAGCACGCTCCCCGCGCCCGCCCATAGATTCCTTTAAAAAGGATTCATAGTCAAACGCATATTCAAAAGCTTGGCGCAAATTTTTATCGGCAAAAAAATCTGCCGGGATACCCTGGCCGTCCAACTTGCCGGAACCGACATCCGGATTGGCCTGCATATTGATATCAAGCGTAAAAAAGATGACCGGGTCCGTGCGCAAACGGGGCAAATTATCGTACAGAGTTACTTCCGGATTTCCCTTAATTTGCTCCGCAAATTTGGTGGAAATTTCCGCCACATCAGCGTCGCCCGTTTCCAGCATTAGGCGCAAGGTGGAAGGTTCGTCCACGGTCAGCATATGGATAAATTTTAATTTGGGCGCGCCCGCAAAATAATTCTCGTTGGCGGACAATGTCAGGCGCTTGGCGGCAATATCCCAGCGCGCCACGCTGAACGGCCCCGAGCCGTTGGCCGCAGCAAAAAAAGGAGAGGAATCTTTGGCAAAGTTATTAAACTTTTTCCACGTTTCTTCCGTACCGTCCCACGCGCCGTGGGAGACCGCCCACTCTTTGCTGACAATGTACCCCCACCGTGCCACAATAGAAAGAAACGGCGCAAACGGACGTTTGAGCGTTACCACCACATTATCGCCTTCCACGCGGACGGCATTGGCGGCCTCTTTAAAATCAACTATAATTTCGCCCTTGTCATTACGCGTAGAGGACACACCCAAAATCGGCTCCAACAGCAAACTGGACGGCCCGCCGGATACGTCTGACAGAAGAAAGCGCAACAGGGAATAGCGCACATCCTCGGGGGTCAGGTCTTCCCCGCCTTGGAATTTAATCCCTTTGCGGATGGGAAAAGTATAAGTGCGTCCGTCAGCGGAAATGAGTCCGTTGTCTTTGCTGGGCACCGCCGCAGAAACGGACGGGAGCAAATCGGTCAGCGAGGCTCCGTCAAATTTTAACAGCGTGTCATACACGTTAATTAGCAGCCCGTGCGTTACACCGTCGTACGAATACACCGGGTCCAGGGATTCCATTTCCCCCTTATGTGCCACGACCAAGGTATCTTTCATATCTTGTTTGGCACAGGCCGAAACCAACAACACGGCTAACAAAAGCAATATACATTTCTTCATTTTTTCCTCACCACATACGCGGCGCCTTTTTTATTACACAGCCACGCTTTTGCAAATTCCCGCGCATCATAGGCGCGTAAAACCAAATCTTGTTTTAAAGCGGCCGGGTCCGCCACCAAAACCTTACCGTCTTTCCAGCCTCTAATTAATACTAAATGACCCGGAGTATGCTCTATGGCCGCACCCGCGAGTTCCCCGCGGTTATAGCCGATACTGGCCACCACCAAAGAATTGTCCGCTACAAAATTTTCCAATTCACCCAAAGCACTAAACCGCCGGACATATGCTTCCGCTCCGCGCGCCGAAGCCGCGGCTACGTTAAATACCCAGTTACCGAAAATGCCCGCCGTTTGGTCAAAGACTTCGGGCAACAAATCTTTTAAAGCGGTTTTAAAGCCCAACGCATTTAATGCCATACAAAGCGATGTCGGACTGCAAATACGGCGGCGGTCCGGGTGATTTTGCTCCATTTGGGAAATCGGTTCTATTCCGTGTACAAATACCCCCGCCGGCAGGCGCGAGGCGCTTTTTTCATCATACGAGAAAGAAGCCCCAACTGCCGTTGCGGCAAGCAGGGTTATCTCCGCACCGCCGAATAATTTTAAACGGAACCGGTAGGCCTCTGCCGGGACTGATAAAACCAATTCATCCGCTGCCACGCGAGCAAAATGATCCTGTTGCGCCGGGAAACTGCTCTTCATTTTGCCGGACAGAAGCCCTAACTTATAAAACCCGCTCCATTTATCTTGTACGCATACCTGCGCTTCCAATAACAGCCAACCGTCCGCAGGGGAACGAAACCCCGCCGACAACACAAGAGAAGAAAAGGGAAAAGATGTTTTAAAAACAAGTGATGTAACCGTTTGGATACCGTCGGCAAAACTTTCTTCCGCTATATCGGCAGGAGAGTGCAAAAGATTGAGAATACAGGAACGCTGCTTGGACATATAAAAACCTTTATCGGGGCACCCGGACTTGAACCGGGAACCTCCCGCTCCCAAAGCGGGCGCTCTACCACTTGAGCCATGCCCCGAATGTGTATATTGTACCAATTTTATGCTAAAAACCCTAACGCTATTTATTTGGAACGGCGCGGAATGCGGTCCGGGGAAAGGACTTCGTGCAAGTGAGAATCCCGCTCTACAAAAGTTTCACTTTTGGTAAGAGAAGTGTCATACGGGCGGAATAAAAAGTTTCCGCTAGGCAACAAATCCAACTGTCCCCAGCAAGGTGTTTCCCCCACCTTTAAAAAGGCACTTATTTGCATAATCCGCTTGGTAGGGATACTTTTGGGCGTGGTAAATTCCTGTACGTGCAGTCTTTGAGTGCGGTAATGCGGGGGCAGGAGTCCGCCAACGTGTAGCATAATAGCAATAGGCTTTTCCTCACTCATAGCAAAACGAACGGCAAAATCCGGATTTTGGGAAAAGTGAAGCACTGGCCAAGCAGTTTGATAATCGTAAGCCTTATTAACGTCAAGCCCGTTTTTAAAGATATTACGCAAATCTTCTCCGTCAGCGTGCAACCGCATTCCACGCAGTAAATCAAACGCGTAGCGCGGAGCCGGATACGGAGTATTGCGCAGGGCGGCATTTTCCTCCCACGGGTTTTCCTGCCATTGGACGGCTTTTAAATCGCGGATAACATACGCCTGCCCCGCAAAGCGCGGAAGCCCATAAATAAGAGCGGCCTGTTCGGCCAGCCAAGCGAGTGCTTGTGGTTTTGATAATTTTTTATGTTTTTGGACCATTGCCACCGCGCGGGAAGCAGCGTGGGAGTCCGCCAATAAAAGATATTTCTGCGGAATAGAAATTTGCGTGATCCCGCCGGGCAAATCCTTGATATGCCAATTAGATAAATGTGTCATGATGCCCGGTTTCAACACACTGGAAGATATTGCCTTTTGCACATCCAAGTGCATAGAAATAACCTTGGCAGGAGGAACGGAAACAAAAGAAGGGACCTGAATCACCGGCCGGACAGGCACTTTAAAAGGGGTTTTAAAGGCACGGGGCACAAACGCGCGCACACTTTGCGCCACAAGCGGACCTGACGCAAAAAAGAAAAACGATAAAACACACATCGCGCGCAGAAACAGGTTCATACTCGTATAGTAGCAGAAAAAAGGCAAAAAGTCATCCCCCGCTACGCGGTGTGGGTGTTTTTCCGTCCTAACGCGGGCAAAGCAGTTTGCCCGCTCTCCCGGAACAAAAAAATAACCGCCTCAAAAAAGGCGGTTTCAAATCTGGTTCCGGGACTAGGACTCGAACCTAGAATTAATGCTCCAGAGGCATCCGTGTTACCATTACACCATCCCGGATTAACATAAGTATTTTAGCACATTTTGATAAAAGGACGCAATTTTTTCTTATTCTCCCACCCGACTCCTTAATTTGTTATAATAAAAAGAGATTTAGCGCCTATAGCTCAATCGGTTAGAGCAACCGACTCATAATCGGTGGGTTCCAGGTTCAAGTCCTGGTGGGCGCAGTATTCAAAAGCCTACGCGCAAGCGTGGGCTTTTTTGCGTCCAAGCACACCAACTGCTTGGTGTGCGTCCAGACTTGAAAGGCGGAGCGATGTTTTTGTTTGAAGCGTTGTGCGCTGAAAGGCAAAAACCGCGAGCCCGGCCTGCAGGAAAATTTCGTCAGAAATTTTACCGGAAGGCAACCTCCGCCGGGGGTAGTTGTATTTATAAACTCCCTGGGTTTACGCCCGGAGTTGTTGCGGGAGAAATGTACGCGGGCCATATATCCGCCGAAACACTTTTTTACCAAAAAAGTTTTAGTGAGCCAAGTCCGCCCAGTTTAGTTTGCGCTTGTTCCAGGCAGGGTCGGCCGCCACGTTTTTGTCCGAAAGTTGCAGAAAGCAGGAACTTCCCAATTTGCCTTCCAGGGCAATAGCACGGTCCCACTCCTTGGAAACGCGGCTCAGTTTTACGATGTCACAGTTAGGCATCCAAATCAAGGCCCCAGCCCGCCGCTTTAAGGCCTCGTCGCGGGCTTCTTCGTCCAAATGGTATAGTTCCGTCACCCGCGCATTCATACGGTACATTTGGTTGGGGTAAAAGCCGTACATAGCTTCCAATGCCTCCGGTGGAAATGCCTCCACAGCTATTACAAAAAGTTCCTTTTTCGGGGCGTGGTCGCGGTAGAACTGTGCGGAAATGCGCGAGGGAAAATAATGCGAATAAACAAGTAGCCGCCAATTAGACGCCGTCTGCACGCCAATCATTCCCAAATATACGATAAAAATCAGTTTAGCCACCCGGCTGTGCCGCACCACCCGTGCCGCACTGAGTGCCACAAACAAAAACAGTGCCGGCATTATTTCCATAAAATAACGCCCAAACCACAAATAAATTTTAAAGTACAAAAGCCCCACAAACCCAAACACGCCAGTAAAACCAACAGCAGCAGGAGTTCCCGCTGGAACGGGAAGCGTTTGTGGCGTTTAAAATCTTCGTAATTCCACACCCATCCGGACAACACCAATACGCCCAATACCAAAAACGCCACCGTATACGCAAAAAAGAAGGATATTAAGTTCATCCAAACAAATATCCCGGGGGCCTTATCGGCCCACCAGTTTCCGCCAAAGCGGTCTTGCCCCACGTTATACAACAGATTCGGCACGAGCCACGGCAAGAAACAGGCAAACACCACGCACGGCAAAAGGAGCGCCCACGCGATATTTTTGCGGCTATGCAGTGCCTGCACGGCCAAAAGCCCCGACGTAATGCCAAAAAACAGCATCCCAAAATAATGGCTCCAGCCCAGTAACCCCAACAGTATTCCCCACCATAGCCACAATTTACGCGGCACCACACGGCCTTTGCGAAGAAGGAGAGAAATTTGCAAAAACAAAAAAGTAAGCGGCACCGCAAGAGCCAACATCAGGGCATAGGCCCGCGCATGCTGGGAATAGAATATAACATAAAAATTGCCAGTCAGAAGCGCCATAAACAGCCACCGCGCCGTTTTGCCAAAGCGCCGAGGGAACA
>OGOZ01002082.1_pt1 | contig 10257 bp, 9 predicted proteins | sample 1552801 | NCBI WGS metagenome assembly OGOZ01 (sample SAMEA2580196, study PRJEB22360) | human gut metagenome | biome: human gut; feature: human-associated habitat; material: faeces | place: Denmark | collected 2008/2010
CCGCCATTTATGCCACCACCTTTCTCCCCTGAAACCCACTTTTTGAAACCTTGCCACCATTTTATCCCACTTTTTTAAGAATTGCAAGTCTTTCCCCTGTCCCTTTTCTGTCCTGCATGCCTTTTAGCGTTTTTGCTTTTGAATTAAATCTGTAATGTTATTTACTGCAGTTTTTCTTTCATCAATATTGTTTGCTTCGACCTTGCTTGAATTGGCGATATGGTCGGGAATATAAACATTTTTCTTGCCAATTCTTTTTGAAGTTTTCACGAAAGATGCTAATGCTTTTTTGTCTTTTGTGTTTAATGGGTTTGTTCCGATAAGAGTTTGTATATATTTGCTCAAATCTTTTTTTGTTAATTTGCTATCAGTTGCAAAGTTTTTAGTTAAATCAACAACATCAACTTTTTGATTCGGGTTTATATTTTGCATCATCGCAGATTGATTATAAACTTTGTTTTGAGTTTTAGAGTTTATAAAATCAATCAAATCTGCGCTTGCTGAAATGCCCTGTATTGCATTTTTGAGTATTTCGATATTATCTGTGTTAATATCATCTTCAAGCACGCTTAAAAAGGCGCCTATCGTTTCACCACTTTCGTCAAATTCTGCCAACTCTCTCGCGAGATTGTTAATTTGCGCTTCTGTGAGCGGTTTTTGCGGCGCTTGATTTTCTTCTTCCTCGTTATATTCCACACGTCCTGTCAGAACGGTTGGTTCACTATTTTGCGGCAATCGTTCATTTTCAAGACCTTGATGTTCCGCATCGTAAATTTCCATTGCTTTTGCGAGAGCGAAATCGCGCTTTTCTTCGTCGGACAAGTTTTCATATTCCGATTGAGAGATGTTTTCGGTATCTAAAAAGTCAGCGAGATAATTCGCGTTTTTGAAGTTTTCCGCGAACTCTCTTTTTGTTCGGGCACGTTCTGCGACTGCATCCGAAATCTCTTTGTTTCTGTAATCTTCCGTTTTAACGGTTCCCAATTCGGCGAATGCTTCTTCATCGGAGACACCGCCGTATTCAGCCTTAAAGGCTCCCATAAACGAAAACAGTTCCGCTGCAAGTTTTGCTTTTTGCTCGTCAGAGCCTTGCGCCAAAAATTCTTCATGCAGTTTTTGTTTTGCATCTTCCCAAAATTCCGAACTTTGAATTTTTTCAGCCGTGTTTGCATCGATAATGCCTTTATCGAGCATATTTTTGACCAAACTTTTTTTCTCCGTTTCGGAAAGCGTGCTTACAACTTCCTCAATGTCGGCATCTGTCATTTCGACATTGCCGAGATGTTTTTGGAGAACGCGCGACGTAAGGGATAACGCACCGCCTTGAAGGGCGACCGTTCCGCAAAGAATTGCCCATTCATCAGGCGAACCGCCGAGGGATTGAAGCAAATCATCAAATGTCGGATTTTCTTTTTGCAGACCGAGTGCGGTCGAGAGAAAATCTTCAAGTTTTTCTTCTCCGATTTCTTCCAAAAATCCGTCAAAACGGACTTTGTCGGCGAGGAAAGCAGTTTTGGCATTAACACCGTCACCGATTTTTTTTGCTTTTTGAGCCATATCAAGGATTTTCGGGTATACGGTTTCTATGACGTTTCTGAGGTTTTTGTTTTTGGCAAGATACTGATTGACTGGGTCTGAAAGTTTTGCAACCACATAACCGCCGACTTTTCTGCCACCTTGACCAAGCGCGCTGAGAGATTTTCCCGAACCTTCGCAAGCGAAAGAGAGCGCGACATCAGCGAGAGATTTCACCAAAGTAGTCGCGGGCGCTTCTTGTGACTGAGCGAACAACATTTCACCTTCTGGGGTTAACCTCATTTTGTTTTCAAAATCGCGGGCTTGATACGCAGAATAGATTTCAGACGGGTTAAGAACAACACCTGCAGCGCCGAGTTTGCCCATATCCTTTAAACCTTCGAAAAACTTGCCGCGGATTCCGTTCGCTTTTGCCGCTTTATTCATTAAGCCGACACCTTTTAGCACACCGCCAGCGAGCGCCATTTCTCCGCCGAAACGGATGAGCGACGGCAACAATGAGTCTCCGATACCGCCCATAATTGAATAACCGCGTGTACGTTCTTCCTTAACCTTGTTTACCAAGGTTTCGTATATGAGTTCTTCTTGCCACGTAAGAGGTGTGTCGTTGTCGATTTTTTCGGCAATTTCCGTTATCCATTCTTTTTGCGCACCTTCCAAATAACCGCCAACGAACGGCAAAACAGTAGCCGTCGAGTAGTTTTTGCCCATTGCTTCCCAAAATCCGATTTTACCGTCACGACCCGTGACATCGTGCTGCCCTGCGAGAATTTGTCGGTAAGTCCAGTTTTTTGCTGCATTCGCCGCAAAACGGTCTGCCTTGTTAGCCAACTCCCCAACGGGTTTGAACATTTTATCGAGGTTCGCTTTTTCGCCTGCATTTTTCCAAGCATTGCCAAATTTTTCAAAAGGTGTGTCAGCGTATTTGAAACTACTCGTACCGGGCTGACCGTTTTCATAAACATCGTTTTTTTCCGCCTGCCACTTTTCAACACCGTCTTTGTCGACAAACGTATTCATTTTGGCAAATTCATACGCACCGATAGGTGGTTGTTTCTTCCATTTTTCAAGATTTTGCGTGTCCGTATCAAAGGACGGAGTAGTTTGTTTGCAGTCGTTGATTAGCATTTGCAAACGGGCATTTATTTCTTCATCAGAAAGCCCCCAACCTTGCCTGTCAGCGATAAAGCCATTGAGGGAATTTTCGTCAATACCATTCAATTTACAAATATCTAAATCTTGTTGAGTTATTTCAAAAGTCATAATTATTTTTTCACCTTAAGTTGATTAGGAGCGACATCGTTAATAAGAGTCAAGTGCATGTGATGAACATGATTAGTCTTGTTTTTTGAATCATATTTTCGTTCATCGACCACTTTCGGATATTTTGACGGGGGAAACGATTTTAATAAGTTTACATCTGACGTACCGATATTTTGGACGACAGGACTAAGAATTGCCCGCCTCATTAATTCATATTTTGTATTTTGATTATGTTCAGAGGTAGAGATATCGATAGCCCTTGAAAAGTCCCCGACTTCTCTATGATGAGAAGAACCTGCTTTAACATAATCTCTGTAAGTACCGCCATTAACGACGGTAATTTTAACACCTAAATCGCCTTGCCATTTTGGAATTACATTATTTTCGAAGTACGTCAGAGATTTTGAATAATTCTTTTTCGGGGCAGTTTGAGAGATTTCTCTCATAATTTGGTCTCTTTGCTGAACGAAATCAATATTTCTGTTGACGTTATTGCGGACGTCTTTATTGTAAGATTTAACGTTTGCATTAACAATATCATCAATTTCTTTGTCATTGGGAAAACGAGCATTTACAGATTCGAAGTATGTAATATCGTTAGCGAGTTTTTTGATGAGATTAGAACCTCTTTCAGCGTAGAGAGATTGAATTTTTTTATCGACTTGTTTTTGAGAGTTTTGAGCCTTGTAACCGAAAGAAGAAGCAAGTTTTTCAAGTTTTTCAGAAGAGATTTTAGTTGCGTGACGAGATTCATATTCACGAGTTAATTGAGATAGAATATCTTTATTGACATCGATATTTTTCCAGTCACCGAAATGGTTATTTGCACCAATCTTTTTAAGAGTATCGTCAATTGCTTCATTGATTTTTTTATTATTAAAATCTGTATAGTAACCGCCTTTTTTAATATTTTCTTGAGCCTTAACAAAGTTTTTATATTCACCGTCAGAGATGTAGCCTTTGTAGTCTTGCAGATTAACTTGAGCGAAGTTTTGAGCATCGTTCAGTTGTTTTTTGTAGAGGTATTCCCAGACTCTGTTATCGGTAGCAACCACACTACTTTTTGTTTTTTGGAAGATGTATCGACGGCAAGAGAGTTCTTGTTCAGGGGATAGCCCTTGCGGAATATCGTCAAAAGATAGCGGAGTACCGGATTTTTCTTTTGACAGTATATTTTCATAGAATTGTTTTTGAACATCATCTTGTTTTTGTTTTTCGAGGCGACGTTTGTCGATATTAGCCGATTCAATTCTTCTGTAAACGGCATCTCTTTTGTCGGTATCTTCAATATTATTTGCTTGATTGAGTTGTTCTTCTTCCGTACCGTAAAGGCTCATAATTCTGTCGGCGGTTGAACGGCTTTCGTCGTCAAACTTTTCGCGTTCGATTTTTTCTTTCATCGAGCGCTTATTAGCCCAAGCACTTTGAAGTGTTGAGCGTTTTGCGGGGTCGCTTATCTTTTGGATTTCTGCCCATTCTTTTTCCGTATTGTCAATAGCGATAATTCTGTCCGATTCCGCATCTGCCCATTTGTCATTGTCTTTTTTGGTGATATAGGTCTGAATTTTAGAGAGCGTGTCGGGCGAGAAGTATTGCTGATATTTTTTGTGATATTCTCTGATTTTGTCTTCGTTGTCGTCTGATGCAAACTGTTCAAACGCACCTTGTAACGCTTTTTGACGAGAACTTGTTTTCATCAGTTGAATTTTTTCATCGCCGAGGTGAGTTTGTTCGGCATATATTTTCAAAATTTGATTGTTGTCAACATCATATTTTTCAAACGCGTTGTCAGCATTTCTGTTCGCTAAAAAGTTGTTATAATTGTTTTCAAGCGCGGCATTACAGATGTCGGTATTTTTAACTTGTGTTTGCTTGATATCGTGGGAGTTGACCGTTTCCGCGAAAGAGTTTTTTTTGCTTGTGATAATTCCGTCAACGGCACGTCTGTATGGACCGAATAATTTGTATTCAGCCATAATGTTTTTGACTCCTTCGTCGAATTTTGCCAAATATTCTTGACTTTTGCCGCTCGCGAGAGAGCCGTTAAGGTTAAGATAACCGTTTTCCTTGTCGTTAAGAAGTTTTCCTCTGAGGTCGTCGATTTTATTAGAGATATCAACTGCGGTTATTCTCTCGTTGCGGTCTCTATATGCCGAAACGCTATCTGCAACATCGGCAGCGCTTTTGGCGATATGACCTTGTGCTTGCGCGATACTTGCGCCGAATGCATTCGCATCGGGAGTTGCTTTATAGTAATTTGTAGCGACAAAAGCCGTTTCGTCGCTGAATTGTTTCGTCTGAGGTACTTTCATTATCTAGCCCCCGTTCCTTTGTACTTGTACCAAGAGTCGGCGAATTGGTTCGTTCCGTTGCTGACACCAGTAAGCGCCGTTGCAAAAGCATTCATATAGCCTGCTTTTTTTACGTTTTTGGCAGAGGTTCCGGCATAGGACGATTCATTTCTAAAATCCGTTGCTTGAATTTCGTAATTCTGCGCAGTTTTTTCACCCTCGTAAACCGAATTAAGCGCATCAAGTTCACCTGCGACGGCGGTATCTTCGATTGCATCGAGAGCCGAACCCGATGTTATATCCACACCGTTAGATGCAAGAGCGGCTTTTTGTTCACCGATTGCCGCAGCGGTTTTCATTTTTTTAAGGCGAGAGTTTTCTATTCCTTTTTGTCGTGCTTCTTCTGCATTTTGCTCAGCGATACGCGCATTGTCATCCGCTTGTTTCGCTTGAAACTCGTATGCGTTCGCTTGCGCCGAAGCGGATTGAAGGGAACTGATTGTTCCCATAACCGCGCTCACGGCTGCCATTGCTATTGAAATAATTGCTGCAATAAACATTTTTAAACCTTTCTAATACAGGGAAAGCCCCCTCAAAGAGGGGGCGGCAACACCCAAGGTTAAACACCCTGGTCAAGAGCAGTAACAATACCCGCAGTAATTTTCCCCTTTGTCGGAGAAGGAGCAGTTCCTGATTCAACCGTTTGAAGAACTACATCGTAGTAAAGTCTGACGAATTGTTTACAACCCGAAGGAATGTAATTAATCGGGAACATTGCGCCTTGTACGAGTTCATCAACTCCGAGAGAAGATGAAACGAGCGTTTGAACATTACCCGAGCCGAACTCCGCATCGTCTGATGTTTGTACTTCCACGTTGAGCGCAGCGAGTTTGTCGAAATCTTCCGCAACCATAATGCAGAGAGGTACGGTAGTTCCCTTGCCGACATCGCCGTAACTTTCGATAATTTTGTCGGAAGCTGCGGATTGTAAAACAGATTGTTCGTCCGAGAACATTAAATTATTATCAAATAACATCTTTCAAATTCCTTTCTATACTTATGCGACTACGGCTTCATCGAGGCGAACTTCTTTGCAACTTCTGATAGGCATATCAATGAATTGCATAATCTTTTTACCGCCAACTTCGCTGAATGAGAGATTGACGTTTTGCTTGTTCAAAATCTTCTTGTGAAGCGCCTTGTAGAACTCTTTGTTTGCGTAGATGAAGGTGTTTCCGGAACCTTTTTCGCGGTCGTCATCGACTGCGTAGTAGAGGTCTAAAAGAAGACTTTCCACATCAATCGTTCCTTTTCTGAGTTCCGTAACGTCAATGTTTGCAAGACGTGCGGATGACTTGTAATTTCCGAGAGAAAGACCGAACCACCATTCAAAGTAATCTTTGTACGCGCGGTATTCTTTTCCTTGCGCGTCTTTCGCATCGACTTCACCGCGGTTGAGGTGTTTGATACCCGCCTGAGTTCCTTCGGGGTAAATCAATTTTGCGTGCTCATCACCCCAAGTGATTGCGAATACGGATGTACAAGCGGCATCACCTGTTGCACCGCCGTCAATAACTTGCGCCCCGATTGAATTTTCTTTTTATATTTTCAGTTTGTTGGTGCAACAATTACACTTATTATTTCTATTTAAGAGCTTTTTGTTTCAATTTTGTTGTATCTTGAAGCAAGTCCGTCGATGCCTGCGGGGTTCGTTTTCTTTTCGCCGTACAGAACGGAGTCCATAATTTTTTTTGTGAAACCTTGCAAGTGACCTTTTGCTTGATTAAGTCTGTATTGAGCGGGGTTCTTTTGGATGTCGCAGAGTGAAGCATCCACGATTGAGTAATCCGTCAATTGTCCGCAAGTATCGACTACTTGTTTTGATTTCGGGTCTGTTGCAGCAGCACCTTGATAGAATTTTCTGAACTGAGGTTCGGGAATGCTCGTTCTGATAACGGAGATGTGAGATGTTTTGTTGTTACATTCCTGAATGTAAGCATCTTCAATCAATGCAGACGAAGGGGCGAGCATTTCGATAATGTTTGAAACAATTTTGCCTTCTCCGTCAGTTTCTTTGAGGGTGTCTGCGACTGTGTGATAAGAGTTAAAATCGGTCATTGTGTTAATTCCTTTCTATTTTTTATCTGACATTTCGGGGTACCACAATTCAGCCGAGGTCTTTTGTGCTGCAGAATTACGACCACTTACGATTTTGGGTGACTGCAAGTGTTTGTTAACATTCATACCGAAGTGGATAAGGGCGGGGTGGTGAGAGAGCCCCGTACGCGTGAGGGCATCCATAAAGTCTTGATAGTACGCTTCAGGCACAAGTTGTTTGATTGCGTTAGATGCCGCATTAACCGCAACATCATATTTTGCACCTTTGAGCGCCTCATCGTTGTCACACATCTCGTCCAAACCGCGAATGTATTCGCCAAGCTGATATTGTTGTGCTTCCGAGAATTTTTTTGCTATGTTTTGAGAATGGGCTATACCCATTTGTAAGATTTCGTCAGCGCCTTTTTGTGAAAGGTCGTGCTTTTTTGCGAAATCGTTAAAATCTGCGATGATATTGTCTTCAATCACCATTCCGTCGGGGAGTTTGATTGAAGAATAATCGTACGCATCGGGCGCACCGTGAAACTCGTCGGCATCACCTTTTGCGCCGTCATCTTGCGCTTGACCGCCCTCAGAGGGGTTCGTGTCTTGCTGACCGTCATCACCTTGCGGGTCTTGATTGTTCACATCATCCTGAACATCTTGTGTGTCTTGAACGTCTTGTGCGTTGTCATTTTCCATAGTTTTTTATCCTTTCATTTCTTGTATGATTTCGAGGTATTTTTCGGGCGAATATTTCAAAATCCAGTCGAGGACAGTTTGACCGACAAAACGCGACCCTTCCGCGTAGGGATTGCCTGTCGGCGAAATTGCATCGGGGCGGGAAATTTTTAACAGTTCGACCACAAAAGCCCGCGAAGACTTATCGTTCAGAGTATTTCTGACGACGTATTTAAAATCTTTTTCATCCATTGGTTATTAATATCCGAATCTTTCAGCGAGAGCGCCACCCGAGAGGTCTTTGCCCCCGACATTCTCATAAATCTTTGAGCCTTTTTCAAGGGCGGTGAGAAGTTGTTCTTGTTGTTGTTGTTGCGCTTGTGCCTGTTCGGCTTTGGCGCGAAATTCTTCTACGCTTTCGGTAGAATTAATGATTTCGGGCGGAACGTTGCCGAAATCCGCGTAAACGTCAACGACGTTGTACAAGTTGATTTTATTTCGTACGTACGGGTCTTGTTCCGAGAGGTTTCCAACTAGCGTACAAACTCTTTCAATGCCTGCGAGTTTTGCTGCTTTTTGCGCTTGCGCGAGAGTAGATACAAGTTCCACTTTAATATCCATACCCTGTATTTCTTCGGGCGGTTCGGGGAGCAGCCCGCCGTTGTCGCAGATTTCAAAGAGGATGTCAAAAAGTTGGCTGATTGCTTCGTGCTCTTGATTGAGAGCGGGAGCGATAAGCGATATTTTTTCTTCTTTGAGTTCAGAGATTTCGTGTGCGGTACGTTGACCTTTGTCTTGCAGGGAGATTATCATTGCGAGAACGTCATTGTAGAAGTGTCTGCGAATATTCTCTTGTTTCTTTTCAATTTCGGCAGAAAGGTTGCTGAGGTCGATTGTAACGTCATAAGCCTTTTCGACACCCGCACCGTCTTTTGAATTTTCGTAGTATTCGTTGACTTTTTCGGTCGTCTTTGGCGCAATGTTTGCGGGTCCTTTGAGCGCGGGGTTCAGTTGTTTTTTAATTGCCTTCATTTTGTCTTTAATCATTGAGAACAATTGGCGCAAATCGGGCAGAGCGTTAATTCCGCAACTGTCAACGGGATAAGCATTCTCCCCGTTGTCGTCACCGCTCCATATTACAAACGGCATATAATCAAATCCCGATATTTCAAGGAATTGTTTTTTGTTTTTATTTTTCGGTTCGTAAACTACCGAAATAAACCTTTTGTTTATTGCCCAAGGTGAGCGCTTGTCGAAGTTTGCGTTTTGTTCGACAAACTGAACAAGTTCAAACTTTTGGCTGAAACGCTTATCTTTCAAGGCTTTTTTAACTTCGTCGGAAATGTTATCTTCTCCGTAGAGATTTCTAATTTCCGAGGCAGAGAGCATAAAGTTTCGGCAGAATGTTACGGGCTTACGTCTGGCATCTTTTTCATAGCGGAACGAGCCGACAGGAATTTTGAGAAACCCCACGCCCGTTTCTCTGTCTACGTTAACCGCGTAGCAGCCGAGACCGAACACGCTGAAATCATCTGCGGTTACAGGCTGAATTGAGTAGAACGCAGATGCGGAAAGAATGGCGCGGAACAGATTTTCGATACATCCGAGATAATCGCGAACAGCCTTTGAGTTCACGTTGTCAAGCCCGAAGATTGAAAGTCTGAACCAGTTTTCGGCTTCGTTTGTTACTCCCGATGCCATACCCGAACGAAAAGTTCGTCTGACTTCGTATGGGATTGAATCAATGATTTTTTTCGCCGATTTCAAACAGTCGATTTCCGAAAGATTAAAACGTGCAGACCACGGCGACATTAACGCGCTGAGTTCTTTGTGCAACGGCTGAATTTGCTGATAATCAGCATCCAACTGTTTACGTCTGTTTTCAAAATAGGTAATCGTATCTTGTTCAAGCATTTTATGCACCCAATGTTTTCTTTTTGTTTGTATCATCAGCAGAGAACAAACCCGATTTTTGAACATCCGCTACGGCAGTAACACCGCGGGCGGAAGACCTTATGTTTTGTTTGTTGGTTGATTGCGCATTTTTTCTCGCGTTCAAAACGGCAGATTGCGTTTGAGCATCCGCGTATGTAGGCTGCGCGATAACTTTTGTTTTTTGCGGGGTGTATGACGGCATTTTAGGTGAACACATATTTTTCCTTTCTACCAACCGTATTCGTCGGTCAGTTCTTTTTTCGGAGTAATTGTAAGTTGCGGACATTTTTTTGCGATTGCAAGATGAGATAAGTATTCAATTGTATGGATGTTCATCATTGTTGAATCCGCATAGTCGGGAGACTCTCCCTGTTCTTTTTTCATATCTGATTTTGATTGAATTTTGATTAAACCTTTACGGGTTTTGGAAAACTCTCGCTTGATGTATTCCATT
>OGOZ01002083.1_pt1 | contig 10252 bp, 9 predicted proteins | sample 1552801 | NCBI WGS metagenome assembly OGOZ01 (sample SAMEA2580196, study PRJEB22360) | human gut metagenome | biome: human gut; feature: human-associated habitat; material: faeces | place: Denmark | collected 2008/2010
TTCAAGCTAAACTACAAGCCAATCCCAATAATAAAGAAAAACTATTTAAAGACTATTATTTACAGCTTGAAAAAGAAGCCAATCAATTACCTTTAGTCAAAAGGCAAGTTATCTTTACTTGCCGGCAAGTCAAAGGGGAATGGAAGATTACTTCCATTGATTTGGATTAAGACTTAATGCAGGTTAAGTCTTTTTATTTGTCTTTAGACAAAGCCAGCGATATGTTTGATCCAAAGAAGATAAAATTTGCGACAATTCCCTGGGAAGAACTAGAAAAAGAATTTCCCGGATTTTCTAAAAGTGAGGCTTTTCGCCAGGCGGAAGCATATATTTGGGAAAAAGAAATTAGCGAACTATTTGCCGAAGGTGTTAAAGAAGCGTTTTTAGAAGGCTATGTGCAAGGGTTTCTAAAAAGTGCAGAAGAAAGCAGGAAAAGGCTATTCGAACTATGTGGATGGATCATTCCACAAAACAAATTGCGAAAATCCTTGGTGTATCTTTGGAACAAGAGCAGATATATTTAAACTAAATCGCACAAGAAAAGCGGAACTCTTATTGAGCTCCGCTTGTACTGATTTCAGCAGGTTTATTTAAGATATACATGAATTGTTCGCCGGTAATGGTTTCTTTTTCATAAAGGTATTTGGCAAGTTCATGAAGTTTGGCTAAGTTGTCTTTTAAGATCTGAACGGCTTCATCATGGGCTTGCTGGATCAAAGTGATAACTTCTTGATCTACTCTGGCAGCTGTTTCTGGTGAACAAGCTAAAGAAGTATCGCCACCTAAATATTGGTTGTTTACGGTTTCGAGTGCTGTCATGCCAAAGGTTGGGCTCATTCCAAAACGGGTAATCATTGCACGTGCTAATTTAGTCGCTTGTTCGATATCGTTGGAAGCACCTGATGTATAGGAATTAAAGATGATTTCTTCGGCAGCACGACCAGCGGTATAGGTAACGATCTTGGCATACAATTCATCACGCGATAAGAGATTTTGTTCATCTTCTTCGACTTGCATCGTATAACCTAAGGCACCTTTCGTACGTGGGATAATCGTAATCTTATGTACCGGTGCAGTATTCTTTGATTTGGCAGCAACAAGGGCATGACCAATTTCATGGTAGGCAACAATTAATTTCTCTTTTGGTGAAATCACAGCGCCTTTCTTTTGTTCACCGGCAATAACAATTTCAATGGCTTCTTCTAAATCTTTTTGTACGACTTGTTTCCGTCCATCACGAATCGCTAACAAGGCTCCTTCGTTGATGATATTGGCAAGATCAGCTCCACTACTACCCGCTGCCGCTCTAGCTACGACATTAAAATCAATATCGGTCGAATGTTTAATCTTTTTGGCATGGAGTTTTAAAATGGCTTCACGACCTGCTAAGTCGGGTAATTCTACCGGAATTCGACGGTCAAATCGACCAGGTCTGGTTAAGGCAGGGTCTAGGATTTCCGGACGGTTGGTAGCAGCTAGTAAGACTACACCTTTGGAGCCATCAAATCCATCCATTTCCGCTAATAACTGGTTTAAGGTTTGTTCACGTTCATCGTTTCCGCCCATCGAACCAGCGCCATCTCGACGTTTACCGATGGTATCAATTTCATCAATGAAGACAATACATGGAGCTTTTTCTCGGGCTTGTTTAAATAGATCCCGGACTTTTGCGGCACCTCGTCCGACAAACATTTCCACAAATTCGGAACCAGAAATGGAGAAGAAAGGTACTCCAGCTTCTCCGGCTACGGCTTTAGCCAGCAGGGTTTTACCAGTTCCTGGTGGACCAACTAATAAAGCACCTTTTGGCATGGTGGCACCGATTTCGGTATATTTTTTTGGATTGTTTAAGAAATCGACAATTTCCACTAAGTTGTCTTTGGCTTCTTGTTGGCCGGCTACATCTTTAAAGGTAATACCGGTTTTCTTTCCTTCATAAACTTTCGCATTGGATTTGCCAAGGTTTCCAAAACCTCCGAAACCGCCAAAACCATTGCCTGCATCATTTCCTCCTGGGGTAAAGGTAAAGGTTGAATCACCACCCATTTTATCCTGGAACTTTTTCATCGTTCTTCGCATTAACCAGGAAATAAAGAAGAGTGGCAATAAGAAAGAAATTAAAAAGTAGATAAAAGGATTATCTAAAATGGAAGATTGATGAATGGTTTGGGTAAATGTGACATCAGCTTTCTTTAAGCGGTCAACCAGTTGGCTATCATTCATTTCTCCGGTTTGATAAGTTTTTTTCTTATCATCATTTTTTAGCGTGTAGTAGATGATGTCATCATTTCCATCTACTTGGACTTCTTTGACTTTTTTCTTTTCGACTTGGGTTAAAAAGTTGGAATAGCTGGTATTTTCAATACGATTGCTGTGGAACATCGGAATGAAAATATTCAGCGCTAAAATCAGAATTAATAAAATTGTGTATAACCGGACAAAGCGGTTTTTTTGATTCTTTTTCATGCGAATTCCTCCGTTGGCTAAATTATACTCTCTATTAGCATTAATGCAACAAGAGTGCTAGTTTCACTTCTTTTCACATTTTTTAAGCGAATATTCCGTAGAATATCTATGTCTGAAAGACGCATGAAAGATTATTGTTCATGGTATGAAAACTATTTTCATTTTTTTGAAATATCGTGAATATTTCGGTAAAATAAATAAGTCACAGAAAAAAAGGAGAGAGATATATGGGAGGATTAAAATCCGTTGTAAAAAAATACAATGAGACCAGTCTGATCTTACGTATTGTGATTGGTTTGATTTGTGGTACGTTGTTAGGTATTTTAGTTAAAGGTTTACCTGTCGGTATTTTAGGAGATATGTTCAAAGGTTCTTTGAAATCCATTGCACCAATTTTGGTCTTTGTCTTGATTACAAGTGCCTTATCATCTTCAAAAAGTAAAATGGACCGTCGTTTTGGACGCGTTATCATGTTGTATATGTTAAGTACATTCTTAGCTGCTGTTGTAGCGGTATGTGGGTCATTCTTATTCCCGCAACATTTAATTTTAGCGAGTAAAGCAGCTACGGATTCTGCCCCTACGGGAATTGCCGAAGTCTTGACAAACTTATTGAACAATATGGTTATGAACCCCGTTCAAGCTTTGTCAGAAGCTAACTATATCAGTATTTTATTCTGGTCGATTCTATTGGGTCTTGCGATGAAGAAGTTAGCTAGTCCTGCAACGAAAGATATTTTAGCTGACTTATCCGATGGCATTAGCCAATTGGTACGTTGGATCATTAATTTAGCACCATTTGGAATTTTAGGTTTAACCTATTCGATGGTTAGTGAATATGGTGTGGCTATTTTTGCCAACTATGGTTCTTTATTAGCGCTACTCGTTGGTTGTATGTTGTTAGTAGCTTTGGTCGTCGACCCATTGATTGCTTTTATCTATTTAAGAAGAAATCCGTATCCACTGGTTTTCCGTTGCTTAAAGGAAAGTGGTATCATGGCTTTCTTTACGCGTAGTTCCGCAGCCAACATTCCGGTTAATATGGCTTTATGTGAAAAGCTTTTATTAGATGAAGAAATGTATTCTGTTTCGATTCCTTTAGGTGCTACGATCAATATGGATGGAGCAGCTGTTACGATTACCGTCTTTACTTTGGCTATGGCCCATACTTTAGGTATTAAAGTCGATTTTGCGACGGCTTTGATCTTAAGTGTTTTATCAACGTTTGCTGCTTGTGGTGCTTCCGGTGTTGCCGGTGGAAGTTTACTATTGATACCTATGGCTTGTTCTTTATTTGGCATTGGTTCCGACTTAGCTATGCAGGCAGTTGGTATTGGTTTCATTATCGGGGTTATTCAAGATAGTGTAGAAACAGCGTTAAACTCAGCGGGAGATGTTATGTTTGCGGCTACTGCGGAATACAAGCAGTGGATCGTGGATGGCCATCCTGAAGACCTGCCTAAGTTCTTAGGTGGACAAAGAGAAACCAAAGTATAGCCTGAAAACCTTTTCAGAAAATTCTTTGAAAATTTATTTGACAAGATCAAATAGAGAGATTAAACTAGTCTCATAAACGCAAAGGTGCTCTTGAAAAACAAGTTCGAGAGCGCCTTTTTGTTTAGTGTACAAGGGTGTACTACAAACATATGTAGTATGCCCTTTTTTTCATCATAGGGAGGGAATTGAGATGGAAGAAGTATTGAGTCAAGTCTTCGAAATCTGGTATTTGATTGGTGCCGCTTTTGTATTCTTTATGCAAGCCGGATTTGCCATGGTCGAAGCTGGATTTACACGAAGAAAAAATGCCGGAAATATCATCATGAAAAACTTGATGGATTTCTGTTTGGGAACGGTAGCGTTTCTGTTGTTAGGGTATTCTCTAATGATGGGACCCGATACTGGTTCTGGATTAGTTGGTTGGATGGATTTTACCAAAGGTCCACTCTTTGATTTCACAAATACCGATTGGTCTTTGTTCGTATTTAACTTAGTATTCTGTGCCACAGCTGCCACGATTGTTTCTGGAGCGATGGCCGAAAGAACCAAATTTATTTCGTATTGTGTTTATAGTTTCGTAATTTCCTTAGTCGTTTATCCCATTGAAGCGCATTGGGTATGGGGACCAGATGGTTTCTTAACTGCTATGGGATTCCACGATTTTGCCGGATCTGGTGTGATTCACTATGTTGGTGGTTTAACTGCTTTGATCGGAGCTTGGATGTTAGGACCACGAATTGGCAAGTTTAACGAAGATGGCAGTCCAAATGGTATTCCCGGACATAATATTCCTTTAGGTGCCCTTGGGGTATTCATCTTATGGTTTGGATGGTATGGATTTAACGGTGCCGCTGCAACCAATGGTCTTCAGTTGGCAACCATCTTTGCGACTACGACCATTGCCCCAGCTATTGCCACTTGTACCGCAATGATCTTCACTTGGATCAAGTATGGTAAACCCGATGTTGGTATGTGTTTAAATGCTTCCTTAGCTGGACTTGTAGCTGTTACGGCTGGTTGTGATTATGTCAATGCCTTTGGAGCTTTTATGATTGGTATCTTAGCTGGTTTCATGGTTTGTTTCGGGGTTTGGCTATTGGATTACAAACTCCATGTCGATGATCCTGTTGGTGCCGTTGGTGTTCACTTCTGTAATGGTTTGTTGGGAATTATCTGTACGGGATTATTTGCCTGTGGAACCGATACCCAGCCAAAAGCTTTAGGTTTGTTCTATGGTGGTGGTTTCCACTTCTTAGGGGTTCAACTCTTTGGTTTACTTGTGATTGGTTTATGGACAGCAGTAACAATGTTTATTACTTTTAAATTGATTGATAAAACGATTGGTTTACGTGTTACCGAAGAAGAAGAGCTTCAAGGTTTGGATTTACCAGAACATGGTTTAGTCGATTCTTATGCTGGCTTTGGTCTACAAGCGATTATGTCTGGTTCAGGTAAAGCCATTGAAGTACCTACGACACCAGATGTAGATATTGCCACTGCCATACCGACCAAGAACTACAAAGAAACGGATTCGAAATTATCAAAAGTAACAATTATCACAAAACCAGAACGTTTGGATGCCTTGAAAGCGGCTATGGATGAAATTGGTATTATGGGTATGACGGTAACCCGTGTCATGGGATGTGGGGTACAGAAAGGTCAAACGACGTACTATCGTGGTGCCAAGGTTGCGATGGATCTACTTCCTAAGATCAAAGTGGAAGTCATTGTATCCGAAATTCCTGTGAAGACGGTTGTGAATACGGCTCGTAAGATTTTATATTCCGGTCATATGGGAGATGGAAAGATCTTTGTCTATGATGTGGAAAACGTGGTACGTATTTCCAGCGGTGCACAAGGTGTCGAAGCTTTACAATATGAAGATTAACGAAAGAGATCCGTCTTATATATTTCCATTGCGTGTGACATTTGTCGCACGCACTTTTTTTGAATCTACGCAAATTCGCTACAATAGGGGAAAGTGGCTTAAAGCCCTTGAAATAAGGACGTAAGCCACCTTTTTAAATTTGTAAGTGTTAAATCAGCGAAAAGCAGTTAGATTAAAATCTGATAAGGAGAAATCTCTTTGGCCTTGGCAATGATGGTGGCAATATCCTCAATGGATTCAACGCCACCTTTTTTGATCCATAAGAGAACCACGCTGGCCACTTTGCTTAAAAGAATTTCATAGGCATAATCTTGTGGTAATCCCTGCAAGGATAGGTGCAGGGTATCGGACTCTTTGACTCGTGAAATCAATAATTCGCGCAAAAGATCTTTAAATTTTTGGACAAAGTTCGGATCTTCTTTCATTAAGGCCGAGACACAATCAAAGTTTTCTTTCGCATAGACTAAGGCATTGTAAATGCTGCGATGCGGATGTTGATGACCATCTTTGGCGTTACAGGATCAGTTGCCCTATTATTTACTGGTTTTGGTGTCCAACATTCGATTTCGGAAATTAAAGATCGTCAATTTGGTTCGATTATTAAATACGACATGATCGTTGCCGAAAATATGGATACCAATACCGATAAACTCTATAAGATGTTGGAAGCCAATGATGTCAAAGAATATACGAAAGTATATTACGATGATGCCAGCATCCAAGCCGGAGATAAAGATGATCGTAGCGTTATTATTCCGGAAACGCAAAAAGACTTCGCAAAATACATTGGTCTAGATCACCGTGAGACAAAAACCAAAATTCATTTAAAAGATGATGGGGTTGTCATCAGTGAGCGTTTGGCAGAACTCTTACATGTTTCAAAAGGTGATACATTTACATATACCGATGCCAATAACCATAAACGTAAGGTAAAAGTAAGTGATATTTGTGAAATGTATACCGGACACTTTATCTTTATGAATAAAGCGGAATACGAAAACGTCTATAACACAACGTATACCGAAAATGCGTTCTTGGTAAACTTGAAAAATAACAGCTTGCACAACACCGAAAAAGTTTCCGAAAAATTCATGGAATTAGATTCTGTAAAAGGTATTGTGCAAAATACTACATTGACGACACTTATTGATACTATTGTGAAGTCATTAAATAAGATCATGGAAGTATTAATTCTGATCGCAACATTGTTATCGATCGTTATTCTATATAACCTAACCAATATCAATGTCTGTGAAAGAATCCGTGAATTATCTACGATTAAAGTATTAGGTTTCTATGAAAATGAAGTAACGATGTATATCTATCGAGAAACGATTCTTCTATCCATCATCGGTATTATCGTTGGTTGGTTTGTTGGAATGTGGCTACATCACTACATTTTAGTAACTGTTCCACCAGAAGATGTTATGTTTAATCCAGTTCGCTGGATAGGCGCATATATCGTTCCATTAGTCTTGATCTTCGTTGTCTTATTTATCTTGAAGTTCTTTATCAATAAGAAGTTAAAGAACGTCGGTATGTTAGAAGCATTAAAATCAGTAGATTAGAAAAAGCTGGGAATTCCCAGCTTTTTTTGTGCATCTTTACTTATTAAATAATTCACGACGTTCTGTTGATTGAATGAAGAGGCGTTTCATCTCTTCTTGATCTTCACTGGCTACGGAAGTGTTGAATCGAAGCGATAAAGGCATCAATTTCATTCAATAAGATATCTTTATTAATTAAGAATAACTCGGTCCACATGTTCTCGTTGATCGAAGCAATGCGGGTTAAATCCCGGAAACTGTCCCCGGTATATTCCACCAAATGGGCATTTTCATGGGTGTTCATTAAGGAAACCGCAATAACGTGGGTTAATTGGGATAGAAAGGCAATCATCTTATCGTGTTCTTCAATCGATAAATTCGCAATGTGGGTACAGCCTAATTTCTGTCCCAGTTCTCTTGCGACACGAATGCCATATGCCGTATTCTTTTCGGTTGGAACGACAATATAGTTGTTGCCGTCGAAAATGGTAGGATCGGCATGTTCGATCCCTTGAGATTCTCGACCACACATCGGGTGAGTCGAAATCAATTCGACATCTTCACGAGTAATGGCTTGTAGCGGTTCGACAATATTGGATTTGACCCCACTGATATCCATCACAATGGCCCCGCTTTTTAAATGTTGCTGGTTCTCTAACATCCAGTCTTTTAATAGTGTTGGATAAAGGGCAAGAACTACGATATCGCAACGATGAATCAATTCTTCGGGATGAATGGTTCCATCGGCAATCATATGATGTTCCAGTGCATATTGAATCGATTCTTCCCGACGGGCAAAACCATACACGGTTTCATGTAAATCGGTTAAACGTTTGGCATAACTGGCTCCCATTAAACCAAGTCCGACAATTCCATAAATCATAGTATTTCCACCTTTCCACCAATTTTCTGTACATCTTCAAAGAAGTTTGGATACGACTTTGAGATGGCTTGGGCATCTTCAATTATACATGGTTGACTGGCACAAAGGCCAAAGACTGTCATCGCCATGACAATACGATGGTCGTTGTGACCATCAATCATTACGTTCTCTTTTGTGTATTCTGGCTTACCTTGGATGGTAATGGTATCAAAGGTACTAGTGACATTGACATCCCATTTCTTTAATTCTGCTTCCATAGCGGCAATACGATCACTTTCCTTCATCCGTAGACGTTGGGCATGAATCAATTTCGTACAACCTGGGGTGAAGCTGGCCAATACACAAAGAATGGGTCCCAGATCCGGACAATCCGCAATATCCATCGTTTGGCTGGAAAGCGTACGAGAAGAAATAGTAATTGTTTCTTGATCTTGATGAATCTGACTACCGGCTTTCTTTAGAAAGTCTAAGATCACCCGATCGCCTTGGCGAGAATGCATGTCCATATTTTTTAGGCATAAAGAATTTTGAAGGCTTGCCAAAACCGCAAAGAAAGCCAATTGCGAATAATCGCCTTCGACCCGTACATCTTTGGCTTGGTAGGTCTGCTTACCTGGAATGGTATAGTGTAAGGCATCTTCTTCAATGATCTGAATGCCAAAAGCTTCTAACATCTGTAGGGTTAGATTGACATAGGATTTTGATTCAAATGGGGGCAAGATTTCAAGCGTACTATGCTTGTCTAATAAAGGTAACGCAAACATCAATCCAGTAATAAATTGACTGGAAATATCGCCACGAATCACAAAGTTTTGGCTGTGAATCGGTCCTTGGATCTGTAAGGTTTCCCCTTGCTTGAAGGATAACCCTTGTTGGGCAAAGATGTCTTTGTATACATCCATGGGTCTTTGCAGCAAGCGACCATGTCCTTGTAAAGATACTTTCTCTTGACTGAGGGCACAGATGGGAACTAAGAAACGCAAGGTAGAACCGGATTCATTGCAGTCAATCGAAAGGGGATGATTGACTTTTTTTACATCACACCCGGTCACAATACAGGTGTTGCCTTCTACTTCAATTTTAGCGCCTAGAGCTTCCATGCAGGCAATGGTTGCTTCGATATCTTTAGAGAAGGTAACGTTGGTAACCTTGCTGGTGCCTTGGGCCAGTGAAGCACAGATGATAGCTCGATGCGCCATCGATTTACTAGCTGGAATGGATAAAGTTCCGGCAATCTGACTTGGGGTAATTTTTACGCGCATACAAATCCTCCTGTTGCTTCTTTAGACATCCATAGATCTAAGATGCCAAAGGCAAGCACCGAATCAACGACAACCCGAGCGCGGTGAATGATACAAGGATCATGACGGCCTTGGATTTGTAGCGATACATCTTCTTTCTTTATATAATCTACAGAATCTTGTTCTTTAAAGATGGATGGGGTTGGCTTAACAACTGTATGAATCACAATCGGCATACCGTTGGTAATACCGCCATTGATACCGGCATTGTGATTGGTTTTGGTGACAATGTTTCCATCTTTCATACAGAAGGCATCATTGGCTTGTGAACCTTTTACCTGGGCAAAGCCAAAACCAAGACCAAAGGAAACCCCTTTTACAGCGGGTACACTAAAGAGTAGGTGACTTAAGACACTTTCTACGGAATCAAAAGCAGGTTCGCCAATGCCTGTTGGCAAACCAACAATGGCACTTTCCAAGATACCGCCTAAAGAATCTCCCTGGCTGGCGGCTTCTTCGATTTCCTGGGTCATCGCTTGGGCTATATCAGGGGATAGAGTCGCAAATTCTTTTTGATTCATGGCTTGAATCTGTTGGGTTAGGACTTCTATATCCGAAGAGAAGGCATCATCTTTACAGGTATAAAGCTGTTCGATGTGGCTTCCGATATAAATGCCTTTGGCTTCTAAAATTTGGCGACAAATACTACCGGCCGCGGCCATCTACTCAGC
>OGOZ01002085.1_pt1 | contig 10249 bp, 5 predicted proteins | sample 1552801 | NCBI WGS metagenome assembly OGOZ01 (sample SAMEA2580196, study PRJEB22360) | human gut metagenome | biome: human gut; feature: human-associated habitat; material: faeces | place: Denmark | collected 2008/2010
CCTCCTTCTCGAACAGTATTGCGGACACCCAGCAGGAACGCGCGTACAACGCCGCACTCACGGTTTCGGACACGTTGAAAGGCTCGACGCAACTCAACACGATTATCGAAACCTACTTTACCAAAATCAAAGAAAACGGCTCTGCCGAGGTTCAGTTTTACAACGATACCGATTTTGATAACCAAGCGGTGAATTATACGATAGTCAACGGCGTGAAAGTTTACGTCACGTTGTCGAAATCGCCAAGCAGCAGCGCAAACAAAATCGACAAAGTTCTTGTCGACATAAAAGGCGTCAAAGGCTCGCAGGAAAGCACGGTAAGTTTTGAGGCGGACTCTGTACCTGACGGGAACTCGACCACGATTCAGGACACGTTTGGCAACTCGTTTGTTGTCAGCAACAATATGGGCTCGTCGGTTACGTCGCCGTATCAGATTTATAAGCGTATCGAAGGCGACGTATCAATCAACTGTTTTGATACTGAAAACGGTGAACGCGTGATGAAGACGCGTATATTCAACCCCGTTGTTCTGGAAGGCGTGACAGGCAGTGTTTATGCCAACGGCGACCTTATCATCGGCGCGCCCGACAATATGATTCGCGTGCAGGGCAACGTGTACGTTGACGGCAACCTTACAATCAGGGGGCTTGCGCTTGGCGTAAATCTTCCCGCGCTGACGAAAAAATACTACGCAAAGAAATACCTTTATTATTACACCTACGCGTATGGTGAATTTGGAAGCATTGCGGTTCCGCCAAACAATAATGCCGGATATAAAAATTCGAGTACGACAAAACTTGGCGAGGCAATGTACGAAAAGTTGAGTGACGGCACATATAGACCTATTCAAACGTATGACAAGCTTTCGCACTTCACACTGATGGATCTTGCGGGCGACGCAAACGAATATACTTTCTGGACGAAAAACTACGGTGAAAACAATACCACCGGCAGTTATACGTGGGAACAAGTCACGATTACGCTCAGGGTAAAAGACAAAAACGGAATCTGGCAGAATATCGATGCGGAATATAACCAGGGTGGCATCAATAACGCGCAATATCTCGGCGCGTCGATGTATAAATATACTCCGGACGGAAGTGAACCTACCGATGAAGGAACCCCCATCATGCAATATCCGCAGGGCGGCAATATTTATTGCAGCGGCGACATTATCTTTGACACCGTCAACGTCGGCAACGTTTTCTCGTTTGACGCAGGTGTTTTCAATACCGGTTCCACCGACGCAGGCCATGAAGATCAGGACGAAAAACCCGATCCTTCCGCCCTTGATAAAATCAACAAGTGGTTAAGCGAACATCTTGGTATCGACCTTGTTAACCCAAGGTTCCCGTATTACAGTTATGCCTACAACCTTGACGGCAAAGGCGACGGCACAATTCCCGTCCACACAAAGATTGAGGGCGACGTATTTTGTCAGGGACGCATGATTATCGCGCCCGAAACACAAAAGTCTTATATAAACTATAAAGAAGAACAATGGCTTGGCATAGCATCAGACCTTTCAGACACAAAAAAATACATAGGCGGGAAGGTTGTTGCAAGCGACGACTTTGTCTTAAAGGACAGCGGCGCGTTTTTGAGCCAAATCAAAGACAAATGGCAGCAAGTCACGGGCAAGAAATGGGGCGATGCGTTTGACTTCGGCACGGTAAAACTTGATGTGACATTGAACAGATTCTATACCAATGAGCTGGTTGATGATGACGACAATACGCTTGCAGAATACAGCGGAAATATGGCGTCGTTTATCGAGGCATATAAGCAGGCTTATGGCAAGGAAAAATTAAGCAATAGCGAGTCGATAAAACGCCTTAAAGAAAAGTTTGAAGAACTCGGGAAAGACGGGTATTCATACCTTTTGGGCAACGATTACACGCAGTTTGGCAACGGAAACAACCTGAACGGTGCCAATATTAAAGAGAAAGACAAGACAAAGTGGTATGATTTCCGCAAGCCCGAATTCAGCGAGACTTCCAACTTTTATATCCAGAACTCGCCGATAAGAAAAGGAACGTCGTGCGGTGATATTGAACACAAAAACAGCAACAACATTGACCCGTGCACACTTGAAAAGTACGCGTCCGATGACAAATACCGCGTTGTCGAAAACGTTGACGAAAAAGACAAGGACGGCAAACCCGTGACAACCCGCACGGTTGTGGGCGGCATATCTTACACCGCCGCACTTTCCGTCAGATACTGCGAAATTACCGTCAACAACGTATTTTGCGACGGCACAATCAGCGTGCTTGAAAGCAAACTGCCCGGCTTTGAAAACACGGCGGCGGTCAACGTGAAAAATAATTATTTCGGCAGCGACTTTGTGAAAAATGAACTTAAAAAAGCCTCAATCATGGACTTTTTGAAAAACGTTCTGCAAAAAAACAATGCACAGTTGACTGACGAAGAGATTTTGAAAGAGTATTTCGGCATAGACGGCAACAAAAACAATTTCAAGGGCGAAACCAACTTTGTTTTTGATGTTTTGGACGACAACAAGTTTACTTATGAAGAAGAATTTAAAGATTATGATATTACCCATGACAGAAAGGTTGTTGTTATTCGCGCACATTATGAAATGACCGAAACGGTTACTTGGACAAACGATGAAGATTGGGAAAAGATTAATTGCTACTGGAAAGATTGGAAACACTATCCTGTCACATGGAAACAAACCAAACCAACTAATTGGAAAAAAACACAAACCACTTATACCACAGGCAAATTTGTTGCAGATTTGATGTATTGTATTGAAGATACAGTCGAAAATCCGCCAAAAAAATATAAAAACGAGAAAGATGCAACCAATAAGATTGTCAAGTCGGACGGCACTATCGTTGAACGCAAAGACTGGAAGAGTTTAGGTTTGAATGACAACGAACTTGCGCTTGTCGAGTATCTTGACAGCACAAAAGATCTCAAGGGAAATGAGGCGAAATATAAGTATGCATTAAGCCTTGCTAAGGACGCGTTTATCGATTTTAGAGCAAAACCCGAAAATTACGAAAATTTCAAGGAGTACTTTATTGGAAATAATGTTTTTGGTATTGCAACGGATAACCCTAAAGCGTTTGCTAACAGCGAAGTAAACTATGTTAAAAAGAAAGACAAAGAATACTATGCGACAGATGTCAAAACATATTATAAAGAATGGGAAACAGAGGCAAGTCGCACAATTACGGCAAGATATGACTTTACGCTGAAACCGTTTAAGGATATTACCGGAGGAAAAGGACTTGCAGGTTTAGACAAACTGTCTTACGTGCTGAGCGGAAACGATATTCTGACAAGTGCGTTCCTTACTACCGATTACCTTATCACGATGTTCAGCAACGGCGCGAACGACTTTGACGGCATCGATCTCAACGCCTTGTTGGGCGCGGCGGCAAACGGACTTGTCGGCTCGGCAATCAACGGCGGCAAGTTAAAGACGTTTGGCGTAGGCAGTACGTCAAATCAGTTTGACGCAATGAAAGGCACTACAAAGGCGTTCAACGAAGGCTTATACGGCATGTATCTTGTCGTGGATAATAGATATTCCTTGGTTGACAACGCCGCGACCGTAAAGGCGATTTTTGAAGAAATCAAGTCGCCGGAATTTGCAACCGTCGTGGAAGCGAACGCCAATCAGGAACAAGCCAAAGAGAATGTCAAGAAAATCCTGGCAGATTTGAAAGAAAAGGGCGATATTGAAGAGTACAATACCTTCGATATTTATGGCTCAATCAACGAGTATGATAGATATCTTCTGGGCATTACAAGTGGCAAAACGGTCTCTAATTATATATGTGCAGACAATAAAAAACTGACAAAGAAATATGTCCGTTCCAAGGGCGGGGACACAAAGCCGGAAAATGCGGAATCGTGGTTTACGACTGATACGTTGAACAACGAAAATTCGTGGTTCAATATAAGAAGATGGTATTATCTTGAACCGTCAAACGACGTTGAAGATTCCGGCTCGCTCAGGCTCATGGACTTTTATAACAAGGACGATAAAAACGGCAAGCACCTTCGCGCGGACAGCACGTTTGCAATCGACGAAAAATACAATCAGACGTTTACCGGGCTGAAAGACAAGGGCTTCGATTGGTCTTCTTTCAAGATTGAAGCAAAACGTTCGGAAGTGCAATATACGATAAAGCAAAATACGTACTTCAATTTTGAAGAAAGCAATACGCAAGTCGTGTTTGCGGCGTCCACAGACGGTGTTGACGCCCGAACTCGTATGAACTTCCTTATCGACACGTCGGAAAAAGACATTTATGTGTTTTTCCATTGCAAGGCGCTTGATAAATCAAAAGACAAGAGTGAACAAACAAGGTTCTTGTTCCAAAAATGTTCGTTCCAGGTGACGGGCACAAACAATGCTTACATTATGCTTGTCGATGACACTTCGTTTGCCGCAAACGCATTCAGTCTGGAAATAAGCAATACAATGCTTTCCGAGGACAAGACGGACGAAAAAGTCGGCACGCATTTCAAGTCGAACACGTATCAAAAATACGTTGCAAGATTCAAAGGTCACGGTAAAGAATTGAAAGCATGGGAAATTTCGAACTTGATTGACTCAATCCAAATGCAAGCATTGCCTGACGGCGATCCGGCAAAAGTCGGCAATATGTTCATAATTGGTATGGGCAGAAACTACGTCAAGTTCGGACGTGGCGGCTCGGTCAACGCGATGGTTTATATCCCCAACGGCATGTATTCCAACGAATCGTCGGGTCTTTTCAACTCAATCCCGATCGGAAACTCGGGCAATAACGAGGCGTCCATTGTTGCAAAAGATATTTATATCGGCGGAAGTAGCCGCGGACAACTGATTTTTTCAAGCTACGACGCGGCAAAAATCGGCAGCAAGAACAATAATAGTTCAGGCTTGGTTATGGACGGTTTGATTAACCCCGACACGGTGTCGCACGACACGAAATGGGTTGCGGGCGATTACTATTACGGCTAAAATGAGAAAGGTTTTGAAACGCTTAAAACTGAATAAAAAAGGTTTTACCTTTGCCGAATGTATCGTTGCAATCGCGTTGTTTGCGATCGTCGGCACGCTGGCTTTCACCATGTTCAACACGGCGACGCGCTATATGTCCAAGGCGAAAAAGGAAGAAGCCAAAAGGTCGCAGGCGCAGGAGCAGGCTCTTTTGAACACGTTCATGTACAACGACAAATATATCGTGTATCCGCACAGTATTTTGCAGGTATCGTACATCGGCACGTCGAAAGGCAAAGTGGCGCAGTACGCGGCGGTGCTTAATTACGACACCGATTACGGCCCGGTACCGTTTGCGATTTCAATCGAACCCACCAAAGTGCAGGCGACGACTTATCCGATATACCCGTTCACAAGGTATCAGGTGACGTCGGACAAGGGCACAAAACGCTGGATTTTCATTTTCAACGACGACGTTGAGTCTTACGACCTTAAAAACACGCAAGACGTCGAAAAATACTCGCTATCCAAAGACTGGGTAAAGGATAACTATAAGAACTGACATGAGAAAACTCGCAAAAATCTTAAAAAATAAAAAAGGCTTCACCTTGGTCGAAGCGATCGCGGTCGTCGCCATTATGGGTATTCTCGCAACGGTTATCGGCGGGCTTGTCACGGCGGGCACGACGGCTTATATGCGCCAGAAAGAAAACGCCGCCGCAAAAGACCTTGGCACAATCGTCCAGAACGAAATCAAACGGGCGGCAAGGTCGTCGGTTGAGGTATATTTGCAGGACGGCGCGCTCCCGAGAGATACCAACATAATCGGGATTGACGATAATCAGACCACTTATACAATGAAAAACGCGCCGACGGGCGATTACAAGGTGTTCTCGTCGTCCGAGGAAGGCAGGCTTATGTATTCGACGGACAGCGGCAACACCACGCAGAACACGCAGGAATACTTCACGTCAACTGAAGCCGAAAAGCGCGCGTTTTACGGCAGTTTCACGATTAAGGTTTACTTCCGGGCGATTGTCAACACCTTTGGTGAGATTACGTCCGTCAAGGTGTTCTGCGACGTCTTTAACGCCAAAGGGCAAAAAAAATTCGACTCCCCGGGGCTTGAAATCGACTTTATCGAGGCGGATTACAGCCAATCGACGGAAACTAAACGTTTCAAAGGCATTTTCAGTTTCGAGCAGGGCAATATCGGGGCAATCACGGGCGACGCAGCCGCCGGTCAATACAAAAACATGCTGCTGGACGCTAACTACAAGCCGTACAATAACAACGACAAAGGGTTCAAGAATTTTTATTTCCGAACCGTGACAGGCGGTTGATAAAATGGAACTTGGCCATCTGTTATTCACGATATTTTCCGCATTTTTCGGGCTTGCGGTCGGCAGTTTTCTGAACGTTTGCATTTACCGCATTCCCAAAGGCACGTTTTTCACCGAAAAACACAGTTATTGTCCGAAGTGCGGGCAGCCGCTGAAATGGTACGACATGGTGCCGGTTTTCAGCTGGATTTTTCTTGGCGGAAAGTGCAGGAATTGCAAGGAAAAAATCTCCGCAAGGTACCCGATTGTGGAGTCGCTCAACGCCGTATTGTGGACGTTGTCGGCATATTTTATCGGGCTTAACGCCAACGCGTTCATATACGACGCGCTGTTTTCGGCGCTCATCGTGATGACGTTCATAGATATCGACACGAAAGAAATCCCGAACGGCATCGTAGTGTTCATCATAATTTTGTCGATCCCGCTGTTTTTCACGGCGAAGGACGTTGTGTGGTGGCACAGGCTTGTGGGCGCGGTGGTTATCAGCGTGCCGCTTTACGTAATCGCGCTCGTGACGGGCGGCATCGGCGGCGGCGACATAAAGCTTTATTTTGCGCTGGGGCTTGTGTTGGGGCTTTACCCGACGCTTGTGTCGGCGTTTATCGCGATAGTGTCGGCGGGGCTTATCGGCGGCGTACTTTTGCTGACGAAAAAGGTCAGAAAGGGGTACGAGCTTCCGCTTGGTCCGTTTATCGCGCTTGGTGCGGTGGTCACGGTATTTGCGGGCACGCCCATAATCGACGGCATAAAAAACATATTTGGAATATAATATTTATATATCATAAGGAGAAGAGATGCAAAGAGGAGCAAGTTTAGGCGACATCCTGTTGGAGAAAGGCTTTATTAAGCAGGCGCAACTGGATGACGCAAAACGTTGGCAAAAAACCCATCCCAACGAAAAAATCAGCGCGATATTGTTGTCGCGCGGCATTATCACCGAGGACGAGATGCTCTCAGCAATGGCGGAGCGTTTCAACACGACCTATATAAATACGGAGCTTGTCGTCCGTCGTCCCGAAATTCTGAAAAACATACCTGAGCAAATCGTCAAAAAGCACTGCATAATGCCGATTGACGTGAAGGCGGGGCAGATAATAATCGCCACGCACGATCCGCACGACATCGGCGCGTTCGAGGACGTAAAGATGGTCACGCGTATGGACGTCGGTTTTGTCCTTGCGCCGCAGCGTATCATCGAAAGCGCGATTGAAAAGTACTACACCAACGCCGGCAACTTCTTCGTGTCGGACGAAGCGACGCAAAAGGTTGTCCAGCAGACTTCGGCGGCAACCCAGCAAAAGTTGTCCGAAATCGAAAGCCGCGTTGACAACACGCCTGTCGTCAAACTTATCAACAGCCTTATCACGCAGGCGTACATGCGCCGCGCGTCGGATATTCATATTGAGCCGTTTGAGGAGCAAATCCTTGTCCGCATGCGTATCGACGGCGAGCTTGTCGAATGTATGCGCTTGGACATTTCCACGCTTAACAGTATCGTTTCGCGTTGTAAAATCCTTGCGGGCATCAACATTGCGGAAAAGCGAATCCCGCAGGACGGCCGTATCGACTTCAACAACGGCGACATCAACATCGACCTTCGTGTCAACACGCTGCCCACGATTTACGGTGAAAAGGTCAACATGCGTCTTCTTGCAACCGAGGACGCCGCGCTTATCACGCTTCCCGACCTTGGCATGCCCGACAAACTGTTTGATCAGTTCTCCCGCATCATCAAAGCGCCGAACGGGATCATTCTTGTCACGGGGCCTACGGGTTCAGGTAAGTCGACGACGTTGTACGCCGTCCTTAGCGAACTCAACAAACCGAACGTCAATATAACGACGGTCGAAGACCCTGTTGAAAAGCAAATCTTCGGCGTCAATCAGGTGCAAACCAATGCAAAGGCGGGCTTAACGTTCGCAAGCGGACTTCGCGCAATCCTGCGTCAGGACCCGGACATCGTCATGATCGGTGAAATTCGTGATACCGAAACCGCCGAAATCGCAATCCGCGCCGCTATCACAGGCCACTTGGTTTTGTCCACGCTGCACACCAACGACGCCGCGTCAAGTATCGTCCGTCTTATTGACATGGGCGTTGCGTCATACATGGTCGCGTCGTCCGTGAACTGCGTTGTCGCGCAAAGGCTTGTCAAAAAACTTTGCCCGGAATGCAAGAGAAAACGCGAAATCAAGGCGGAAGAGGCTGCAATTCTGAAAGATCCGTCAATTACTCACATTTATGAGCCTGTCGGCTGTCCCCGCTGCGGCAACACCGGCTACAAGGGACGTACCGCAATTTACGAAATTATCGAAATCGACAGCGACCTTCGCCGCATGATATCCGAGGGCAGGACAACCGAGGAAATCCGCGACTTCGCCAAAGAGCACGGCGCAACGTTTTTGGAAGACAGCATCCGCACGCTCATCGGCAACGGCACGACGTCCATGTCCGAGTTTTACCGCCTTATTTACAGCATTTAATAAAAGGGAACAAACCAAAACAAAAACTCTGCAACTTCTTGCAGAGTTTTTTAATAAAAAAAAGCGAGGCGTTTGCCTCGCTTAATGTTTTGTTGTTAAAAAGTGATTTTATGCGGTAACTTCTTGTACGCCGCTTGTTTGAGCATTAAATGTATAAGTTCTGCTGCTGGTATAAGTACCTTTGGGATCAAAGGAGAAAGTAATATTTTGTCCACTAACAACAACTTTAAATTTATGGGAGCCAGCTTTTGGAGCAGCGGTTTCCCCTGTGACTAAAGCGTTATTATTTTCAGCATTGTACGAAGTAACCCATTGTCCAGCAACAGTTTCAAAAGAATCTGCATCTACATCTGTATCAGCCAAATATGCGTTGAGCGCGCTTACTAATGTTGCGATTTCGCCATAGGCGGTTTTGTTAGTATTTTTGTTTAACGTTGATACCGTAACACCAGCAACAACACCGCCAAGGACTGCCATGATTGCGATTACGACGATAAGTTCAACGAGCGTGAAGCCCTTTTTGTTTTTTCTAAGTTTTAACATTTATGTTAATCCTCCACTATAATTATTTCAAAATTTGAGCATACAGGGCAAAAAATCCTTATTTTGCGACGTTTTGTCCGATATTTTTTTTGTTCAGGGAAAACTGCATAAAAAAATGTCTTAGTTTCCCTTTACATTTATAATTATACTTTATAAAATATGCCTCGTCAATACTTTTTTTGAAAATATTTAAATACTATAATAGTACTATATTGTATAATAGTCCAAAAAAGTCCCATTATTGTGCAACTTTCGCCCATTCAATGCACATATTCAAATATTTTCATACGTTTTTTTAAATCTTTCCCAGCAAATACTATCATTTACCAAAATTCATACAGGGTAATTGGCGTGCTGTGCGGCTTACGCCAGGGTGTCCTGTCATCACAATGCGGTTACCTTATCTCATTCGGTACGAAGTGCTTAATGTCATTGCGAGCGGAAAATCGGGGACCCCGCGGGATACTTTTGTACCCGTGGGGAAAAGGAGTATGCAAGCATAAGACAGGCGATTGTCGCTTGCGACAGTCGGTTGGTCAAAAGAGAAGCATACGACGCATCGCCCGGAAGGGATACCTTGTTATAAAACCCAAAACTATAAACGCCATTTTATCCGCTTTAACCAACTTCCGCACCTGATCAACACCACTATTTATCAATACATCATTATTAAAATCGAATAAAAGAGAACTAATTAAAATATCAATACAATTCGTATGTAAACTTCAATCAATTTTTTTTATATACCAAAGTCAACCGCTCTATATTTTCACATCATATTCTCTTGTATTTATATTTATTAAAACACACCTATTATATATGATAGCAAGAGTGTCCTGTTGACAGTTTGATAAAAACCACCATTTCAAGCGCGGTTTTTGACTTACTAATCGCAAAATAAGGATTTGTCGCA
>OGOZ01002089.1_pt1 | contig 10230 bp, 13 predicted proteins | sample 1552801 | NCBI WGS metagenome assembly OGOZ01 (sample SAMEA2580196, study PRJEB22360) | human gut metagenome | biome: human gut; feature: human-associated habitat; material: faeces | place: Denmark | collected 2008/2010
TAAATATTTATAATCACTTAGATAAAAATATTTATGAAAGATTCATAATGGAAGCATGTGAATATACAGTTAGAACACTTATAAATTCAATTACTAAAGAAATGAATATAAGTGACAAAGATAAAAAATTTTTAATAAGTTTTGTAAAATGTCAATTCTATGGTTTTTGTATTGATTGGCTATCAAGAAAACTAGATGAATCATATATAAAAGAATATGTAACATATACAAAAATAACTAAAGGAATATTAATAGAGTTTATTAATAGACACTCTAATTAATATTCTTTTTTTTTATGCATTTAAATCGTTTTGCCTAAAAATTATACATCATAAAAAAACTGTCCATTTAAAAAAATAAATTATGAAGTTATACTATTTATATAATGAAAGGAGGAACTAAGATGAGTAAATTTATACGTATAGCTAAAACAAGTTATATAGTTATGTCTATCATATTATGTATTTTAGGATTAGTACTTATGGTAAATCCTGCATTTTCACAAACTATATTAGTTGTAATGTGTGCGATTCTTTTGATAATTTTTGGTATGATTAAATTATTTGGTTATTTCTCAAACGATTTATATCGTCTAGCTTTTCAATATGATTTACCATTTGGTATTTTATTAATAGTACTTGGAATTATCATTTTAGTACGTCCAGGTGGATTTATTAACTTTATATGTATCGCATTAGGTTTATCAATATTTACAGATAGTATGTTTAAAATGCATATCTCTAATGAAGCACGTAAGTTTGGTATTCGTGAATGGTATCTAATCTTAATATTTGCAATACTTGCTTGTATCTGTGGCATCACATTAATGATAAAGCCTAGCGAAAGCGGAATAGTATTAACTATATTACTTGGAGCTAACCTTTTGGTAGAAGGTATTCTTAGTTTAATAACAGTTATTACATCAGTTAAAATCTTCAAAGAAAAGAAAAAATAGTTTAAAGGAGACATATATATGACAGCAGAATTTACTAAAGAAATGAAAAAAACTCATACTATACTAGCACCAGATATATTTCCAGTACATATGAGACTTCTAACAAAAGTATTCGCATTATATGGATATAATGTAGAAGTACTTCATTATGAAGGAAAAGATGTTATAGATACTGGACTTAGTTACCTACATAATGATATTTGTTATCCAGCCATATGTGCGATAGGTCAACAACTATATGCACTTAAAAGTAGAAAATATGATACTCAAAAAGTAGCTTTAATACAATTTCAAACTGGTGGTGGATGTAGAGCATCTAACTACATTTGTTTACTTAGAAAAGCCTTAGAAAATATGGGATATGATTATATACCAGTTATTTCAGTAAGTACAAGTAATATAGAAAAATGTAGTGGCTTTAAACTAACTCCAATGATGATGTATATGTCTCTAAGAGCTATTATCTACGGAGACTTCTTAATGCTTTTAAAAAATCAAGTAAAACCTTATGAAAAGAAAAAAGGTGAAACTGATAAATTAGTTGATTATTGGATTAATAAACTAACAACTGATTTTGCTTCTAATAAAAGTTTAAATAATAGAAGTATGAAAAAGAATTTAAAAAGTATTGCTAAAAGTTTCCATGAAATTAAAAGAGTAGATAGAAAGTTAAAAAAAGTTGGTATCGTAGGAGAAATATATGTTAAATATTCTCCTTTCGCTAACAACAATCTAGAAGAATTCTTACTTAAAGAAGGATGCGAATATATGGTACCTGGTGTACTAGCATTCTTTGAATTCTGTTTTTCTGATGCAGAAACGAATCATAAATATTATGGAAAGAATAGAGTAAGTATGTATGCTAGTAAGACTGTAGAGTCTATTGCATCTTCATGGGAAAAAGATATGGAAGATGCATTAAAACCATACCCTGAATTTGTTTGCCCAGCACCATTTAAAAGGATTAAAAAATTAGCAGAAAACATAATTGATAGAGGAGTAAACATGGGTGAAGGATGGCTTTTACCTGGAGAAGTAGCAGAACTAATAGAAAATGGATACAATAATATAATTTGTGCTCAACCATTTGGATGTCTTCCTAATCACATAGTTGGAAAAGGAACAATAAGAACACTTAGAATGTTATATCCAAATGCTAATATATTTCCAATAGATTATGATGCAGGAGCTTCAAAAGTAAATCAAGAAAATAGAATTAAATTAATGCTAGCTATCGCAGAAGAAGGTGAGAAGTAATATGAAAAGAGTAGGTTTTGATATAGGATCAACTACTATAAAATGTATAGTAATGGATGAAAAAGAAAATATATTATTTAAAAAATATGAACGTCACTATTCTGAGATAAGAAATGCTGTATTAAAAATATTAAATGAACTTAAAGCCATTATAAAGAATGACAAAATAACAGTAACAATCTCTGGTTCAGCAGGTTTAGGTTATGCTGAAAGTTTAAAAATCCCTTTTGTTCAAGAAGTATATGCAGAAAAGATTGCTGTTAATAAGTATTATCCAAATACTGATACAGTTATAGAATTAGGTGGAGAAGATGCCAAAATGTTATTTCTAACTGGTGGCTTTGAAATGAGAATGAATGGAAGTTGTGCTGGTGGAACAGGTGCATTTATAGATCAAATGGCATCTTTACTAAATGTAACTGCTGAAGAATTAAACGAACTATCAAGTCATCATGAAAAGATATGTAATATCGCATCACGTTGTGGAGTATTTGCTAAATCAGATGTTCAGCCTCTATTAAATCAAGGTGTTAGAAAAGAAGATATAGCTGCTGGTATATTTAGAGCAGTAGTAAATCAAACAATATCAGGTTTATCACAAGGAAGAGAAATAGGCAATAATGTTTTATATTTAGGTGGTCCACTATATTTTTATAGTGAACTTAGAAATAGTTTTGATGAAATATTAAACACTAAAGGAGTTCTTCCAGAAGATGCAATATATTTTGTAGCAATAGGCTCAGTACTCGCAAACGTTAAAGAAGAAACAACACTAACTAAATTAGAAAATAAATTTAAGAAGTTTAAAGAACAAAGCAACTATGTAAAAAGTGATGCACTTTTCAAATCTAAAAAAGAGTATGAAGAATTCTTAAAAAGACACAACGATACATCTATAAAAGAATTAGATAAACCAAGCAAAAATATGTATTTAGGAATAGATGCAGGAAGTACTACTATTAAGATGGTTCTTTGCGATGAAGACGGAAACATATTTAATCCATTCTATTCTTCAAATGAAGGAAGCCCAGTTGAAATAGTAAAAAAATACTTAATAGATTTATATGAAAGATATCCGGGTATTAATATTAAATCTAGTGCAGTAACTGGCTATGGTGAAGAATTAATTAAAAATGCTTTTAATATAGATTATGGAGTAGTTGAAACAATCGCACATTATACCGCAGCTAAAAAGATAAATCCTAAAGTAGATTTTATTCTTGATATAGGTGGACAAGATATAAAATGTTTTAAGATTAAAAGTGGCTCAATAGATAGTTTATATTTAAATGAAGCTTGTTCTAGTGGATGCGGATCCTTCCTACAAACGTTTGCTAAAGCACTTGGATACACTACAGAGGAATTTTCGCGCTTAGGTCTTTATGCTAAAAGTCCAGTAAGCCTTGGATCAAGATGTACAGTATTTATGAATAGTTCAGTAAAACAAGCTCAAAAAGATGGTGCATTTGTAGAAAGTATAGCTGCAGGCCTTTCCATGAGTGTAGTAAAAAATGCTTTATATAAAGTTATAAGATGTGCAAATCCTAAAGACTTAGGTGAAAATATAATAGTACAAGGTGGAACATTTTTAAATGACTCTGTACTAAGAGCATTCGAAAAAGAAATAGGTCACAATGTAACAAGACCAAAATATTCAGGTTTAATGGGAGCATACGGAAGTGCACTTTATAGTCAAGAAAAGAATAATGATAAAAGTAAAATATTAAACTTTGAAGAACTAAAGAATTTTAATTATGAAACAAGAAATATAAACTGTAATGGATGCACTAATCATTGCAATTTAGTAATAAATACTTTCGATAAGAAGAGAAGATTTATCGCAGGTAATAGATGTTCAAAACCGCTTAATAATGGAGTACAACAAGAACACTATGATTTATATGAATATAAGCAATCATTATTAAAAGAATTTATGAGTAATGAAACTGATGAAAATAAAACTACTATAGGAATACCTTTAGTTTTAAATATGTATGAACTATTACCATTTTGGTATACATTCTTTAAGTCATTAGGTTTAAATGTTGTTGTTTCACCATTCTCAAATAGAAATACATATTTAAAAGGACAAAAAACTATACCATCAGATACTATATGTTATCCAGCTAAACTAGCACATGGACACATTGAATATTTAATAGATTCTAAAGTAGACTATATATTCTATCCAAGTATGAATTATAACTTTGATGAAAAACTTGGAACAAATCACTATAATTGTCCAGTAGTAGCATACTATCCTCAAGTAATAAGAGGAAATGTAAATAATTTAAATAAAGATGCTTTCATAGATGATTTTGTAAGTTTAGCAGATAAAAAACAATTTAATAAAAGAATAAAATCAATTATTAAATATTATGGTATAGAAGTAACTGATTCAAAACTAAAAAAAGCAGTAGAAAAATCATATGAAGCATATAATAATTATCTATTAAAAGTTAGAACTAAAGCAGAAGAATTTATAAGTATTGCAAAGCAAAAAGATATGCCAATAATTGTATTATGTGGAAGACCATATCATGTAGATCCTGAAGTAAATCATGGTATTAACAAACTTATTACATCTCTTGGAGCAGTAGTTATAACTGAAGACAGTATTAGTCATAAGGTAAAACCATTTAAAACAAAAGTAATGAATCAATGGACTTATCATTCAAGATTATATGCAGCAGCTAAGTACGTATGTGAATCTAATAAGAATATTAATTTAGTTCAATTAGTATCATTTGGTTGTGGAGTAGATGCAGTTACAACTGATGAAGTAAGAAGAATAATAGAAAGTAAAGATAAAGTATACACTCAAATAAAGATAGATGAAATATCTAATATGGGTGCTGTAACTATTAGACTTAGAAGTTTACTTGCTATAATTGATAATAAAAATGTAAAGAATAATTAATGTTATTGTTTTAAATAAGTTATAAATGTAAAATAATAATGTAGTAGGAGGTACATATGGAATTAACAGCTGCAGCAGAGTGGTTAAATACTACATTTAGTGGATTTGATCATGCTATATTAAGTGCTTTACATGAGCTTGCTTTATTAACAAATGGTAATTTAAATTGGTTATTTAAGTTTATAAGTCTTTTCGCAGAAAAAGGTTTATTTCTTATTTTGCTTAGTATATTCTTAATGTTATTTAAGAAAACAAGAAAGTTTGGAATTTGTATGTTTGGTGCTATTGGAGCAGGAGCTATACTAACTAACTTTATTTTAAAGGATATGGTCGCAAGACCAAGACCATATATGAGTGGTATTGAATATAAAGATTGGTGGCAATATGCAGGTATGGTTACTGAAAGTGATTTCTCATTTCCAAGTGGTCACACAACAGCCATGACGGCAGCAATGATGTCATTAGTATTTATGGCTAAAACAAAGAAAAAATATTGGTGTATATTATTTATATTCTTAATGGGTATATCAAGAAACTATCTAATGGTTCACTATCCAACAGATGTAATAGGTGGTATGATATCAGGATTAGTCGGAGCAACTGTCGCATACTTTATAACATTACTAATTTATAAAATAATAGATAAGTACAAAGATGTTAAATTATTTAACTTTATAAAGAACTTTGATATAATAAATGCAATGAAGAAATAACATTGCATTTTTATATGGAGGATTTATGTACACAAAGAAAGAAGAAGTTTATAAATACTTAGAAAGTTTAAATATCAAATATAAAAAAATAGAACATAAAGCAGTATTTACTATGGAAGAAATGTCGAAACTTAATCTTGAAGATGAGAGTGAAGTAGTTAAGAATCTATTCATAAGAGATGATAAAAAACAAAACTATTATTTAATACTAGTTAAAGGAGATAAAAGAGTTAACTTAAAAGAATTAAGAAATACTTTAGGACTTAGACCTTTAACATTCGCAAGTGAAGAAGATTTAGAAAAATATTTAGGCCTAAAAAAAGGTTCAGTAACAATACTTGGTATACTTAACGACATTGAACATAAAGTAAAAGTATTAATAGACGAAGATATAAAGAATTTTAAAGAAATTGGTGCTCATCCTAATGAAAATACCGCATCAATTTGGCTAACACTAAAAGACATAGAAAAGATATTAAAACTTAATAACGTAAGTTATAATTTTATAAATCTATAGTCAATATAATTGACTTTTTCTATTGACTTAATCTATCTATAATAGTATTATTGTATTATGCAAGCAATACAACGAAAGGAGTACACATGAGTTATACATTTGATAACAATATACCAATATATATTCAACTTGTTGATATCGTAAGAGTTGATATAGTATCAGGTAAATTAAGCGTAGGTAGTAGATTACCTTCTGTAAGAGAGCTAGCATTTTATTATAAAGTTAATCCAAATACTATGCAAAAAGCTTTAGTAGAACTAGAAAATGAAAAACTAATTTATACTGAAAGAACAAATGGTAAATATGTTACTAGTGATTCAAAAGTTATTAACAAAGCTAAAGAAAAACTAGCTAAAGAAAAAGTAAATGAATACTTAAGTTCTATGAATAGTATAGGTATAACTTATGAAGAATCAATTAAGTACTTGCAGGAATTAGGAGGAAAATAATATGGAACTTTTAGAGTGTAAAAACCTATCAAAAAGTTTTGATAATAAAAAAATTCTAAAAAATATAAACCTAATAATACCTAGAGGTAAAATAGTTGGGCTTTTAGGTAAAAACGGCAAGGAAAAACAACACTAATAAAACTTATTAATGATTTACTTACTCCAACTAGTGGTGAAATACTTATTGAAGGAAAACATCCAGGAGTAGAATCTAAAAGGATTATTTCATACTTACCAGAAAGAACTTACTTAGATAAAGAAATGAAAGTAATAGATACACTTAATTATTTTAATGAGTTCTATGATAATTTTGATAGATTTCCAAAAATTATTGATAAAGAAATTAAAAATATAATAATATATATGTTACAACAAGATTTAGATACAAAAGAAGAAAAAAAGATACTATGATAAGAGAATTAAAGCCTAATAATTAAAAATTGATTTATAACAAAAAGTATGCTATAATATGTGGCATATTTTTTAAAGGGGGAAAATATGAAAGAATCAACTGGGGGAGAAGAACCAACAAAAATAGAGATTGGAGTTTCTACAATAATGCAAGTAGAAAAAGAAGCAAACTCTATATTTAATGATGTAATAGAAGAAAAGAATTTATCTGAATACTATTTAAAAGAAACAATGTTCAAAATAATGTACTTAAAAGAACAATTAGTAGGAGGACTATCAAAAGTACAAGATGGATTAATAGATGAATGCAAAAAAAATAGTAAAAGTAATTCATTAATACCATTTCTAGCAGTAGCAAATATCTTTGTTGCTAACATAGCACCATTTTTAGGATTAATAAATTCAATAGTGTTAATATCAATAGCAATTAGATCATATAAAAATCAAAAAGAAGAGTCTGAAAGATTCTTAAAACTAAAAGAAGAAATGGAAGACACAGTAGCAAAAGCAAATTCAATACTAATAACACTAAGTAACGATGAAACATTCACTTTAAAAAGAATTAAAGAATTAGGAAAAAGAAGAGAAATAGAATTAACAAAATCCCCTAAAAATCGTAGTTTAGTTGCTATAGCTAACATGGCTATTCAAGATTATATTGATAATGATATATTACCAAATAATTTACCAGAAGAAATAAAGTCAACTATTATAAAATTATTACAAAATGATTTAAATACAACAGAAAGTGATATGAGTGTATTATTAGAATCAGCAAAACAAAAAGTATCATTAGAAACTTTAGTACACAAAATGGAATAAAATGAGAATTATTTCTCATTTTTAATTTTTAGGATAAAATAATTATGGTGATGATATGACAATCGAAGATATAATAGAAAGATCGTTTGCTGAAAAAAGTTTAGAGGATTTAGATAAACTAAGAGAAGTAGATGAACTAACGGGTAAATTGTTATAAAATTTAAATTAATTTTAAATCTTTTTAATTTGTGTTAAAATTATAATAGGTGATGATATGAAAAATATAGACGAATTATTTAATGAGTTATCAAAATCTACTTTTAGAAGCAATTTCCATTTACATGAACCAGAAATAAAATATGTTAATGATAAAGGAATAGATAAAATAAGAGAACACGCATATGACTTTATAAAGAAAAGATTAAGTCATGCGAATATACCAAACGATGGTAAACAAACTCCGATGAAAGGACATCCGGTATTCGTTGCCCAACATGCTACCGCAACATGCTGTAGAGGATGCTTACATAAATGGCATGGCATTGAAGAAAAAAGAAAATTAACAAAAGAAGAAATTGACTATATAGTAGACATAATAATTGAATGGATAAAACACGATATGAAAAATAAGTGAAAAATATTGTGTTTTAATTAAAAATAATTTAAAATTATACTGGAGGAAGTAAAATGAAAAAGAAAATTTTAACATTTCTTATAACTTTAGGAGTAGTTCTATTACCATTAACTACTAATGCATCATTAATAGATGAATATGAACATAAGAATCTAAAAGATACTTTAGCAGCAGAATCAATGGAATTAAAAAATAAAGACTATAAGGAAACAGATGACCAAATTACTATCTATATGTTTAGAGGTCAAGGATGTGCTTTTTGTAGATCATTTTTAGAATTCATAAATTCAATTTCAGATGAATATGGAAAATATTTTAAATTAGTTTCATTTGAAGTTTGGGAAAATGAAGAAAACAGCACTTTATTTGATAAAGTAGCAGCTGCAACTGGAGAAGCAGCAGAAGGTGTTCCATATATTGTTATTGGTGAAACAGTATACCCAGGATATGTTTCTGACTGGAATGATGCAATTAAAACAACAATAAAAACTGAATATGATAAGAAAGCATCAGATAGAGTAGATATTTTAGAAAAAACAGAAAACTATGAAGCAGAAGCTATAAAAGCAGAAAATGCTCCATATGTAAAAACAATTTGGTGGACTTTTGGATTCGTAGTAGTAGCTACAGCTGCTATAATAACAGTTAATACTATTCAAAATAAAAAAGTATTAAAAGAATTAGAAGAATTAAAAAAATCTAACAAAGAAACAAAGAAAAAATAAGTAGACATAGTTCTACTTTTTTTGTAATATATTATTAATGAATACTGAATTAAGAAATGAAATAATTTTAAAAATACTTAGTGACTATCTAAATAACCATAGTGATTTTATAACTGAAAAAATGATAAATGATTTAGAAAAAGAATTTAATTTATCTAAAACAGAATCTATAGTTTTTCTTTTATTAGGATTTTATGAAATAGAAAATAAAGAACTAACAGAGGAATTTAATAAAATTATAAAAGAATTAGATAGTAAAAAATATGAAGATAATGATTATTATAAAAATATAAAACTGGAAAATATAAAAGATAATAATTGGTCATTTGAAATTAAAAGTTATAAACCATATGAATTATTTGTTTATAATGATATGGAATGTATTAATGGAAAATTATATCCACAAGTAGGCTATTTCACTCATGAGTATTATTATGAGTGTGTACTTGAAAATGGAAGAGAATGGATGCTTATAACACCAAATGAAATAGAAACAATGAAAGAACCAATTAAGGAAGCATTTGGTAATGTACTAACATATGGTTTAGGATTAGGCTATTTTCAGTACATGATATCTAACAAAGACAATGTTAAATCCATAACAATAATAGAAAAAGATAAAAAAATAATAGAACTATTCACAAAATATATTTTACCTCAATTTAAACATAAAGAGAAAATTAAAGTAATAAATGAAGATGCTTTAAAATATAAATATACGAGTGAATATGATTATGTATTCGTAGACATATGGCATGATCCAAGTGATGGAGTAGAACTATATAAGAAAATGAAAAAGTTAGAAAAGCCTAATATTAAATACTCTTACTGGATAGAAAAAACATTAAAAATTTATATTGATTAAATACCATAAATTGGTATTTTTT
>OGOZ01002090.1_pt1 | contig 10227 bp, 9 predicted proteins | sample 1552801 | NCBI WGS metagenome assembly OGOZ01 (sample SAMEA2580196, study PRJEB22360) | human gut metagenome | biome: human gut; feature: human-associated habitat; material: faeces | place: Denmark | collected 2008/2010
GCATAAAGTAGATTCATGCAATACCGATTTACACAAACTATTTTACACTCCCTTGAAAATGATAGGTGTATTCATGGTAGATTCCTCAGCTTTCACTTCAATTATAACACAGAGACTTTCCTTATCTTGAGATAAATATGATTTGTGTTATGAATGAGAAGCGGGTTATCGCAGAAGAAAAGGAATCTTATAGCAAAAATAAAGAGGAGGAATTTTACTTGTTTAAAAAGCATTTATACATTGTTATTTAAGGCATGGGAACCTATAATAAAAGCGTATGTATCGCAATTTTTCATGACGTTCGGTACGAGATTTTATGAATATAAAAAATTCGTGATGCCACATGATGGTGGATTATTTAATGTCTGGAAAGCAATGAATAGATTGGCTTCTTAATATAGATTTAAATCGAATAGTCATATAAAAGGGCATTTGGAATAATTGATTATTCTGCAATATAAAATTTGGTTGTCAGATAGGTACATGGGTAAAATTAGAAATAGAGGGATGAAAATGCGAGAAAGTATTAAAAAGATAGAAAAAGGGATGATTTTTTTATTAATTATTACAATGCCAATTATGTTTTTGCCGGAGAGATATAATTTGCCATTAGCAGGATCAATATTACCATTAATGATTCTGTATGTCTTGTTGCTCGCATTAGGAGTACAGTATGTATTAGAAAAATTTATATATCTACCACATTATAGATTTTTCTTGTTTTTTTGTTTTTGGGTGATTGTCTGTACAATAATAGGTGCATATAGATTTCCTTTTTGGAATGAAGCCTTCGATCGCTATTTAATGGATACAAATGTAGTCAAGGTTATTGAACATATTTGGCCTGGAATCATAGATTCCCCATCAGCATTACACTTTAAATACTTTGTTTCCAGTATATGGGGAATTGTAAAAAATTTAATTGTCCCATTAGGGGGCATATTTTTCATTTTTACTAATATGTATAGTAAATCTTCAAGAGAAGGAATTAGTTGGATATCTAAAGCTGCATTTTTTGGCAGTATTAATGGGGATTTATTCTCTATTTGAAATTTGGTGGATATGGACTGGTAATTCTTATTGTGAACAAATATTAATTACAATAAATAGAAATTTATATACTCCTGAATTTGCTCATGGTTGGTGGCCGCCGCTCTTATGGAAAGGACAAGTGAGGAGTTTTGCGCCTGAGCCCTCGTTCTTCGGCATTTATGCAGCTTTTATAATTCCTTTCTTATGGTATAGAATTTTCTATGAAAACAGAAAGTTAGAATTTGTGCTTTTGATTTATTTTGTCTTTATGGTTTTTATGACAAAGGCAAGAACGGCTACAGTTATCTATTTTGGAGAAGTGGCATGTTTAATTCTTATAAGTCTATGGCTTCGATATGATAATTGAAAGAAAATATGTTTGTCTATCTGCTTGGGGACTGTACTATCGTTTGGCCTCTGCATTGGAGGAAGTGCGATTATAACTAATATTGCAAAAACTAGTGCAAATGAGATCATTATATCCAATAGTTTGGGGAAAACCGTGATGGATGGGTCTGAAAAATATATTGATAACAATGTGATCTCAGTTGCTGGAATAAGTGATCGCTCTAATACTCCACGATTCGGAAATGTTATTGCAATGGCAAGAGTAGGATTGCATCATCCAATTTTTGGAGTAGGGCATGGTTATGTTGATATGTACATGATGTCAGAATTTCCTTCGTTTGCAAAAAATCATCAGGAGGTAAAGCAATGGACGTCCGATATGCTTTCGCTTACCTTTATGAGAATCCAATATCCTGTGGTAAATGAGTTTTCTCAATTGATTGCGGAATATGGAATCGTAGGAATAATATTATTTTGCATACCAATTATCTATCTTTTTAGAGAAGTTATACGGAAAAGGTCAATTTTAAAAGAACGATTTGATATCATATGTATACTTATAATGTTTATAGGTCAACTCGGCTGTTTATTTAGTAGTCAATTCTTCTATACTTATCCGATTTCTTTTGCACTACTGTATTGTGCTATTTTTGATAGGGGGGAATGCTCTCTAGTTCCTAATAGATAAGGACTTTTATTGCTTCAACTTCTTATTCTTATGGATGGTCATGAAATGATCAAGCCATTTGGAATCAACCATGAGTTTCCTGCTGTTCATGGATATTTTACTTTATAGCGAAGCTTTTCTGCTAACTTGTCCGCGGCTTTTGCTTTACGGTTTTTGCACTTAATTTTATTGGATGTACTCCTTATATGCAATGGTAGCAGAATAGGCATCATTACAATGTTTTAATTCATGAATAGTAGTTGAGTTATGTATCTGCAAGGCAGTAGTAATTTTACGGGAGTAATATTTTACTGGATGGTAACTCCTCTAATTGAGATCGTCGATTTATGGTAAGATGGTTGTAACTCATAGTAGTCTGGCGTTTTTGTCGTTATTAACATTTTACACTGTCCTACTGTGAGTTATTTTATTTCCTTGGCGAATCTCCTTTAATTTTTTACAATTCGCCATAATAAAATTAAGGGACTAAATTAAATTATTTGATGTTGAGGTAACTGAAATTGGAAGAAAGCATAGCCGAATATGTATAAATAGTTGGAAACTAAAAGGAACATTAAAATAATAAGCCGAAAAGGAAGAGCTTTTTTGCAAGAAAATCATTGTGAAGGTAAGATGAGTTTAAGATTTAATAAAGCATGGGAGAAGTTAAAATGGCTAAAAGCATAACAAAAAATTACATATATAATTTGAGTTATCAGCTTTTAACCTTGATTACTCCATTTATTACGATTCCATATTTGTCTCGAGTCCTTGGGCCTGACGGAATTGGTGAATATAGTTTCACTTTTTCAGTGGTTACATATTTTGTTTTAGTAGCAAATTTGGGCGTTTCTAATTATGCTCAAAGAGAAATAGCCTATCATCAAGACGATAGGCTTACGCAAAGCAGAATTTTCTATGAAGTCAATGTACTGCGGCTCTTTTTAGTTTCCGTGAATCTTATAGTTTATTATTTCATGATTTCGTCATGGCAAGTTTCCCATACAATCTACTGGCTACAAGCACTCAATATAGCTGCCGTTCTCTTTGACATTTCTTGGCTTTTCCAGGGGTTAGAAGAATTTGGGAAGATAGTTCTTCGTAATTTTATTGTTCGCATTGCGAATGTTGCTTTAATTTTTATACTGGTTCATCAGTCTTCAGATCTTCTAATTTATACAGCACTGATGGGCGGGATGAATATCTTGTCAGGAGTTTTGATTTGGCTTTATCTTCCTAAGTATTTAGAAAGAGTTTCAATTAGAGAATGGAGACCCTTTAGGAATTTCTTGATTATTTTACAGCTTTTTCTCCCACAGATAGCTATACAGGTTTATGTTGTCTTAGATAAAACTATGCTTGGCCTTCTTTCGGGATCATTTGCAGAAAATGGCTACTATGAACAGGCGGATAAGATGGTGAAGCTACTTTTAACAATTGTTACATCATTAGGAACTGTTATGATGCCTCGGATTTCTTTCGCCCATGCACACGGATTAAAAGAAGATGTTATGAATTATATGATGAAGTCCTACCGGTTTACCTGGTTTCTTTCGATTCCTATGTGTTTAGGGCTTATTTCCACAGCACCAAATTTTGTCCCATGGTTCTATGGTCCTGGTTACGAAAAGGTAATAGTTGTTCTTCAGGCAATCAGTGGAATTATTATTGCTATAGGGATAAGTAATGTAACAGGAATTCAGTACTTAGTGCCAACAAATCGCCAGAATCAGTTGACCCTATCGGTTATAGTGGGTGCGGCTTTTAATTTTGGTATCAATTTCTATTTGATTCCAAAATATCATTCGGTTGGTGTTGCTATTGCCACTCTTCTTACTGAATGGCTGGTAACAATGGTTCAGCTTTATATGGTAAGAAGGGATTTCGGTTTTAAGACGATATTATCCCAATCTACACATTATTGGTTAGCAGGTATGATTATGTTCATGATTACAATTACTATAGAGCAAATGTTTTCACCGACTATTATTCATACTGGTGTCATTGCTATTATTGGAGGAGCCGTTTATATTGGAATTCTTTTAGGAATGAGGGATTCTGTGTTGATGGAAGGTATATCTGCGGCTAGAGAGAAGCTGGGAATATAGTGACGGAACGATGCAATTAATCGCTATATAAGAAGGGTAGTATAACATAACATATAATATAATATGGATTTTTCTGACGTTGGTTTATGGCATAATTTTATTTGTTTTTGTCTGTATAGATAGCTTTGTCGGGCAAAATTTGAAGAGGTGAAGCACCTTGAAGCTTATCGTGACCGGGGGAGCCGGTTTTATCGGAGGAAACTTTGTTCATTATATGCTGCAGGAACATCCAGGTGATCAGATTATATGCCTGGATAAGCTGACATATGCTGGAAATCTTTCAACATTGGCAGATGTCATGGATCATCCGAATTTCCAGTTCGTAAAGATGGATATTTGTGACAGGGATAGCGTTTATGGCCTTTTTGAAAAAGAAAAGCCTGATGTCGTGATTAATTTCGCTGCAGAAAGCCATGTTGATCGTTCCATTGAAAATCCGGAAATCTTCCTTCAGACGAATATTATCGGGACGTCTGTCCTGATGGATGCCTGCAGAAAGTATGGCATTCAGAGGTATCACCAGGTATCTACCGATGAAGTGTATGGCGATCTTCCTCTGGATCGTCCTGATCTTTTCTTTACAGAAGAAACGCCCATCCATACATCGAGTCCTTACAGCAGTTCCAAGTCTGGGGCTGATCTCCTTGTCATGGCCTACTACAGGACATACGGACTTCCTGTCACAATTTCGCGCTGCTCGAATAACTATGGACCGTATCATTTCCCGGAAAAGCTCATTCCGCTGATGATTATCAATGCGCTCCATGACAGGCCTCTTCCTGTTTACGGGGATGGTCTGAATGTTCGTGACTGGCTCTATGTTGAAGATCACTGCCGCGCCATTGACCTCATTATCCGTAAAGGAAAAGTCGGGGAAGTCTATAACGTCGGCGGTCATAATGAAATGAGGAATATAGACATCGTTAAACTGATCTGTCAGGAGCTTGGAAAGCCGGGGAGTTTAATCACTCACGTAACGGATCGAAAAGGCCATGACAGAAGATATGCCATTGATCCTGAAAAAATTCACAGAGAACTTGGCTGGCTTCCGGAAACAAAATTTGCCGATGGTATCAAGAAGACGATTCAGTGGTATTTGACACATCAGAAATGGTGGGAAGACATCATTTCCGGAGAATATCAGAATTATTATCAGAAGATGTATGAAAATAAATCAGCAATATAAAATGCTAAGTTTTTTAGGAAGCTAATATTTTTGGCTCATAGATTTCTACCCTAATATCTGTTCAGGCAGATTGAAATCTACGAGCTTTTACTTTGCCCATATTTCTATATTATCTACGTGGTGAAATTCGCAAAACGCAGCGGAAAATTTTTTTTAAGATTTTCAAAAAAGGTGTTGACAGGCATCTCTCAATCATGTAATATAATGCCAAGATAACTCTTTAACGAGATAAAGAATTAAAGAAGGCTAAGGGAGAGATGACCATGAATATTAAAAAGATTCTTGCAGCAGGGGTTTTGGCACTGGGTGCTATTGGTTTGATGGCTGGATGTGGCGGAGATCAGAAGTCTGCCGGAAGCGCGGCTAAGTCAGCTGCTGCAGGCGCTAAGCCGACAAAGATTGTAGCTGGTATGGATGATACCTTCGCTCCGATGGGGTTCCGTGATGACAGCGGTAAGATCGTAGGCTTCGATATCGATATGGCAAATGCGGTATCCAAGGAAATCGGTGTTCCGATTGAATTCAAGCCAATCGACTGGGCTTCCAAGGAAACGGAACTGAATTCCGGTAAGATCGATGCCATCTGGAACGGCTTCACCATGACTCCGGAAAGACAGAAGAAGCTTGGTTTCACAAAACCTTACATGGATAATACTCAGGTCTACGTCGTTCTGGCTGACAGCCCGATCAAGACACAGGCTGAACTGAAAGGAAAGAAACTGGATATCCAGGAAGCTTCCACGGCGGAAGCTGCTCTGAATAAGGATCCGGCTCTGAAGAATTCCTTCTCTGAAGTCAAGGCTTATCCTGATCTTGCTTCCTGCTTCATGGATCTGGAATCCGGACGCTGCGATGCAATCCTGGCTGACTCTGTCCTGATTGAATACTACATGACTAAGAAACCTGGAACATTCAGAGAACTGGATGGCGTTGTTTCCAAAGATACATTCGCTATCGGCGTCAAGAAAGACAACCAGGCTCTGATCGATCTTCTGAATGAAGGCATTGAAAAGGTAAAAGCAAGCGGCGAAGCTGCTAAGATTTCCGAAAAATGGTTCGGTAAAGATGTTATTCTGAAATAATTCCCTTTAAGGGATAAACGAAGAGGCAGAGCGGGAGGTTTCCTGTTCTGCCTTGCTTCGTTCATATCTAGCCAGTTTGTAAATTTTGTCACTCTATCTTGTTAAAAGGATGAAGTCAGTGTATGATATTCATACATGATCAAAAACGGCACTGCCGTAAATTCCGGAATGTAAGGAGCCGATGATGGATTATATCATTCACATTTTGCCAAATATGATTCAAGGTCTGGGCGTTTCTGCCAAGATTTTCCTTTTTACCATAGTGCTGTCACTGCCAATCGGTGTACTTCTCGCCATGGTCCGCATCTCGAAGGTGGGGCTTTTCCGCCGTCTGGCCGCCATGTACATCTACGTCATGAGAGGCACGCCTCTGATGCTGCAGATCATGTTCATTTACTATGGCCTTCCTTTGATGCTGAATATCCAGATCAATGATTTCCCGGCGGCCATCCTGGCTTTCGTAGCGAACTATGCTGCATACTTCGCTGAAATATTCCGAGGCGGCATCCAGTCGATCAGCAAGGGCCAGTATGAAGGCGCCAAGGTTCTTGGCTTTACGTATAAGCAGACGATGTGGCACATCATCCTTCCTCAGGTCGTCAAGCGCGTCATCCCGCCTCTTGGCAACGAAACCATCACGCTTCTGAAGGATACCTCTCTTGTATACATTCTTGCTATGAACGACCTCATGCGCGTCACCCGTGCTTTCGTTCAGCGCGACTTCGATACAACGCCGTTCCTTGTAGCAGCTGTTTTCTACCTGCTCTGCACGGCTATCCTGACAAAGATTCTGGCATACATTGAAAAACGCTATGCCGTTTATGAAGACTGATGAGGTACTGCGATGAGCTTTATTGAAATGAAAGATATTGTGAAGGTTTATGGCAAACTCACCATTCTTCATAAGGTCAATATGAGTCTTGAAAAAGGGGAAGTCATCTCCATCATCGGGCCATCCGGTGCCGGCAAGAGTACTCTCCTCCGCTGCCTGAATCACCTTGAAACGATCCAGGGAGGATCCATTCTTGTCGACGGCGATTATCTCGCGGAAGAAAAGAATGGAGAAGTCATCTACGCCAATGAAGTAAAGTCCAAGGAAATTTTGGGAAAGATGGGCATGGTATTCCAGTCCTTCAATCTTTTTCCGCATATGACAGTCCTGGATAACATCATGGCCGCTCCGATTTATGTCAAAGGCATGAAGAAAGAAGAAGTTCTTCCTATTGCCGAGAATCTTCTGGATAAAGTAGGACTTCTGAATAAGAAGAACATGTATCCTGGAAGCCTTTCCGGAGGGCAGAAACAGCGAGTCGCTATCGCAAGAGCTCTTGCCATGAACCCGGAAATCATGCTCTTCGACGAACCGACATCTGCTCTTGATCCTGAACTGACAGGCGAAGTTCTGAAAACCATCCAGCAGCTGGCTGACGAAAACATGACCATGGTCATCGTCACCCACGAAATGGCCTTCGCCAAATCTGTTTCCGACAGGATCCTCTTCATGGTAGACGGAAAAGTAGAAGAAGAAGGCACCAGCGAGCAAGTCTTCGAACATCCAAAGAGCGAAAGGACCAAGGCATTCCTGAAGTCTATATTGAAATAAAAGCAATAATTAAAGAAGCAGCCGCACTCGAAAGAGTGCGGTTTTTTGCATTTGACCTTGCCCTGGAAGGGAAGGTACCGGCGGAGCCGGGGGATGAGTTGCATTTCCTCAGTCGAAGACTGGTATAAGGCTCTTTTTATAAACACACAATACGACTTCGCGCTGCTCGAAGAACCTTTTCATATTTTAAAGTGCTATGAATACTGCACCCCTTTTCCGGCAACAGCCGAAAGCCGGTACTCCTTCCCCGCTGGGGCAGGTCAAAGTCCTCGGACGCGGTTTTGACGGATATTATCAAAACAGATTTAATTTAATCTTCTTTTATTTCGATATTTCAGAATGACAGTATGATGAAGTGCATTTATAATAAATACATGACTTATGAAAATAGTTTATTGATTAATTAGGAAGTGTTTATAGGAGCGATTGGCCTGATTTGAAAATAGGGAGAATTGCAATGCAGTTGTTATCATTGGTGGTGCCTTGTTTTAATGAGGAAGCCACGATTCAGACTTTTTATGATGAGGTCATGAAGTATGAGGATAGAATCGATGCGGAGCTGGAATTCTGTTTTATTGATGACGGAAGTACAGACAGGACCATAGAGATTCTTCGTGATCTTCATAAAAAAGATTCCAGGGTTCATTATGTTTCTTTTTCCAGAAACTTCGGGAAAGAAGCAGGGCTTTATGCCGGGCTTTCTATGGCTAAGGGAGACTATGTAGCTACGATGGACGTGGATCTTCAGGATCCTCCGGCTCTTCTCCCAGATATGTGGCGTCTCTTGCATGATCCGATCGAAGACTATGACTGTGTCGCGACGAAGAGGACGACCAGAAAAGGAGAGCCTGCTATTCGCTCTTTCTTTGCCAGGCAGTTCTACAAAATCATCAATAAGCTTTCTAAAACGCAGATTGTTGATGGCGCCAGAGATTTTCGCATGATGTCTCGTCAGATGGTGAATGCCATCGTAGCGGATGGAGAATATAACCGTTTCTCCAAGGGGATTTTCAGCTGGGTTGGTTTTAAGACGAAATGGCTTTCTTATGAGAATATTGAAAGAAGCGCTGGTCATACGAAGTGGTCCTTCTGGAAGCTTTTCCAGTATTCGGTTGATGGTATTCTTGCTTATACGACAATCCCTTTGTACTTATCTTCTGTCATGGGAATTGCTATGTGTGGTATTTCCTTCCTGGCACTTATATTCATCTTTATTCGTGCTATGATTGCAGGAGATCCTGTGGCAGGCTGGCCTTCTCTTGTATGTATCATTACGCTCCTCGGTGGCCTTGTCCTGATGAGTCTTGGCATCATTGGCCTTTATATTGCAAAGATTTATCTGGAAACAAAGAAGAGGCAGCTCTATATTGTAAGGGAAGAGGAATGAAACTTATATAATTTTTGGTGTGCAGGATTAGAGTAATGATATGATATTTTCGCTATGCTATACTTATAATTATTACATTTGCATTTTAAGACGAAACAAATTTGATCTGGGGGAGATCATATGGATTCAGAGGTTCAGCGTGGTATGGAATCAATAAAATCAGAAAATCAGGCAGGGAGTGCCTTGATTCAGACACTTCTTTTCTTGGCAGGAGATTATGTGGCCCTTGTTTTGGCAGGCGTTTTTTCGCTTTTTATCAGGAATGGGTTAATTACGAGAACGGTATTCCACGTATCGCCTGCTTATCTTTATTTATGGGTGCCGCTCGTTTTCATGGCATTTATCTTTTACGAAGGTCTTTATTCCTGGAGATACTTGACTTATGAGATAACGAAAAAACTTATCTTCGCTTCTTTAGGAGACATAGTTTTTGCTGTCGTCCTCATGTTCTTCACTCATATTGCTGGTGATGTTTCCCGCTTGTTTGTCTTTCTTTATGGGATACTTGCATACATGCTTCTCTGCATTTTTCGGGTCATTATCAGCAGGATGATGAAGAAAATGAGTTTCTTCCAGACACCAGTTCTCATTGTAGCCTGCAGTCCCGTGATTTTATATCTAGGAAGTATTTGGGTTGCCGGCTAAGAATCCGATAAATACTGGTATTCTTATTATATTTTCACCAACAAACGGATTGAAAATTCCTTCTGATAGGTATATAATTATATCTATCAGAAGGAGATTTCTATGGATATGCCAGCTAATGCCAAGATGCAGACTATCTCAGGAAAAAAGTATGTCTTTATTGATACTC
>OGOZ01002099.1_pt1 | contig 10196 bp, 6 predicted proteins | sample 1552801 | NCBI WGS metagenome assembly OGOZ01 (sample SAMEA2580196, study PRJEB22360) | human gut metagenome | biome: human gut; feature: human-associated habitat; material: faeces | place: Denmark | collected 2008/2010
ACCACGCGTGCGAACATAGCGCACGAAAAAGCCGAGCAGATTCGTGCACGCATTGCCTGCACGCCCGCTGAAAAAAAGAGGGGCGCGGGCGTGGATGAAGTCTGTGCGCGTACGTGATGGAGAGCACATCTTTTATTTCATCTACTGGCTATACTTTGGTTTTGCATGGTAGGGCGGAAATTGACCGATTTGCGGAGCAAACGCGGTCGGCGTCGCCGAGACAGGGTATTGGAGTTTGGCGAAAGTCTGGGTGCGAACATAGCGAGATAGAATTTATTTTGGCAATACACACATAGTAACTCCTCATCCGTCGCGGTAAACCGCGCCACCTTCTCCCACTGGAGAAGGCTATACCAAAAAATGCTTTTATCTGTTTTTACAGTAAAAAATACTTTTTCGACACTCTGTATTTTTTATTTTGGCTATTTGCGGTACATTGGTTTATACGGCGGTGGCAAGTCGCATGGAAACATAAAGACACTTTCTCATTTTTCTCATCGCGGGATGCAAATCTGCCGAGTTTTGCGCCCGAAGCGGGGAGCGACCGCCGCATTATGAGAAAATATGGCGAAAAAAGCAGAAAATCGAAAAACTTTTTTCAAAATAATTGAAATAAACCTCTGTACAAAATGAAATTGATATGATATAATTATACTAAATACAATGGGCAAAGGGGCGAATTTTCTGAAAAAGCGTACGGTGTCACTGCTTCTTGCGGTGCTTGCTCTTGCCATGTGCCCGGTTCTTTTTACCTCATGCGGAAAAGAACAGAGCGCGGACAAGGCTTTCGGTGCGGCAATGGAGAGAGTGCGGAATTTTGATACGGACGGATTTTCGCAGTATTTTTCGGGCTCGGCATATTTTGATGCCGTTATGTCCGATATAGGCAAAGTTTCCGAGGGCGGCAGGGAAGCTCTGAAAACGCTCTATTCGGGTGTTTCATGGGAGATAACCGAGGTCGGAGCATCATCTCTTTCCGTGAAGCTTGTTTCGTTCGATTTCGATAAGCTTTCACGATATGTTGAGGATGCGTATGCGCTCGGAACAGGCACCGACAAAGCGGAGATACTCCTCTCTCTCGCAAGCGGCGGCAGACTTTCGTCATACAGCGCGACATACGGGATAAAGGTAAACTTTGAGGGCGAGGGCGATGGAATAAAAATCCCTTTTGACACGGCGAGAAACAACGATTTTGTAAATGCGCTCGGTCTTTCCCGAATGATAAGCCTTTTTGCAAAATAAGAAAAGAGTCAGTATGGAGAGAAAAAGAAATTACCGCGATGAACGCGAAGCATCAGGCGAGGACTCATCTGTCGTAGTCGGCAGAAATCCTGTTCTTGAGCTTCTTTCAAGCGGTGCACAGATAGAAAAAATATATATTCAGCGCGGAGAGCGTGAGGGCTCGGTGAAGAAGATTTTCGCTGAGGCAAAGGCTCGCGGCATTCCCGTTTCGGAGGCTGACAGGCACAGGCTCGATACCCTCGCCGCGGGGAACGCTCATCAGGGCGTTGCCGCCATTGCCGGCGGCAAAGAATACTCGAGCATAGAGGATATTGCCGCCGCCGCAAAGGAAAAGGGAGAAAAACCGCTCATCATCGTTTGTGACGGAGTGGAGGACCCGCACAATCTCGGCGCGATAATACGAAGTGCCGAATGCGCGGGCGCACACGGGCTTGTGATAAGCAAGCATCGCAGTGCCGCCATCGGGCAGACAGTGCAGAAATCCTCTGCGGGCGCGGTTACATTCCTGCCGATTGCCAAGGTGAACAATATCGCCTCGGCGATAGACGAGCTGAAGGAACTGGGCATATGGACCTTTGCCGCGGATATGGACGGTGAGTCTTATCTCGCGACGGACTTTAACTGCCCATGTGCCATTGTCCTCGGAAGCGAGGGAAGCGGCGTTTCCAGACTTGTCCGCGATAAATGTGACTTTACCGTATCGATACCGATGCGTGGAAGGATAAATTCTCTGAATGTTTCCGCCGCCGCCGCCGTTCTTGTTTTCAAAGCGGCGGAATGCAGATAAAGCGGCGTTTCAGATCAAAAAATAAAGTAGACGGAGGTATACTATGGCAAATAGCGTTGATACCGGAAAAAACGGCGATTTCGCAAAGGACCATTCCACGACCGATTTGCTTCGCAGGCTGAATTCTCAGTTTGATGCGGACAAGGTTGCCGCGGAAAAGCGCAGAGCGGACAGCCTTGCCAAGGGCGACACGGACACGGAAGAGAAGAGCGATGACTATATTTTTGACGGAACTTCCATGACCGATGAGGAAAAGGCAGAGAGTGACGAATTCAAAAGCCTTTATGAAAAGTATCTCGGCAGATCCGAGCAGAATGCGACAGCCGATGAGCCTGTAAAGGAAGAGGAAAACGCGTCCGATAGCGCAGACGGGGAGACCGCACCTCGCGGCGAAGAGCCAAACGCGATATCCGGTGCGACTTCGGGCGAAAGCAGTCAGAAGCGTACGCTTTTCGATATGCTTGCCTCGCTCATTCCCGACTCCGACAAGGAGGGCAAGAAATCAAAGCAGGCGGCAGACAGCACCGATGAAAAACCGGCAGATGAGCAGAAGCCGCTTCTCACCGAGGTTGAAAACGACCTGGATCTCTCTGTTTTCTCCAGCCGCCGTGACGATGAAATATGGAAGGCTCCTGTCAAGGATTCCGAGCCGGCAGAAGAGCCCGAAACGGCAGAAGAGCCCGAAAAATCCGCAGACAATACGCCTGTGGGCGACATCATAAAGCTGAAGCTTGATGATGACGCATCGGAGCCCGAGGGAGCACACGATGCCGCTGACGAGACGGAAGCGGGTGAAGAACCCGAGGAAAAACCCGAGGAGGCTGCACCGGAAGCCGAGGAAACGCCGAAGGCAGATGACGATTACAGCACAGACGATGAAAACGCCTATACCGAGGAGATAATCGAGCGCTACAACAATACGGAGATGCTCGAGCCTTATCAGCCGAATACCGAGGTAAAGGAAGAGCCGGATGACGATGAAAAAGAGGCTGATGATCCCGACAGGGACACGGAAATAATGATGGCTTTCGGTCTCGACCCGAGAAGAGCCGACAAGAACGAAACGCCGAAAAAGATATTCGATGATTATCCCTTCTCGGCGACCGTACAGACGACTGCTACCGATATTCCCTCTGTCGACGGAAATACCGAGGATGACGGAAACGCAGCCGAAACGGATGAAAGCACCGAAAAGAAGCCTTCCGTATCATACGAATATAAATCGTTTGATCAGACAAAAGAGGTTTTCGACAGATACAAGCAGAAATATTCCATGGCAAAGGTTCGTATAGGAATCGCCGCTTTCTTCGCGGCAGTGCTTTTCATTATCGAGTGCATTCCCGCGATAGGGGAGGCTCTCGGAATGACAGGCTTTATCCTGCTTGATTTTGCGCTTACATTCCTCTGTGCATTCTTTGCCCTTGACAAGCTCGTCGGCGGTGTTCGTTCGCTCGTGGTGAAAAAGCCGGACGGAAATGCGTTTATTCCCGCCATGTTCCTTATTTCATTTGTGACAACGCTTTCCGCACTTTTTGCGGGAGACGATACGGTGCTCCGCTTCTATAACTTCACATTCGCATTCTGCGTGCTCTTTTCCGCGATAGCTTCGTATATCGGAATACGCAAGGAGATATACACCTTTAATATAATATCTTCAAAGAAGAGAAAGCTTGTCCTTGCAAGAGCCGCGAGAGAGGACAGCGTGGAAGAGCGCGCCGGCTTTGCAAGACATATCGAGGACGATGCGGAAATATATAAGACGCGCGAAGCAAAATTCATAGACGATTTCTTCGCGAGAAAAAAAGAATATCCAAAGGAAAAGAAGATAATCGGCATACTTCTTGCCGCATCCGCCGCTGTTTCGCTTATTGTATTTGTACTCTCGCTTACCGTAGGGAAGGCATCGTTTTTTGAGAGTATGACGAATATGTATTTCACAATGCTGATGTGCGCACCTGCCTCTGTGCTTGTTTCTTATACATATGCGGCATATCTCGCCTCTATCCGTGCTTATTCTTACGGCGCGGCTATCGTCGGTGATACTACACCCGAGGAATATGAAAAAGCGGGCGTGATATCTTTCGGTGACAATGTAGCTTTTCCTGCCGATAAGCTGAGAATAAGAAGTGTCAAAATTTTTGAAAACAACAGCATAGAGGATGTAATCTATCTTGCTTCGAGCGTTTATTCCAAGCTGGGAGGTCCGCTTGCCACGGTATTCCGCAAAGCTGCGCTTGACGGCATCACCGCGGATAATGTTGAAATTTTGTCTCTTGCCGAAAACGGTGCCGAAGCTACCGTAGACGGACATTCCGTAGTTATCGGTCAGCCCGCATATATGGACAATCAGTGCTACAGCACCACTTATGAAGCGGGAGATGAACTCTATGAGGGCGATACAAACAAGCGTATTCTTTACCTCGCAAAGGACAATTCCGTAATAGCAAAATTCTATCTGCAGTATAATGCATCATCCGATTTCATCTATATCGTAAGGCACCTTGCGGAGCAGGGCATCTGTACCGCTGTGACAACTGCGGATCCGGGGCTTGACAGTGCATTGTTAAATAAGAACAAGCTCAGCCCAGATGCTTATCCCATAAAGATAATAAAGCCGATGATGCCGCAGGAGGAAATGGAAAGAGTATCCGCTCACGATGCCGGAATTGTATCAAATCACGATGCAAAGGGTCTCATCAAGACGCTCATTGCCTGCGAGAAAACGAGAAATATCGGCAAGACAAATCTTGCCATAAAGTTTATTTCCATGCTGGTGGCTACTGCACTGACGGTGCTTCTCACGGTGACGGGAAATTATGATAAGATGCTTCCTTTCTATCCAGCACTCTATCAGCTTTTCTGGATGATACCGATGTATCTTGTCTCAAAGATTTATATCTGATAAGTGATGAAAACACCCGCTTGCGAAAGCAAGCGGGTGTTTTGCGCTATTTTCTGCTGTATCTGTTCCGTCTTGTGGCAGCGGGTTCTGTTGTCTCTGCCGTTTCGGTCGCCTCTGTATCTTTGCTTCGCCATCTTTGCCACCATGATTTTTTCTTTTCCGATGTTTTTGTGTCGGTTGTCTCGGCGGGGAAATCTGTTCTCTCGCCCGGCAGTTTTGAGGTTGATGCGGGCGGTGCTGTCGTTGCGGTCTGCGCGGGTTCTGTCGTCGCCGTTTCGGTGCCGCTTTCCGTCGTTTCCTCTGTTTCGGGTTCGTCCGGCATCAGATAATGCTCGGCGCATATGCGATTATAGGCGAGGGTGCGGCGGGATGTTCCGAAATATTCGCCCGATGCCGCCATGCTCTGAAAGAAAGCATCGCATGCGGCACAGGAGGGAATCATGCCGCAGGGAAGCTGCCTGTACATATACTGCGCGTCCGTTACCGAGACCTGACACGGAAACGAGCGCGAATAATTTTTCACGAGAGCTATCTGCCGTATATTTTCGCGCGGGCATTTGTCACAGGCGATGCAGTGTGTTTTGCAGTCGTAATCCACAAGGATATGCACATCGCATTTTTCCGTCGGCTCGGTGCCTTTTGTGAAATAACCGAGCTCCACTCTGTTTCCGCGCGGGTCGAGGGCGCAGGCAGGGCATGGGAGCTTGCCCGAGTCGCGACAATAGAGAACGGAAACGATGTTGCTTTCCGTCTCTGCGGAAACGGCTTGTGCAGGGCTTTTCAGCAGATTTTTGCTTTGCAGAGCCGTCATCACCCGGTCAAAAACCGCACTTGCGGGATTGCCTGTATAAGTGCCGATATCGCGCGCTTCCTTATAGCCGTACCATACGCCGCATACATATCCGCCGCGAGTATATCCGATAAACCAGCGGTCGGTATTGGCGCCGGAGGTTCCGGTTTTGCCGGCAATCGGCAGTACTTTTGCAAGGGCGATATTGCTTGCCGTGCCGTGAGTGACGACATTTTCCATGAGCCGAGTCATTATCTCGGCATTTTCGGGAGAAATGATTTCGCGGCTGTTTTGTTTTTTTTCGAGCAGAATATCGCCGTTTTTGTCGAGAACCTGCGTGTAGGTTCTTGCCCGCGAGCCTTTTCCCCCTGCCGCGAACATAGTATATGCCGCCGTCATTTCGCGCACGGAAACGCCGACGCTCGTTGCACCGAGTGCAAGCGGCGCGACAGCCATATCGGTAAGAGAGCCGCCTGTGGGCAGTTTCTTGCGCTCCGTCAGAGTAGAAAGCCCCGCCTTTTTGCAGAAGTAGAACGATTTCGATATGCCTACCTGTTCAAGAACCTTTACGGAAACGGTGTTTATCGATTTCTCAACGGCGGTTTTCACATTTGTGATACCCGAGTAAATGCGCGGGTTGTTCTTCGGCCATGGAATATATTTCTCACCTGACTTGCGGAAGGTGCACGGCACATCGTCAAAGACGCTCGACCATGTTATGATACCGGATTCGAGCGCGGGCGCGTAAACGCTTACCGGCTTTATCACCGACCCGGGCGAACGGAGCATCTGCGTGGCGAGGCAGAAGAGCCTGTCCGATTTCTTTTCCCCTCTGCCGCCGACGAGCGCCACGACATTGCCATTTTCGCTGTCGACTATCACGCAGGAGGATTCTGCGGAGTAGCCGCTCGTATTTTTCGGGAAATTTTCGTCATGGAGATAGATGTTTTCAAGTTCTGCCTGAATTTCGGGGCGCATAGTGGTATATATCGAGAGTCCGCCGCAGTATATCAACGAGGATGCCGCCGCGCGGCTGTAGCCTTTTTCATCGCAGAGGTCTTTTATTATATCTTCAATTACTGCATCGGTAAACCATGAATTATGCGCGCCGTCCCTTTTCGGCTCCGAAATATTCAGCGAGAGCGGGGTAGCGACTGCGCTTTCATATTCCGCGTCGCCTATCATTTCCAGCTCATGCATGCGGGAGAGGACAGTATTTCGCCGCTCAAGGCATGCGTCGGGATTTGAAATCGGGTCAAAATGCGAGGGATACTGAATGATTCCCGCGAGCGTCGCCGCCTCGGTGAGCGTGAGGCCTCCCACCTCGCGCGAAAAATATTTTTCCGCCGCGGTTTTTATGCCGTAGCAGCTGCGCGAGAGGTAGACGGTATTCAGATAAAGCTCGAGAATGCGCTCCTTCGGCATTGTCTTTTCGAGGGCGACGGCGCGCTTTATTTCTGTCAGCTTCCGCTTTACGGTTACGGAATTTTCGCCTGTCAGATTTTTTATCAGCTGTTGCGTTATCGTCGAGCCGCCGTAGTTGTTTCTGCCGAAAAAGCTGAGAACAGCGCCTGCCGTGCGCTTTGGGTCAATACCCTTGTGCGAATAGAAGCGATGATCTTCTATCGCGATAAAGGCGTTTTTCACCTGCCGCGGGATTTCGTTTTCAGATATCCATATTCTGTTTTCTGTGCCGAAAAGCCGCTCGTTTTCAAGCTCTATCGGCGTTCCGTCTGCCGAAACGGCATAGATTTTTGTCGTGAGATTTTGCCCGAGAGCAAGCGATTCTATATCAAGCTCATCGGAAATACCGTATTTCATATAAAGAAGAAATGCGCTGATGCAGATGAGCGCCGTGAGCAATACGACGAGCAAAAATCCTAAGATAAAATTACGAAATTTATGTGTTTTTGTCAGAATTATCACCTCTTTACATGAATATTATGTTTTTCTCTGTCAATAATATGTATCGCAAAGATGATGGAAAAAAGAGGCAGGAGGTTGATAAAATGGAGGAAAGGTACAGACTTTCGGCAGGAGTGACGGCGCTTATCTGTATGGTATCGCTGATTATTTCGGTTATAACTATGGTAGTGTGCCTCAGCATGCGCGCCGATATGCCGAAAACACTCGAGAGCGTCACGGTAAGCGAGAGTACGACTACGGGCAATCCCGTTTCGCCGATATATTATGTAGGCTTGCATGATGAAAAGATAGTCGTCAGCACGCCGGAGGGAGATATTGTCCGTGAGCTTGATGCGAAAGCGGAGTTTCTGCCCGAGAGCGAGAGGGAAATGCTTCGGCTCGGCATAGCGGTATATTCAAGCGAACAGCTCTATTCCGTGATAGAAAATTATATGGAATAAAAAATATCGGCGTTATTTCACGCCGATATTTTTTATTCTGTTTGTTATCTGAGTGCTTCTTTCTTTTCCGCTATCTCGCTTTTCTTTTCGGCGATTTCCGCGCGCTTTTCGGCGATTTCTTCTTTTTTGTCGGAAATTTCGGATTTTTTATCTTTTATCTCCGAATTTTTGTCGCTTATCTCGCTCTTTTTATCGCTCATGTCATCGATTATGCGCTTGCGTTCATCGTCGCTGTTGGCATCGGAAAGCTCGTCGGCAAGGTCGGAGAGTTCATCGCGCAGGTCTTCCGCTTCATCGTTCAAATCCTCAAGCTCGTCGTTTAAATCTTCCAGTTCATCTTTTAAATCTTCGAGCTCGTCCTGCAAATCCTCCATTTCGGAGAGGAGGTCATGCAGGTCTGATGCGGTATCTGCGAGGTCTGCATAATCATTGTCGTCGTCATCATCAGAGCCATAGTTGCAATCGGCATTAAAATTTATTTTGGGTATTTCGATATTGCCGATATTTTTCAGCGCATCATCTACGATTTTGCTTGCATCGAATATATCTGAGAGTGCCACTTTAGCAGCATCCGCGCCTGCTTTAAGATAATCATCGGCACTTTTGCCATCGACCTTGCCGGAAACATTTACCCTTATTCCTGTGCCTGAAACATTACCGCTTATATCACCATCTACCGTTATTGTAGCTCCTGTGCCGACGACATTGCCATCTACATTGCCGGTTATATTTACTGTTCCGCTTGTGCTGATAATATTGCTGTCTACATCGCCGGTTACTGTGATTATTGTTTTTATTCCGGAAATATATCCGCCTACATTGCCTTTTACATCTACGGCGATATCGGATAGTATATTGCCAACGTCGCCTTCATATGTGAGCACGACCTTTTCTGCCGCGGTTCTTTCGGCTTCTGTGATATTTTTTGACTTTATCAACTTTCTGCCGCGGAAGAGAACGGCATGGAGCGTATTGTCGTCCTGCCAGTCGCTTTCCGCTTCAAAGTTTGCCTGCGGTTCATCCGTCGCTTTTGCGCAGGGTTTCTCCTCGCCGAAAAGCTCCGCTATGCTTATGCCGAAATATTCCGCTATTTTCGGAAGCATGGTTACATCGGGGCAGGCGAGCGCGTTTTCCCATTTGGAAACCGCCTGATATGTCACGCCCAGTGCCGCCGCGAGTGCATCCTGTGTTATACCGCGCTCGCGTCTGAGCCCCAGTATTTTTTCCGAAATTGTTTTTACTATATCCATCGTTTTTCTCCTATAATATCGATTTTCGGGAGCGACACCGGTTATTGCCTCCTGAGCAGAGTATAGCATATTTTCGCCAAATCGTCAATAAAAAGTTGGTTGAGTTGCATAAAAAATACTAAACTTTCAGTTGAGATGGCGTTTTTACGGTATTTTTATGGGGAAAATCACTAAACCGAGGGTTGAGTGAGGAATTGAGCAACGCGTCGCCATAACGGCAAAAGTCTGGGTGTGAACATAGCGAGATAGGGCTTATTTTGGAAATCCCGTCCGCACACAAACTCTATTCACGATGCCCCGTCTCGGCGACGCCAACACACATGCTTCGCATATGTGTTAATCCCCGCCTTGCATTTATATGCGGGCGTGCAGACAATGCGTGCACGAATCTGCTCGGCTTTCTCGTGCGCTATGTTCGCACGCGTGGTATAGACGAAGCCATGGAGAGCGACAAAGCTACCGATTTTTGCTTTATCCTTTGCCGCACGCACTCGCCACGCACGGCTCGCGCGACTAACTCGTGCACGCCGCCGGTGGTTTGGAAGGAGGACGGCGCAAGTCTTCCTTGCTGACTTTTGGTACTTTTCGTCATGCAAAAGTACGATAAAGGAAAAGTTACTTTATGATTCTATACGGCGGCAGCAAGCCCTACCCTGTCTCGGCGACGCCGACCGCGTTCGCTTGCGCGAATCGGTCAATTCCCGCCCTACGCACAAAGCCCAAGCATAGCCAACAGCCAAAATAAAAAATATGTACTCTATCCCGTCGGTGCACTCACCTTATCCACGCCCGCCTTGCACTTATTGCGGGCGTGCAGGCAATGCGTGCACGAATCTGCTCGGCTTCCTCGTGTGATATG
>OGOZ01002100.1_pt1 | contig 10188 bp, 10 predicted proteins | sample 1552801 | NCBI WGS metagenome assembly OGOZ01 (sample SAMEA2580196, study PRJEB22360) | human gut metagenome | biome: human gut; feature: human-associated habitat; material: faeces | place: Denmark | collected 2008/2010
ACTATATTGCTTTTAAATTAAAAAGTGCTTAAAATTAATCTATATATTTTATATAGTTGTTATTTTTAAAATATAACTCCCCTTTTTTAAAAAATATTAAAGTAGGGGGAGTAAACAAAAAAAATAGGGATCTTAACCTATTTTAATTTGTAACATTACGAGATTGAATTTCAGCTATTTTTTCAAATACTTCAGCAGCATTTTGTTCATTTATTTCTGTATAATTTAATTCCTTTAGTGCTTGAACTTTAATGGTATTAAGCTCTAAAGTACGACTGATTTTTTCTTCCATCTTATGTTCGATATGAGCAACAAAACGTTTGTGAGATTCAGCCAATTTTGCTTTAGAAGCCCCTCCCCCATTATATAATGTCATAGCAGAGAACATAATAGCTTCAAAAGTAAATTGTTCATCTTCGTTAAAAGCAAACTCACTTGGTTTAACAAATCCTGTAGCTTTAGCAACATACGCTAACATGTATTTAAGCTCTACAGAAGAATTCATAGATTGTAAAAAGTTATAAAGATATTTCATTGCAAAATATGATTCATGATCTTTTTCATCATCTAATTTTTCTTTAATAATATCTATTAAATTTTGAAAAAGTTCCTTTTGACTTTTACCTAATCCTTCATAAATAGATTTATCCATTGCATTATGGATACTTTGTTCACTTTCTACCAAGCTATTTAATCTATTTTCAACACTTAATATATAATCGGTGTCTACTTTAATATTATTTAACTCCTCTGGTGATTTAATACCTAATAAATTTAATAATAATACTTTTTTATCTTTTGGCCATTTGTTAATATCATCTAGTTCTAAATAATTATAAATCATTTGTCTAGAAACTCCTAAAAATTTGGCTAGTTTAACTTTTGAGATACCTAATTCATGTAATATTTCGTTTAATCTTTCCATATTCTTAAAACCTCCTATTATCATTTTAACACTTCTATGTCAATTGTCAAGTGTAAAGTAAAAGACAAGATGATTTTTCTTGCCTTTCTCCCCTATTTTACTAATAATAAAATAAGGTTAATAAATTTAGGAGTAATAAACACTTCGAAAAGAAGCGTTAAAACAGCAATAATAACAGATAATAAAAGTACTAAAAGATATTTATTAACAATAGGTTTAAAATCTATTTTATCTTTTTTTATAATCGTTGAAATGAGTTTAATAGACATCTTAATAGAATATACAGTTAAAATAGTATAAACTATAATGTATATGATATGATGAGGAAATATGTAAGCAAAACTAAGTAAACATCCTTTAAGACCATAACCCTTAATAATACTTGAAATAGAAAATCCTATTACAAAAAATTTTGAAAAATACATAAATAACACTATAGGCATTCCAATTATAGATACTCCCAAAAGCCACACTATTAAAATAAAACCTAGAGAACTTATACTACCATTTTTTAAAGCTAAAATATAATTTAAATTATTATTTTTGATATTTTCAAAAAAATTATTTATATACTCCAGAGTTAAATTTTTATCACTTTCATTTAACATAACACTAAATAATGAACCAAATATTATGGCTATTACTGCTATTATTCCTAGAAAGAATATTACTTTTTTATTATGTTTAATAGTTATTTTGAACTTGTCCGTTACTTTTTTCATGATTCACCTCTAATTAAAAATATGAAAGTAAATTATTTATATTCCAAAAAACTTTAAAATGTATTATAATTATGTTGAGGTGCATTATGGATAAAAAAGTTCAAAAAATAGTAGTTTGGATAATGCTGCTTGTAATGATAGGATCTTTTGTAGCAACAATTATCTTTATTTAAAATTATTGTAAAGCAATAATTTTTTTATTATCTTTTATTTGTTTTAATACTTATATGAGGTATAATTATATTAGGTGGTATTTATGGCAAAGAAAAAAAGAAAACCTCTAAATCCTATAATTAAAATTTTACTACTAATCTTTATTGCTTTTCTTGTTATATGTAATGTAATATTTTATAAGGGATACATTACTTATCAAGCTGCAATAAATGAAATATCAATTGAAGAAAAAATTAATAGCATTAAAATGCAAGACAATTATATAAAAATTGAAGATGTATCAAAATATTATAAAGATGCGGTTATTGCAGTTGAAGATCACAGGTTTTATAAGCACAAAGGAATTGATTTAATATCAACTTTTGGAGCACTATTCTCTAATATTAAAACTAAATCGTTAGGAATGGGGGGCAGTACTATAACTCAACAACTAGCTAAAAATATGTATTTTAGTCAAAAAAAAGAATTTACTCGCAAAGTAGCAGAATTATTTGTAGCTCTAGATTTAGAAAAAAAACTTACTAAAAATGAAATTTTAGAATTATATGTTAATATTATTTACTTTGGCGATGGATACTATGGAATTGAAAACGCTAGCAAAGGTTATTATGGTAAAAGTGCGAACGATTTAACCCTAGAAGAAGCCATTATGTTAGCAGGACTTCCTGCTGCTCCTTCTGTTTATTCTCCTAATGTTAATAAAAATTTAGCTAATCAAAGATATAAGCAAGTAGAAAGTGCAATGAAAAAATATGGATACTTAAAAAATGAGAATTAATTTTCTCATTTTTTAAATTTTATAATATGTTTGATTTTTATTTGTAGGATTATCTGGGTAAGTCATTTTAATTAATCCATTATCAATTGCAGGAAGTATATAATTTTCTCTAAAAGAAACTCTAGATTTCATATCTAACATATTCATAAGTTCGGAAGTAGTATATTGAACACCTGGTTCCATTGCATTTAATAGTTTTTTAACATATATATTAATATGATTGATTTGCTTATTAACACCTTCTACAATTCCATTTAATACTTCATCTATCATATGTAGCATAAACTCAACAAATTTAGTAGATTCACCAATCAAATTACATTCTCTAATTACATTATAGTATTCATCTTGGTATTTTTTTATTTCACTTTCAATTGGCACATATTCAAATATTTTTTCCCAATTTGAAAGAATAACATTTTGCCATAATCGTGCAGTTCTTCCATTACCATCTTTAAAAGGATGAATAAATACAAACTCATAATGAAACACTGAGGATAGTATTAAAGGGTGTATTTTATCTTTATTTTTTTTCATCCAGTCAAATAAATTTTTCATTAAAAGATTAACTTGTTCAGGCGGTGGACAAACATGAATGCAATTTCCACTTTCATCAAAAACGCCCTCGTTTCCTTTCCTGAATTCACCAGCTTCATCAACGGTTAGATAGGTCAAAATTCCATGTGTTTTTTTTAAATCATCAATATTATATGGATTAAGTTCACAAATTTTTGAATATGCATTATAAGCATTTTTTACCTCTTGTATTTCTTTTTTAGGGCCGATTACCATTTTCCCTTCAATGACATCCTTTACTTGATTAAAAGAAAGTGAATTAGCTTCAATAGCTAAAGATGAATGAATAGACTTAATTCTATTATTTCTTCTTAAAATGGGCATCTTATTTAAATCACTATAATTATCTAACTTACCAATTTTTTTCATGATAGATGAAATTAATTCTAACATTTCACATGTTATAGTAAACGGTGGAATATATCTTTCCATTTTATCACCTCATTTTATATATTAATATTATACTATATTATAAACACATAGTCAATCTTCTTGTATGCTTTCTTGTATGTTTTCTTGTATGCTTTTACTTGCTTTATAGGTGGAATTCTTATCTTTAAAACTACATTTTTTACATAATAACTCACATACTTTATTATTATTAAAATTTTTAATCATATCCTGACTACGCTTTGAATTAATAATATCATCAAAGTTTTCATTAAATATGTTGCCTAAAGCAATTATTCCTTCAGAATCTAAACAGCAAGGAACTACAGTACCATCTGCAAGTATTCCAACGTGTGTTTTAAGTCCATAACACTTCCCTACTTCATTATAATAATCATTTTCAAGTGATGGCCAAACAAATAAAGATTCTTTATTTAAATATAATCTTTCACATAAAGTAATATTATTTTTTTCTTTTATATCTTTTATGATGTTAGCATCAAGCTTAAAATATTTAATTATCTTCATGATAATATCTTTTTGTAAATTAGAAAACTGATTATTTTCTAAAGCCCAAAATCTTAAAACAATTTGAATATTTGAATTACTTAAAATATATTTTATACTTTCTAAAATATCATTCAAATAGTTTTCATTAACCATACTTTGCATCGAAATATTTATTTGTCTTACAACATTTGAATTTACTATATCAAACAATTTAGACTTTAATAAAGTGCCATTTGTAGTAATATTAACTTGTTTGTGATACTTTTTACTAAGAGTTAAAATATCGTTAAAATGAGAATGTAATAAAGGTTCTCCTTTCACGTGTAAATAGATGTAATCTGCATAAGCATCTATCTTTTTTAATACATTTTCAAATTCAATTGTACTCATTTCTTTTTTCTTTTTATTGCTTTTGGAGCAAAAAGAACAATTTAAGTTACATTTATTTGTTATTTCTATATATATTTTTTTAAACTTCTTCATGATACATATTATAGCAAAAAGAAAACTAGAAATCTAGTTTTCTGCTTCTTCTAACATGTTAGTAATTAATATTCCATATCCCTTTGTAGTATCATCAACTACAACGTGGGTTACTGCTCCAATAATAAAATCACCTTGAATGATAGGTGATCCACTCATTCCTTGAATTATACCACCAGTTTTTTCAAGTAAATTTTTATCTGTTATTTCAAAAACAATATTTTTTGTTTCACCACTATTATTTATTTTAATAATATTAATAGCAAATTCTTCTACATTGTCTTTATCAATAACAGTTCTGATAATAGCGTCTCCTTTTTTTATATCAGATATTTTTCCTACTTTATATATCTTACCAGTATTTGTTTCTAATTTGTAATTACCAAATATTCCTTTATTCGTGTTTTCAAAGATATCTCCTAATACTTCATCACTATTTAATTTAGCGTTTTTCTCGCCTGGAACACCATTAACACTTGGCTCAATATTAGTTACACTAGACGCATATATTTTACCATCTTTTACTTCTAATATTTTACCAGTGCTTTTTTCTATTATTTCATGTCCTAAAGCACCGAAAAGACGAGTGTTAGGATCTATATATGTTAACGTTCCTATTCCAGAAATAGAATCTTTTACATATAATCCAGTTTTATAAACATCGTTATCTTTATATAATTTTAAATTGGTATAATCACTAATATTGTCTCTTACATATCCAATTTTAATATTATCATCACCACGAGTATTTATTTTTGAAGATAAATCAGAGATATTTGCGACTACTTCATCATTGATACTTGTAATAATATCTCCTACTTTTATTCCGGCTTCACTTGCAGGATAATTATCTCCTACTTTATAAACACCAACAACGATAATTCCTTTTGCTTTAATCTCTATACCGATATTCTCTCCACCAGCGATAATGTAATCTGAATAAGCAAGTGCATTTATTGGAATAATAAATAGTGAAAGAAGAAGCGTTAGACATGCTTTTTTAAATTTTTTAAAAAACATAAAACATCTCCTTTACATAACACAGACTACATTAATATTATGTTGATTTATGTTTTTATTATTAGAAGAAAAAAGTGGTATTAATTATGAACCAACACTAGAATATTTTTTGACGCCTTTGTAAAAAATAAAAAGCGATGGTATTAAATATATAATCGTTATTAATGGAGAAATAGCAACAAAATAATTATTGGTTTTTCCAATTAAAAACAATAACGGATAATAATTAACAAATCCTAAAGGAATAATAAAAGTAAAAAAATATATTATGCCTTTATTAAATATACCAATTGGATACTGAGCCATGTGCTTTCCACCATCGGTAAAAACATTTCTTACTTCTAATCCTTTAAAAGTTATAAAGCAGTACGCTGCAGATAATATAAAGATACTTAAAAACACAATAACAGAGCTGATGATCATAAGTAACAAAGTTATCAATTTCAAGATACTCCAATTTATTTCAATTTTTATTGATGCATATATTAGTATTAAAGTTGAAAAAATAAAACGGGCCATTTTTGTAAAACTTATCTGCTCTCCACATATTTGTAATAAAATGTTCTGCGGTCTAATTAAAAGTTTATCAAATCCTCCAGAAATTATTAAGTCATCAAATTGATCTATACCTCTAAAAAATGATGAACAAAAGGAATGCCCAAAATTAATAATAGCAAATGTTAATAACACTTCGTATAAATTAAAACCTCCAATGTTGTCAATTTTGCTAAATAAGCAATAAATAGTAAAGCAATATCCTAAAGTATCAAAAATATTAGCTATAAATGATAGTATAAATGATGTTTTATATTGTAAGGCGCTTTTGAAATGAACGTTTAAAAATTTTAAATATAATTTCATGTTTATCCTCCTTGTATAACAGCTTTCTTTAAAGCTTTTTTCATAAGTATTTTTCCTGTTATCATAAGTATAAATATCCAAATAATTTGAACTATTATACTAATATAACATTCATTAAAATTAATATCTCCTACATAAAATCTAAATGGGAAATCACTAATATACCTAAACGGAAGATAATTATTTATTTTTTGAATAAATGTTGGAAAGAAAGGAACTGGAACAAAAGATCCTGACAATATATCGGCAATAACCATAAATATGTTAATAATTCCTCTATCATCTAAAGTAAATATACATATAACATGATATAAAACTGACAATGATGTAATTAAAATACTTGAAAGAATAAAAATAATGATAAAAATTAAAAAGCGATATAAACTAATTTCTAAATTTAAATTGTAAGGGTTTGGTAGTATAACTGCAATACATAAAATAGGTAAAAAGCGAAGAATTACTTTAGAAAGACGATCACCATACATTCTAGCCCACCACATAAAATATAAATCTTGGGGTCTACATAGTTCATATGATATGTTTCCAGATATAATCATATTAATTATCTCTTTATCACGATAAAAAACATATGTAAAACTAAAAAAGATCTGACATAGCCATAAATAACTGACAAGCTTTGAAAGTTCCATAGGAAGATTATTATTCCCAGAATTATAGCAGGCTATATAAACAGAAATGAAAACAAAACCAAAGAATAATTGTGTTGCCATACCTGCAAGTGCAGCAGCTCGATATTGAAGTCCTGTGGTGAATTTTAACTTAAAATATGATAAATATGATTTCATATTTTAAAATCCTCATACAATCTAACGATTAGTTCATCAATATTTCCACTATCAACATCTATATCAATAATTGATATTTTGGATGAGATTAAGTTTATAAAACTACTAATTTCTGTCTTTCTGATATCTATAACAAATTCTATACCATCTTTAGTATTAGTTTGTGAAACTACATAGTCTTCATCTACACTTATTTTATCTTTGGTATCTATTTTAATTTTTCTTAAATAATCATATTCTTTCTTTAGTTTAGATAAAGTCCCATCATATAAAACTTTTCCTTTCCCTATTAAAATAATTCTTTTAGCTAGAGCTTCAATATCACTCATATCGTGTGTAGTTAAAATGATAGTTACTTTATCTTTTTTGTTAATCTTTTTAATAAATTCACGAACAATCTTTTTAGAAACTGCATCTAAACCTATCGTTGGTTCATCAAGAAATAAAATTTTAGGTTTATGAAGAAGTGATGCGGCTATTTCACATCTCATTCTTGAGCCTAAACTTAATTGTCGAACTGGAACATTTATAATATCTTTAAGATTTAATAAAGCAATTAATTCATTTAATGTTTTTTTATACTCTTTATCATCAAGCTTATAAATATCTTTCAAAAGATTAAATGAATCTATAGCCGGAATATCCCACCATAATTGACTACGCTGCCCAAACACTACACCAATTTCAGAGACGTATTCTTTTCTATTAGTCCACGGAACTTTTTTATCTATTATTACGTTACCACTATCCGGAACTAATATTCCCGAAAGAATCTTAATAGTTGTACTTTTACCAGCTCCATTTGGACCGATATATCCAACTATTTCTCCTTTTTTAATAGAAAATGATATATCATCAATAGCTTTAATATATCTATACTTTCTATTAAAGAAGTCCCTCAGAGTACTAAATTTTCCCTCTGATTTTATAGGCACCTTAAAAGTTTTGTTTATGTGCCTAACCGTGATGAATGACATTTTATCAACTCCTCTCCACGCAAAGAATCAACAAATGTTTTCATATAACGCAAAAAACCACATATTTCTATGTAGATACCCTGTTGTAATTATTAAATTGTAGATTCTTTGCAAAACGTCTCTTTAAATATATATAAAAATATCACTTTTGTCAATACTATTATTTAAAATATTTTATTTCAAATATAGTACCTTCATCTTTTTTTGATTTTACATCAATAAGACCATTACTTGCTTCTATAATTGATTTAGCAAGTGCAAGACCAATTCCTACACTATCTTTAGAGGAATTTTTTCCTTTATAAAATCTTTCAAATATATGTTTTAAATCTTCTTTATCAATACCAACACCATTATCAATGATGGAAACTTTTGCATATAATTTATTATTTTCTAGTTTTATTTTAACAGTACTAAATTCTTTTGAATGTTCAATCGCATTTTTTAAAACATTACTAATTGCTTCTATTTGCCATTTATAATCAAAATTGATAATTGCTTTATCACAATAACTTACTTCTATTAAAACATTTTTTAAATCACAAATGCTAGAGACATTTTTAACAGTTTCTTTAACAATTTTATTTAAATCATTATCTTTATTATCAAACTTAATAACATTAACATCAAATTTTGATAACTTTAAAATAGCTTGCACTAAAAAGTTTATATTTAATGATTCTCTTTTAATATCGTTAATAAAATCTAGTTTAGTTTTATCATCCATACTAGGATTGTCAATGATATTATCAAGCATAATTATAATTGATGTAAGAGGTGTTTTTATATCATGTGACACATTGGTTATAAGCTCTGTTTTAAGCCTTTCACTCTTTAAGCTTTGTTCAATTGCATTTGATAAACCTCCAGCAATATCATCAATATATACTGCCATTTGTTTTAAAACTCCTTTTAATTCATTTGGATTTAACTCAATATTGGTATCTCCGTCATATATACTTTTTAAAGCCATTTGAATTTTATTAAGTTCTTCCACTTTTTTGCATAATACATAAAATGTGGTTATTCCAAGTGCTGCTAACATCACTACCTGAAACAAGTTCTTGTTACTAGTAGAGTTTGGTATTGCTAATGTTATAAAAAATCCTATAATGCAAAATCCCCAATAATATATAAATAGTTTTGTCATTATTTTGCGGTTATCTATCATTTTCTTAATTGCTTTATAAATAGCATATATTAAAGTGGTTTTCCATAACATTCTTGCTTTTATTCTTTTTACTATAGTCTCTAATAGTACTATTGAATTCACATATATTATTCCGATTCCGCAACTTGATAGCATTATGCTTATCGAATTTTCAAATGAATTCCATCCTATGCTTAGAATATAAACTCCAGCTATAAACAATATAAAACTTAAAGCTAATACTACTTCTAATTTCCATTCGTCAAACCAGTTTAACTTAATTGTATCTTCATTTTTATTTTTTCCAATTCCATCTATAACCACTACTGCTAGAATAATTAGTATCATAACTGATATTGGAATTAGTAATGGTGTTACACCTTTTGTTACATTTGCTAAACCTCCTGCCATTTGCCAGATATAGTTTGAATTTTGTATAACATTGATTTCTTCGTCTATAATTTTAGTACCTAGTGTTGATAGTATTAAGAGTAAGGCAAATATTGGTGCTAAAACATAAGCTACATTTTTAGAAATTTTTGATCCATTCATTTTTTACCTCCTATTTTTCTAGATTTTCTATTTTATATCCAATTCCCCAAATTACCTTTAAATATTTAGGTTCTCTTGGGTTTATTTCTATCTTTTCTCTTATGTGTCTAATATGTACTGCTATAATATTTTCTGCACCATAACATTCGTCTTCCCACACATTTTGGTAAATTTGTTCAATTGAATACACTATTCCTTTATTTTTAGTTAAAAATTTTAAAATGTTATATTCTGTTGGAGTTAATTTCACATCTTTTCCCTCAA
>OGOZ01002106.1_pt1 | contig 10164 bp, 10 predicted proteins | sample 1552801 | NCBI WGS metagenome assembly OGOZ01 (sample SAMEA2580196, study PRJEB22360) | human gut metagenome | biome: human gut; feature: human-associated habitat; material: faeces | place: Denmark | collected 2008/2010
TGGTATGCTTACATTAGACAAAATCTATCACGCATCATATGTTTTGAAGGATGTTATCAGACAGACTAATATCGTTCAGGCAAGGGGTATTTGTGATGATTGTGATATTGATACTAATCTTCATGTTAATATTGATGGTGTTCATGTTTGTTCTGAACCTGTTTGTGACGCCCGGTAAGGAGCTGATCTGGCAATGGTGGATATTGAAGATCACCCGGGAGAGCCTTAGGCAGGCGGTGTTTATCACCTTGCGGCTGGTCTTTCTGATCACCGGCACTTCGCTGATGACCCTGACCACTTCCCCCATTGCCCTGACCGACGGGCTGGAAAAACTCCTGTCCCCCTTGAAGGCTTTGAAATTTCCCGCTCATGAGTTGGCCATGATGATGACCATTGCGCTCAGATTCATTCCCACGCTTATGGAGGAAGCGGATAAGATCCGCAAGGCCCAAATGGCCCGGGGCGCCGATTTTGAAAGCGGCAACCTGATCGAACGGGCCAAAGCCATGCTGCCTATCCTGATCCCACTGTTCGTTTCGGCTTTTCGCCGGGCGGATGAACTGGCCATGGCCATGGAATCCCGCTGCTATCATGGGGGAGAGGGCCGTACACGGATGCATCAGCTTCGTTTCGGAAGGAACGATCTGTGGGCTGGGCTAACCACGGTTGTGGCCATTGCCTTGGTGCCTTTGCTTCAGCACCTGATCCCACAGCTGCTCTGATATGCGCAGAATTCGGCTTATCGTTGCCTATGAGGGCACGCAATATGTGGGATGGCAGTTGCAGAATAACGGCCTTTCCGTTCAGCAGGTGCTGGAGGAAGCGCTTTTGGCCATTACCGGGGAACATGCTTCCGTTCAGGGCTCCGGCCGCACAGACAGCGGTGTTCATGCCCGGGCCCAGACAGCGCACTTTGACACCAATGCAAGAATGGGGGCAGACAAGTTTGCCATTGCCCTGAACAGTCGTTTGCCTGGAGATATCCGGGTGCTGTATTCCGAAGAAGCTCCACCGGAGTTTCATGCCCGCTTTTCCGCTAAGGATAAGGAATACCGATATTCCCTGCTCCTTGCACACCATCAGAATCCGTTTACCAGGCGTACCAGTCTGCATATTCATTATGGACTGGATCTGACAGCCATGAAGCGGGCGGCGGGAATTGTGGAAGGGACCCATGACTTCAACGCTTTTCGCACTATGGGCGTTCCGCAGCAAACCACCGTGCGCACGATTTTTTCCTCCAGACTGGAGCAAAATGGATGCTATGTGACCTACATTGTCTCCGGAAACGGGTTCATGTATAACATGGTGCGCATCCTTATGGGAACATTGCTGGATATAGGCGCTCATCGTCTGCCGGAGGATGCTATGGAGCAGGCATTGAAAAGCGGCTGCCGGGGGGACTTGGGGCCTACCGCTCCGGCTCACGGCCTGACCTTATGGCGGGTCACTTACCCGGATTTTGATACGGAGGCGCATTTGCCCTATGGATTTTGATGCAGGTATGGAACGAGCGCTGCAGGAGGCTCGGACCGCATTGGAAGAGGGAGAGACCCCTGTGGGAGCAGCTCTGTACCATGAGGATAGCCTTGTGGCCGCCGCCCATAACCGTACTGCCGCAGAAGGGGATCCCACCTGCCATGCGGAGCTTCTGGTCCTGCGGGAGGGCTGTCGGAAGCTGGGGAACCTGAAAGATTGCACGTTGTACGTGACCATGGAGCCATGCGCCATGTGTGCCGGTGCCATGGTGCTTATGAAGCTGCCCCGGCTGGTGTATGGTGCAGCGGATGCCCGCTGCGGCTGCTGCGGTTCGCGGATAGATCTTACGGATCACTGGTTTTATCATAGCGTGGAGACCTGGGGGCTTATTCGCAAGGAGGAGTGCGCGGCGCTGCTGACGGATTTCTTCAGTAGGAAACGAAGGAAAAACATAACAGAGTCGGAAGAAATATAGCAGGGCCTGAAGGAATAGCACCCTTCAGTAGAAAATCCTGTTTTCCAAACGAACTCTCAAAGGCCGGGAAGCATGATCAAAAGAATGCGGCAAAAAGATGGATTGCATTTTCTCGCCCGGCAGGGTATACTATATAAATGTGCAGCGCACGATCGTGGAGCGGTATCGAAGTGGTCATAACGGGGCTGATTCGAAATCGAATGACCTTATTGGTTGCCGTATTCCTTAAAACCATTGATTTTACGGGCTTTTTCGGTTATTATGTTTGATAGCAGTACGGTTAGTTCTCTCCGATAGTTCTCTCGCATTTCGAACTGTCGGAAACAGCCGAAGCGGAGAGAAAATCATCTTTTTGCGGACAAGAGCTTTTTCCCTTAAAACGGGACATTTTTTCTCAAAATCCGCTAAAGTGTGTTGAGAGTAAAACACTCGAAATCAGGTAATCCCTAACGGGACCGAGGGTTCGAATCCCTCACTCTCCGCCAAGAATAAAGGGTATAGCGTTTGCTATACCCTTTATTTTTTGTTGATAAGACAGCAAGGGATTCGAACCCTTACAATCTTTTGCAAGACGAAGTCTTGTCAAAAGAGGTTTACAATAGGATAGTTTGCGTAGCAAACTCGCGGGCGAACGAAGTGAGCCGAGTCCCTCACTCTCCGCCAATAAACAGGGCATAGCAAAAGCTGTATCCTGTTTTTGCATTTTCGTTGTGTGAACAAGCTGTAATAAAAAGCGGCAGAGTATACCGTGTTTTGTTGTTGGTAAAGTGCATTTGGTTTCCTTTATCGTTCTTAAAAGCAGCCGCTGTTGACAAAACGAAAAAAGCAATATAACATATTGTATACATACAATATGTTGCGGAAGTAACACATATTCTGTTACTTATAAAAAGCGGGGGTTAATATGGATAAAAAGAAATCAATTAAAAATCTCGTCGTCATTTTAATTGCAGTGGTGGCATTGGGGCTTCTTTGGTCTTTTGTCAAAAGCCAAGTAACAACAACACCGATATATATTGTTGTTGATACCTTTGAACTGATTATACCGAGCATAATTTTGATACCCGGAATAATTTGCTATATCGCTTACTTTTTTGTCAATGACGCAAAAATAAAATCCGCGCTTAAGATAAGCTCATTATGTATAGCGGCCTTCTGCGTGGTTTTCTCCGTGTCGTTTTTTGCCGCGATATTTGTAAATTCGGGCAGCGAAAAGACGAGCAGCTATAAAGAAGCCGCCGAGAGCAAATACAGCTTGGGTAATTTTGTCGATTTGGCTGATTACGAGGCTGAGCGTTCGGATGATGAGCTGTATTCAAACGGCTTTTTAAGCGGTTATTATACTGTTGATAATTATTCTAAAAGCGACGGCAGCTATAACTATTATACAGCTACCGTATATGAGTATACCGGCGGAACGGCGGCTTCGCGAAAGCTTATTAAGAAAAGGCTTGAAAAAGAACTGTTAAGGAAGACCTCGGTCGGCGGAAAAGACATTAAATATACAGACGGAACCGAGGGCGATTACCGATATAAATACTGTAATTACACAGACAAATTTGAAATGCAGTCTTCGTCATATTTCAGTATCGTAGCGGAAAGCAGCGATAAGGTAACGGTATATATATTAAATTCGGATTATAAAAATCATTTCGGCGAGCCGTTTGACGCGGAAAAAATTATCAGCTCAATTTGCAGCTGATACTTGCGGCCTTTGCGGCCAAGTGAATTGTTTTTAACCATGTAAAGCACCCTCTGCTTTTTAAATGAAAGTGGAGGGTGTTTTTTTGCATTTAAGGGCAAATCAGACGTTTTTTTCGTCATATATAAGCGGCAAAAGGAAAGCGTGAATGTTAACGCTGCGGAAAGCATTTTATTATGAGAGGCAGCTGCCATAATTGACAAAAGTTTAACGATAAATGTGTTGACATCTATAACCAAGTCATATATAATTAAAGCAAATATATTTGGTAAAGGATTGAGTTAATGGTAAAAAAACTGACGGCAGTATTGCTTACGATGTGCATGGCTGTTTCGCTGTTGCCTATGTTCGCTCAGGCGGCGTCAAAGCCTGATATTAAAGTGGGCGATTATGTCAAAATGGGAACATATAATAACGCCTCGATTCTTTGGCGCTGTGTGAGTATTGATGATAACGGTCCGCTTATGCTTGCAGACAGAATTGTTGACACTCTTGCGTATGATGCCAAGACAAACGACAACAGCAATTCGAAATCGCACAGCAGAAGCTATAAGCGCGCCGATTACGGCTCAAATTATTGGAAAGACAGCAATATGCGTTCCTGGCTCAATTCAACTGCGGCTGCAGGTAAGGTCGATTGGCTTTGCGGTAACCCGCCGAAGGATGGTTATGTCAGCGGAACAGGGGCCTATAATAATAAAGCGGGCTTTTTAAATGAATTTTCAAAGTCGGAAATTGCCGCTATGAAAACCGTTACCCAGCGTTCTCTTGTCTCTCATCCCGAATACAATAAGGGTATTGTTGAGGGCGACGCAAATTCCGATTTGTTATACTACACCGATATTTCGGAGGCTGTGGCTAATTATGATGATTCATATTTTGAAACCACGACCGAAAAGGTGTTTCTTCTCGATGTAAAACAGGCTAACGCCGTGTGGAAAAATCTTAAAGGCTATTATGTCGCATACAACAATGACGGTATGGCTTGGCCTTATTGGCTTCGCACTCCCGTTACCGACTGTAATCATGATATGCGTTATGTCAGCTCGTCGGGCGAGGTGGGCAGATATGCTCCGTGGTATTCCGATTTGGGCGTAAGACCTGCGTTTTATCTCGATACCGAGTATTTTGTCGCAACCTCCGGCAGCGGCACTCAAGGCAATCCTTATGTCGGCTCTGCTCCGAATAAGCAGGAGGCGGATTATACAATTTCAGAGCCTGCGGAAGAGGCAAATCCCGATTGGAATGTCAGCACCGAGCAAAGCATTCAGCCCACGCTCGGACCATGGTATTCGGCTGACGGGAAATACTCTAATCCTACCATTCCCGTATACACTATTCAGAAGACTCGCAGCGACACGGAAAATATGGTTGTCGTCATTTGCGGTGAGGGATATACAAAAAGTCAGCAGGGTAAATTTATCAATGATGTAAAACGCCTTTGGCAAGAGGCTATGAAATACGAGCCGTATCGCAGCTATGCCGACAGATTTAACGTTTACGCCCTCTGCACAGCCTCAGAGTCTACATTTGATAACGGAGGAAGCACCTTCTTCGATGTTATAGTTGACAGCTACAATTCTCCGGTTATTTCTAACAATCTCCACGGAAGCCAATGGAAGAACCATATTTTGGAAAGATGTATAGGGCCTGAGTTTATAGAGAAAATTCACGATGCCCATATCAAAAAAACAACCGACCCGAACACGATTCCGACGAAGCCTAACGGCGAGTGGAACGAGTATGAACCGTATTACTATGTTCACGATTATATTGCGCAGTTCGCCGTGGTTGTAAATACAAAATCCGATTTCGGCGGTGCCTATAACAATCGTGAATACGGCTTCCACTATTTTATTTCACCGTCAGACAGCTATCGTGCGCCTAAGACCTTTGCACACGAGCTTGGGCATAGCTTGCTCGGCCTCGGCGATGAGTACAGCACCGGATATTTACTTGGGGATAAGGAACTGAAGTCCCTGAATCTCTCCTCGGTTGAAGACCCGGCAAAGATAAAATGGACTCAGCTTTTAGGCTTCAGAAACACCTATACCTGCCGCAATGCTTACGGCTCAAAAATGCTTGTCTCAAGCTACGAGTGTATAATGAGAGATACAAATTATCAGTTTTGCGAGGTTTGCCGCTTGCAGGGCTACAAGAGAATGTCTCAGCTTGTCAAGGATGCAGAGCTCTATGTTGCCACGCCTGAGGTTAAGGAGTACACCGGAGCCTACTCAAGTCCCTCTGATTTTACGGACCTTGAAACAAGCTCGTACTATACTTATACTTCAAATCGCAGCGGCAGGCTTTTGAGCGGTAACGGTAAAAGCAGATTTAATACCGATATGAACGGTAAAAAAATCGAACTGCGCACTGTCATTCAAAATGTTTCGGATAAGCAAGCAAGGCAGATAAGGTTCAAAATGTGGATAAGGCATTCCGACGGCAGCGTGGCAACCGATTCATCGGGTAATCCGCTTCAGACTACTCAAACCTTTGACATTCCCGTTTGGAATGATAAGGCGAATTTCTGGCCGATAGGTGCTTTGGACCACATCAAAAGCGATTTTAATTCAGGTCTGAAGAGCTGCTCGCTTATTTATCAAATTCCGTCCGACGCTCAGCTTTTGAACGGTGATACCGTGGCATTTCAGGTGCTTGACGAAAACGGTAACATCTTAGCGGACGATAATACGGAAACACAGCGTTACACAACCGTTTCAATCCAATATAAATTTGAGGACGGCTCAGAAATACCGAATACTGCCGGAGGAACATTTACTGTTCCGTATGGCACAAAGCTTGGTTTGACGCCGGCAAAATCGCTTTACGGTTGTGAATTTGTGAAGGCCGACGGCTTGAATGAGCCGATTGTTTCAGACGGTACGGTTGTTACATATTATTACAAAAAGAAAGCTGCTTCGGAAGAAAAGCCCGCACTTGCAATTGACAAGGCTTCAATATCGCTCGAAAGCAGCATAACAATGAATTTCAAAGTACCTAAAAGCAGTCTTTCGTCTTACGATGATTTCTATATGACATTTAAATGTAACGGAAAAGAAGAAAAGGCTACACAATATAAGCAGAACGGGGATTACTACGTATTCTCGTACAAGGGCATAAATCCGCAGCTTATGAATGATGAGGTTACTGCGGTGTTGCACGCCAAAAAGGGAAATGAGGAATACACAAGCCCCGAAAAGGCGTTGAGCGTCAAGGAGTACGCCTATACATTGCTCGACAGATACAGCAGCGATGAATACTCAAAGCTTCGCACGCTGCTTGTGGATTTGTTGAATTACGGTGCGATGGCACAGAAATATGTAGGGTATAAGACGGATAATCTTGTTAATTCCGAGCTGACCGCTGTTCAAAAAAGCTGGGGCAGCAATGGGGGAGAGGAATTTAAGAATATCAGCGACTTAAATTACAAAACGATAAGCAGTCCTACGGCGCAATGGAATACTTGCGGCTTGGTGCTCAACAATTCAATTATGCTCAGGGCTAAGTTTTCCGCTAAGGACGTTGAAAACAAGACCGTTGAAATCGCATTTAGGAACACAAAATTTACCTATGACAAAAATGATTTTGTGAATAACGGCGACGGCACATATTATGTTTATTGTAATGAGCTTTTTGCACATGAGCTGAGCGATAAGCTTTTGCTTACGGTTTATGAAAACGGTGTTCCTTGCAGCAACACAATGCTTTTCAGCGTCGAATCATACGCAAGTGTTATTCAGCAGTCAAGTGCATATAAGGGTACTGCTCTTGATGATTTAACGCAGGCTATGATGCGATACGGAAAATCCGCCGCAGCTTACAGGACTTAAAAAAGGAGAAAAAAGAATGAAAGAAGAGTATTCTGCTCCGTCATTTGAAATAACGGAATTTTGCACGGCTGATATTATTACCATCAGCACTGAACCGACTACAACCGACGTCTCGGGACCCATTGAACTTCCCGACATCAATATTTAAATACGGACTTTCGGATTGTATTGTTTTGTTCGGTTATGACAAGAAAAGCAGGATTGTTTTAAAACAATCCTGCTTTTTTTAATTGCGAGACAGAGACGGTGAATTTTGCCGCAGTCTCACGGGAAATCGGAAAAAGATAAGTAGCTTTTATAATTTTATCTCCCCTCTAAAGCTTCTTTTTATATACGCAGTCGCAGTACGGTCCGCCGGAGGCGAGAGTGTATTGCCGCACAAAGTCAGTCGCGCCGCCCGCCTCGCTCATGGTGTAGTCCAGACGGCACAGCGCGGGAGTGAGGTCATATAGCCCCAGCTTTTTCATCAGCACACAGATGCCGCATTTGGTAAAGCGTCCCTCATAGCCGCTGTCGTCGGGGTATTCGTAAAGCTCCATATTCCACGAGTAGGGGTTGCGGTCAGCGGCTCTCAGCGCGGCGGTGGCTTTCATACCTGCAATGTCCTTTTCGGTGAATTTGCTCTTTCCGCTTTTGCGGCAGAACCATTTCATGGGCTTTGTCATCATGGCTTTTGCGTAGTAATCTGTCAGTCTGTCCACCTTTGGGCGCTCCGGCATGGAGAGAATAAACGCACCGAGCATTGCACAGTTGACAATGTTCATCTTGAACCGGTCGGCCTTTTCAAACTCCGGCAGGTCTGCGATGATCTCCCTGTATTTCGGCTTTGCGTTTTTTGCGATACCTTTTGCTGTATCGGAATCATAACCAAACACAGCCGTCAGCTGCTTTTGGAATGAGCCTGCAAACAGTGCCCACATCCCCAAGGGCATTCCAAAATAGGTCATTTTTTGTCCCTCCAATCGCATATAACTCGTGTCATGCGGCGGTCAATGTCAATGCGAGCCGTTTTACACTCCCTGGGATATTTCTTCGCAGCGCTGAACGCCAGCTTGACAAACAGTGCCGAGCCGACGGGAAGCATGGTCTTGAGCATACCGTCGGGGAAAACAAAATGCGTGCCGTGCTCATATACGACCGCCTCGACTTCGCAGGAGTGCGGTTTCTCCGCAAGGCGTTTTTCCATGCGGCGGATATATTTTGCGGTGTCCCAAAGTGCGTCGTCCTCTGCGCCGACAAGAAACAGCTTGCCGCGGATATTCTCGACCTTTATGAATTCCTCTTCGGTAATCGGATGCGCCGTTTCAGAGTCGTCAAACAGCTTGCGGGAGGCAATCATATTGCCGGTGCGTTTGGACTCCTCCGAGATTATGCGCCAATAGTCAGGGTGCTGATAGCAAAACGGCATGTATGGCAAGGGCTTTCCCTTGTAAGAAAAGAGTGATTCTCCCTCGATTGGCCATTCCTTGCAGCCATCCTTTTTGCCCTGCATGAACCCCTGCCACACAAAGTCGCTGGGGGTCATTGCAATGGTTAGAGAAATGTCGCTGAATATCGATGCCGCCGTCAGGGCGAGGGTACCTGTCGTTGAGGCTCCCGCAATGCCTATTTTTTCGTTTCCGTGTAATTTGAGCCATGCAACCGCTTTTTCGATGTATTCAAGGGGATAGTTGTGATGACCGTAGTCCTTTTTCCCGGGCGACATGGTCAATATGTTCACGCCGAGACGAAGTAGCCACTTCACCGCAGAGCGCGCCATATAATCCTCGGGGTCATCGCCGAGCATGGCGATAACGGCGCAGTCCGAGCCGTCATTGCACGCCCAATACGCGCCGTAAAAGCCATCACTTTCAACATCAAAGTGGATGTGTTTCATTCAAAACGCCTCTTTCAAAAGTTAATCTTCACAATCTGCATTTTCATCATTTCGTCGCCGACCTTTGCGAGAAAACGGAAAAAGACGCTGACGGATGGGTCACGCAGATCGTTGTAGCCAAGCATATAGCCGCGGCTTGTGACCTGCAATCGGATGTCCCACGGAGAAAGCTCGCTTTTCGCGTCCGAAACAGCAAAATACGCGCCAACATCCTTGATTTTCGCGCTCTTGAGCCAGGTTTTGGCGATCATTTTCACCGCCGTCCGGTTTGCCGCGTCAAAGACCAGCACGCTGCCCGGAAAAGCGTCTGCCATTTTTTGCACCAATGTTTTGACCTGCTCGGTCAGAAAATAATAGAACACGCCGGAGGCAAAGAAAACCGCGCCGTTTGAAGAGTCAATTTTTCTAAACCATTCGGTATTATTCAAATCGCATGGGATGTTTTCTTCACGCTCCCCGGCGGGCAAAAGCTCATTGCGCACGGCGATGACATCGGGAAAATCCAGATTGTAAATTTTACAGCTGCCGTTGTCGCAGCTTCTTCCGGTGCTGTCCAGCCCGCAGCCCAGATTGACAACCGCCGCATTGGGGTGGCCTTTCAGGTAATCCCGCACCTCAAAAGCAAGGTCATTCTGCCGCATGGCTACCTCCAACGAACCGAAACGCTGCATCAGACCGTGGGAGTTTTTCTCCGCCTCAGAAAAATCGTAGTCGATCTCGTCAATCAGGCGAACCGCTGTTTCGTCCCGGTAAAGATTCGGGTATAGTTCTGAGCAGACCTTCCGCGCATACAGCGGAA
>OGOZ01002110.1_pt1 | contig 10145 bp, 7 predicted proteins | sample 1552801 | NCBI WGS metagenome assembly OGOZ01 (sample SAMEA2580196, study PRJEB22360) | human gut metagenome | biome: human gut; feature: human-associated habitat; material: faeces | place: Denmark | collected 2008/2010
TGAAGATACTTAAACGATGAATTACCGGATTTTCTGATTGCATCAAGGAATTCAACAAACTTACCGTTTTCAAGTGACGAAACGGCATTTTTAACATTATGCTCCTCATTAAAGAAATGAATTGCACGAAGTACCGGTCTGTCGCCAACAGCCTCACGAATTTCGTCAAGGCGAATATAAAATTCGTTTGAATCACAATCTCTCAGATAATCTTCTCCGAGAAAATTTGCAACCTTTTTCATTTCCGAGGGAATCATAGCATAATCATCTGTAAGATCAACATGATCACCCTTTGTGTCAACAATACAAAGACTGTAATCATATTTTTCAAATTCGGTAGGTACTTTCTTAACAATTGGCTTTGTCGGATCCTTAAAGTCAATGTTAACCATTCCTCCGACTGAACAAGCCATTTGATCCATAAGTCCGCACGGCTTTTTGAAAAATACATTTTCAGCATACTGAGAAATCTGAGCAATCTCAACTGAATTTATTTTCATATCATTATATAAACCGGAAATAATAGTTCCGACAACTACTTCAAAAGCTGCTGACGATGAAAGTCCTGCACCAACAAGTACATCACTTGTTGCATAAGCATTGAATCCACCAATTTTGTATCCATGATCCTTAAGTCCACGAAGAACACCTCTGATGAGGCTGACTGTTGTGCCTGCCTCATCATTATTAACTTCGAGGTCATTTATATTGAGAGTAATCATATCATAACCGTCAGAAACAAATCTTACAACATCATTGTTATTCTTGGCCGACACAGCAATAGTATCAAGATTAATGGATGTTGCAAGCACCATTCCATGCTGGTGATCTGTATGATTACCGCAAACCTCACTTCTGCCGGGAGCACTGAATATTGCTACTTTATCAGGGCAAAAAATTGTTTCATACTGCTCAATTGCATGAACATATCTTTTTTTCTGATAATCAATCATTGATGAATCTATATATATATCAGTGAAAAGATTATCAAATTCGCCGTTTGTAATTTTTTCAATTGCTGTTTTAGTATCAATCATTTTATTTACCTGCCTTTTCCGCAACTGTAGGAAGGAACATAGAAGGCTCTGCGTTACCGCTTTCATCAAGCTGTTGTGTCATATCAATCTTGCCTTCTCTTCTTGCACCGATTGTGTTTATAACCTTCTTCATCATACCGTCATTGAGTTTATATTTCTTTCTGTAAACAACATAAGCAATAAGCATACAAACCGCAGGAACAATGCACATAAGTGTACTGATTGATGCTACTGTTGCAAATGACTGTTCCTGACCCGGAATATACTGTGTGCTTCCAAGCGCCGCGCCAATACCGAGTGCTGTAAGAGCCGCTGTAAATTTTACGATAAGCGTCTGGAGTGAGAATACAACGCCTTCATTTCTTGTTCCAAGCTTAAATTCACCGTAATCAACAACATCTGCAAGGAAAACAGTAGCACATCCAAGCTCCAGACCAGTACCGGTTTTTACGATAATTCCGGCAATAGCAGTTAAAGGGATATTAGAAGGACAGACAAATCCAACAACAAGCAGTAAAATAAGTCCAACTGGTGGAAGTGTACATGCAAGTAAAAATGCTTTCTTTCTAGATAATAATTTTGTGACTTTAGGGAAGATTAATAATCCAACTACCTCTGCAACAGATGCACTGATCATGAAAGCAGATAACATTCCGGCATTATTGCAAACATAGCTGAAATAATATGTAGCAACACCCATGATAGCCTGAATTCCAATATTGTATAATAAAATTAAGAGGACAGCCCATCTTAACTGGTCATTCTTTTTGATTACAGTGAAAATATCTCTGAATTTCATTTTCTCTGCAGTTCCGGTAGCCTGCTGTTTCTTTGGCAGGTTGATAACGCAGACAGCCATTGTAAAAATAAAGGTTGCTGCGATAATTAATGCGAATCTGTGGTAACCAGTATAGTTGCCGCCAAGTCCTTTGATAATCTGAACACCGAAGCCGGCGATGATAAGAGACTGACCGATGCTGGCAAAAATTCTTGGTAAAACAGATACTTTTTCACGTTCTTCCGGGTCGGAAGTTAAGTTAGGAATAATAGACCAATACGGAATATCCATAATCGTATAAGTCATTCCCCATAAAACATAAACGACAGATGCAAATACACAAAGACTTACACCTGATAAATGAAAGTCTGTAAATACGGTAATGAATACAAAAGCGTTAATCAATGTACCGATAACAAGCCACGGAACGAATTTACCCCACCGGCTTCTCGTATTATCAACAATCATACCCATAAATAAATCGTTAAAAGCATCCCACAACTTTGCAACGAAGAACATACTTCCGATAAATGCGGGAGCAACTTTAATAATATCTGTAAAATAAATCATAGAAAAAGTTGCAATCATTCCATAGATTAAGTCTTTTCCTAATGCACCAAAGGCAAAGCAGTACTTCACACGATTTGGTATTTTTCCTTGGTATATAACACCACTGTTACTGTTGTTTTCCATTTTTCCTCTCCTCTTTTTTTATTTGCGTGTTTCTTAACTTGATTGGAGTTTAGCATTTTAGAAAAAAGAATGACATTTGATATTCTATTTAAAAAATATGAATTTCTATTTTGGAAGATTGGATTAGAAGTGGGATTATGGTAGACTAATTGAGAATCACAGGAAATATTTTGAGAAAGAAAATGAAAGAAAATAGGAGAATATAAGAGAAAAATAAAAAAAGGGGCAAATAAAAAATGAAAGAAGATATATATGAAAATAAATGGGATAAACTACTGAAAATCCATACAATGGGACGCGATGATTCCAATGCAGGACAATATTATTATCCCTATGAACCAACGCCATATTCTGTATTAGAAAGGCTGGCAAACACAGGAATCATAAGAAAAGGCAATACACTTCTTGATTACGGGTGTGGAAAAGGCCGTGTAGACTTTTTCCTTGCCTATCAGACCAGATGCAGGTCCATCGGCGTGGAATATGATGAGAGAATCTACAATAAAGCAATAGAAAACAAAGAAAAAGCCATTTCAGCAGGAAGAGTAGCATTTAAAGCGGAAAATGCCGAATACTTTTCTGTACCAAGAGAAGTAGATAGAATTTACTTCTTTAACCCATTTTCACTTGAAATTTTGCAAAAAGTGATACACAGGATACTAGAATCCTATTACGAAAAACCAAGAGAGATAAAACTACTGTTTTATTATCCGTCAGATGAATATATTTCTTATTTAATGACCGTAGATGAATTTATGTTTGAAGACGAAATAGATTGCAGAGATTTATTTCCGGGAAATGATATGAGAGAGCGGATTGTGATATTTGGATTATAAATACTTCAATCAGAAAATGATATTACTTATCTATTATATTCGGTAATGAAATTGCGGCGTTTTTAATATCATTTTCATATAATATTATTGCAATGAGTAAAATAATTGCTGGAATATATCTTTTATACGATTTTATAACATTAATCTTATATACATTGATTTTATTTTTGTAATCTTCTCTGCTATCTCTCTGGATATTACAAAATTCAAAATTACCACAAATTTTAATAATACGAGGCAGGATAAAAATGGAAAATAAACATATTCAAAATAATCGAAATGAAAATAATAAGAAAAATGACACAACAAAAAAGAGAGGGGAAATACATATTCAAGAAAATGAATATATAAAAAATCGAAATAATTTTTACAATCAGGAAGATATTCAAGGAAATGTACACTATGACAGTACACATAAAGAAGGACATTCTCATAAGCATGAGGAATTGTCAGAACATCAACATATTGGTAAATCAGAAAAGTCATCAGTGAATCAGCATACTCATAAATCAGGAGAGGCATCAGTGTGCCAGCATACCCATACCCATGTAGATGCAAACGGAAATGTTTATACGCATACACACACCCATTCGCCCCAAATCGTGAAAAACGAACTAAACCGAATTGCCCGGATTATAGGTCATATGAAGTCTATAAAAATTATGATTGAATCTGGAAGAGACTGCAGCGAAGTGTTAATCCAGCTCGCCGCTGTAGATGCCGCAGTCAAGAGCCTTAGCCGGGTTATATTGAAAGAACATATGTCAACTTGTATTGTTGATGCGATAAAAACGGGGGATGAGGAGGCGATTGAAGCATTGAATGATGCGATAGACAAGTTTATGAAGTAAATTCTGGAGTTCGTCTGCCTCGCCAGCTCGGCAATTCAAAATTCACCATTGACATTTGGAAAGAAAAGGATTATTATATGCAAACAAGTTCGTTAGTGAACTAATTGTCAAAAGGCAACCTAAGGAATATGAAAAAGATACATAACAGGAGGATAAAGCTATGCGGGATTCGTTAATTAATACCTGTGGAATGAAGATGCGTAAGCTCCTTGATAAAAAGTCAGAGGTGTTTGCACAGAAATACGGAGTGAGAAATGTAGAACTGGAGATTCTTTTATTTTTATATCATTCGCCATGTGGTGATACAGCAAAAGATATTGTGGAGGAGAAGAATTTATCCAAAGCACACATTTCAAAGTCTGTAGATAATTTACGGGCGAAAGGTTTTGTCGTTTTGACAGAGGATGAGAATGACCGCAGAAAGAGACACATTGAGTTAACTGAGAAGGCTGTGGAAGCAGCGAAAAATATGCTGGAGGTTCATAATGAATGTAAAGAGGTTGTCATGCGTTATGTGACGGATGAGGAGAAAAAACTTATGAACCAGATAATGCAGAAGATGCTTCGCAGTCTGGATGAGGAACTTCAAAAGTAACAGAATTACTTTACGGAAATATTTACAGATAGCATTTACAGGAAGTATTTTTAATGGCATCGACTGATAATGCCACTGGAAAATGACCGGGAGAAATTTTAGATAATTTTTGGAGTATTGATGAAGATGATGACCAAAGAGTTAGTCAGATTAGAAGAAAGGAATGCAGTATATGAAGTCAGTGGCAATAGAAAGGGAATTTGGCAGCGGAGGACGGGATATCGGAATTCGCATCGCGAAAGAGGCACAGATTCCTTACTATGATGGACAGTTGCTGATTGAGGCCGCGAAAGGATATGGCATAGAGATTGCAGATCTTAAGGAGTTTGACGAGAATAAAGTAGGAAGTCTTCTCTATAATATCGCGATGATGGCAGGCTATAATCAGTATGAAAATATGGCGAAAATTAATGAGATTTTCTATGGAATGAAAGAGACAATCAAGAATCTTCATGCAGAAGGTCCGGCGGTTTTTATCGGAAGATGTTCTACAGAAATTTTGAAATCCTGCGAAGATGTTGTGACAGTTTTTGTCCGCTGTAGTGATAAGGAGAAGAGGGTACAGCGCATTTTTGATAAGGAAAATGTAGACACGATGCAGAAGGCACGTCGTTTAATGGACAGAAAGGATTGGGGCAGGGAAAAGTATTTTAAGTTCTGGACGAAAAAGGACTGGAAGGACGAGAAGAACTATGATCTGGTTCTTGATACAGCGAAGTTTTCTTTGGAGGAGTGCTCAGAGATTTTATTGAAGAGGATGAACGAGTAGGCATTGGAAAGTATAATAATAAACGATGCTGATTTTTGATGAACATAGTAGTCAGAGTAAAATTGTTTTGACAAAAAGTAGTTGGAGGACATAAAGAATGACAAAAATATTTAAAAATATGGCCCCATACTGGTATATGATCGTTGCGATTGTGCTGTTGCTTATTGTGCAGGCGTTTGGCGATTTGTCGCTGCCGCAGTATACGTCAGATATCATTGATGTGGGAATTCAGAATAAAGGTGTGGAGCATATTCTTCCTGTGAAAATGACGGAGGATGAGTATGAGATTTCGCAGTTGTATATGACTTCGAAAGAGAAGAAAATATGGAAAGATACTTATGAGAAAAAGGGTGAGTATTACATTTGCAAGGTAGAGGATGAGGAGAAGCTGGATCAGTTAGATGATACATTTCTTACAGCGATTTTCTTAAATCATAACATGTCAAATGTAAAAGAATCGCAGTTTAAGAAGATGATTAAGAATTCGATTGCTTCGAATCCTGCGATGGCTCCGATGAAGGATAAAATAGATGATATGAGTGTCGATGAGATTGGAAAGATGCTCAACATGGAGTTTAAAAGCTTTCAGGAGGAAGATGATAACGGGAAAAAGGTTACTTACGTTGATGTGCGCCCAATGCTGTATCAGATGAAGCAGACAGGAATGATGAGTGCCAAAGATATCCAGAAGTCCAGAGAAGAAATCGAAAAGAAAATGAATGATATTGGAGAGAGTACTTTATTTTCTACAGGTGTTGCCTATGCGACAAAATGTGATAAAGCTGCAGGAGTAGATATCGATAAGATACAGACAGATTATCTCTGGAAAGAAGGCGGCCGTATGCTTGGAATTGCATTTATGATTCTGGTAGCGGCGATTGGAGTCGGTTTTCTTGCTTCTAAGGTAGGTGCGAGTATTGGCAGGGATTTGCGAGGAAAAATCTATAAAAAGGTTATGGGATTTTCAAATGCGGAAATGAACCGTTTTTCTACAGCATCTCTTATTACAAGAAGTACAAACGATATTCAGCAGATTCAGATGGTTACAGCAGTTATGCTGAGACTTCTTTTGTATGCACCGATTATCGGAATTGGTGGAATTATTAAAGTGTATCAGACCGGAGCAGGAATGGAATGGATTATTGCTCTTGCGGTTGTTGTGATTCTCGGATTTGTTATGCTGCTTGTTTCGATAGCGATGCCGAAGTTCAAAATTATGCAGACATTAGTAGATGGTCTTAACCTTGTTTCCAGAGAGATTTTAACAGGACTTTCTGTTATTCGTGCATTTGGCAGAGAGAAAACAGAGGAAGAGCGTTTTGATGAAGCGAATAAAAAGTTGACAGGTACGCAGCTTTTTACAAACCGTATTATGACGTTTATGATGCCGGGAATGATGTTTATCATGTACAGTGTTACCATTCTGATCACATGGGTTTCCGCACAAAAAATTGATGCGGGTACGTTACAGGTTGGTGCGATGACAGCGTTTATTACTTATGCAATGCAGATCGTTATGGCATTTCTTATGATGACAGCGATGTCTATTATGGTACCAAGAGCGGGTGTTGCAGCAGATCGTATTGATGAAGTTCTTAAGACAGAAGCTTCTGTTCAGGATGTGAAGAAGCCAGAAACGCTTAAGGAGCATAAAGGTGTTCTGGAATTCTCACATGTAGATTTCAAGTATACGGGAGCAGAACATAACGTGCTTTCTGATATTGATTTTAAAGTGGAGCCAGGCAAGATAACGGCAATTATCGGAAGTACCGGCTGTGGAAAGTCTACGCTGGTTAATCTGATTCCAAGATTTTATGATGTGACAGGTGGACAGATTACATTAGATGGCAAAGATATTCGTCGGATTTCTATGGAAGAACTCCGAGAGGAAATCGGATTTGTGCCACAGAAAGGTGTTCTTTTCTCAGGAACAATCGCTTCTAACCTGCGATTTGGAAAAGCAGATGCGACAGATGAGGATATAAAAGAAGCAGCAGAAATTGCCCAGGCGACAGAATTTATTGAGACGAAAAAAGAAAAATACGACAGTCCGATTGCCCAGGGCGGAAGTAATGTATCTGGTGGACAGAAACAGCGTCTTGCGATTGCAAGAGCGATTGCGAAAAAGGCAAAAGTACTTGTATTTGACGATAGTTTTTCCGCACTTGATATGAAGACAGATGCAGCACTTCGTAAGGAATTAAATGAAAAGGTGCAGGATGCATCTATCGTAATTGTAGCGCAGAGAGTCAGCACGATTTTACATGCAGATCAGATTCTTGTTTTGGATGATGGAAAGATTGTTGGAAAAGGAACACATGAAGAACTGCTGAAAAACTGTGAGGTATATCTTCAGATTGCTAAGTCACAGCTTTCTGAAAAGGAGCTTGGACTTGAGAAATTAGGTTTGGCAGAAGAAAAAGCAGAGAAGGAAACAAATAAGAAAGAAATCCTTTCTACAAAAATTGATGAGAAAGAAAATAACAAATTAAAGAAAAAGTCTGATGACAAGAAGTTAAAACATAAGAAAGGAGGTAAGTAAAATGGCTGAAAATAAAGCAGGAACATCAAACAGAGGCCCAATGGGTGGTCGTGGCCCGATGGGTGGCGGAAGAAGAATGATGCAAGGTGGAGAGAAGGCAAAGAACTTCAGTGGTTCTTTTAAGAAACTCATTCGCTATATTGGAAATTATAAATTTGCGATTCTTGCGGTAATGATTTTTGCGGCAATATCTACAGTATTTTCAGTAGCTGGACCAAAGGTTATGGGAAAGGCAACTACTGCGTTAGCCGAAGGCCTGATGAAAAAGATTGCCGGAACAGGCGGGATTGATTTTACCCGTATCGGAAAGATCCTTTTGCTTACTTTAGGATTGTATCTGACAAGTACAGTGTTTAACTTTTTACAGGGATGGATTATGACAGGAGTAACACAGAAAATCTGTTACCGCCTTCGAAAAGAAATCTCGGAGAAAATTAACCGTATGCCGATGAAGTACTTTGAAAGTCGTACTTATGGTGAAGTTCTTTCAAGAATCACCAACGATGTAGATACATTAGGTCAGGGATTAAACCAGAGTGTAACGCAGGTTATTACTTCAACGGCAACGCTTATTGGTGTCGTTGTAATGATGCTCACCATTTCACCGTTAATGACATTAATTGCATTTATCATTTTACCGGTATCAGCAATCTTAATGTCTACAGTCGTAAAGTTTTCTCAGAAATATTTCCGCACACAGCAGGAATATCTTGGACATATTAATGGACAGGTAGAAGAAAGTTACGGTGGACATCTGGTTATTAAAGCATTTAATAAAGAAAAAGACATGGTAAAAACATTTGATGAAACCAATGGAGTCTTATATGAATCTGCATGGAAATCTCAGTTTTTGTCAGGTTTAATGCAGCCAATCATGGCATTTGTCGGAAACCTTGGGTATGCCGGAGTTGCTATTTCCGGTGGACTGTTAGCAATTAGAGGAACGATTGGTGTCGGTGATATTCAGGCATTTATTCAGTATGTAAAGAACTTTACACAGCCAATCCAGCAGATAGCGCAGGTTATCAATCAGGTACAGTCCATGACAGCAGCCTCCGAGAGAGTATTTGAATTCTTAGAAGAAGAGGAAGAAGATCAGGAACACGAGGGAGCGGTATCTGTAGAAAACGTAACAGGAGAAGTGAAATTCTCTCATGTGAATTTTGGCTACAATCCAAATCAGACGATTATCAACGATTTTTCTGTAGACGTAAAGCCGGGTCAGAAAATCGCAATTGTCGGGCCTACCGGTGCAGGAAAAACAACAATGGTGAAACTGCTTATGCGTTTCTATGATGTAAATAGTGGTCAGATTCTTTTAGATAATCATGATGTTCGTGATTATAACAGACGTGATCTTCGTAAAGCATTTGGAATGGTATTACAGGATACATGGCTCTATAAAGGAACTATTATGGAAAATATCCGTTATGGACGTTTGGATGCAACAGATGAAGAAGTTATCGAGGCAGCAAAAGCAGCTCATGCAGACAGCTTTATCCGAACACTTCCAGGCGGTTACAACATGGAACTTAATGAAGATGCAAGTAATGTGTCTCAGGGACAGAAACAGCTCCTTACTATCGCAAGAGCTATTTTGGCAGACAGCAAGGTAATGATTCTTGATGAGGCAACATCTTCTGTAGATACTCGTACAGAGGCTCTTATCCAAAAGGCTATGGATAATCTTATGGAAGGCAGAACGAGTTTTGTAATCGCGCATAGATTGTCTACGATTAAAAATGCAGATGTGATTCTTGTGATGAAAGATGGAGATATTATCGAACAGGGAAATCATGAAGAGTTACTTGCGAAAGGTGGATTCTATGCTCAATTGTATAATTCACAGTTTGAAGAAGCTGCATAATAGAGTTTGAATTCTGGTTTGCCGCAGGCAAGGAGACGCTCTCAGTAAATAAAATAATAACCTATATTTGTGACTTTAGTCGCTGCGGTTTGAATACTCGCTTACACACGCTCGTATCCAAACCTTGCTCCGAGGCCACAAATATAGGTTATTTTATTTACTGAGAGCTGTCTTTGG
>OGOZ01002117.1_pt1 | contig 10123 bp, 16 predicted proteins | sample 1552801 | NCBI WGS metagenome assembly OGOZ01 (sample SAMEA2580196, study PRJEB22360) | human gut metagenome | biome: human gut; feature: human-associated habitat; material: faeces | place: Denmark | collected 2008/2010
TGAAGCAGTTGCTCAACCAATGACTTTGTCAAGAGTTATGTCATTTACTAGAATCTTCAATCCTACTGATTCAATTAAACCCTTAATTGAAATTAAAATTGGAATTGATGGACACGCAACACATAAAGATGGCACTCCATTAGGAACTCTTGACTTAGGTGTTCAAGGAGAACACCACGTAAAATGGATTAAAATTGACCTAACAGAACTACGTTGAGGAACTAATGCTAATCCTAATTATATTTATAAATTAATTTTTGAAAGCACTACTGAACCCGCTATTCATTTCGAATATCCATTTGAATGTGACCAAACAGGTGGCATTTTCAAGATTCCTTCAACTATTACTAAATATGCGCATGTTTATCGTATTGCGTTAGTAATTGTGGAAAATATTGAACCAACTAATGAAGGCAATCTACCAACTCATACTGAAGTTTTTAGTAGTTATGCTTGAGAAGGCGCTGTAAAAAAATCTTTCTTTGACTTAAATGCGATTAAACGAGCATTATCTCTAGAAAGCGACCAATTACAAGGATTAACTAAATCAGTAATTGATGTTGCACTTGGAGATAATGAAAAAGCAGAAGTCATAAAAGATATTAGCGGCAACAATTTTGCCTATTTAATAAATGGAGAATTGTCTTTAACGCCACGTTCAATCGGCGTGCGCAACGACCGTTTTATTCGTTACTTTAAATTAAGTTCAATGTATTTAACTAGCAAGTTAAATGATTTTGATTTATATTTATGTTTTGAAAAAGATGGATATGTATATGCAACTAAATTTCAAGAATTACCAAACAATGATGAAGGTAAAGATGACTATAGTGCTGAAGCTCCTTTAATCGCATGAGTTCATCCAGCAGTATATCGTTCTGCAGGAAACTGGAATATGTGTGTAGTAGCAACTACCGAAGACATAACTACAGGAAATGATTATGCAACAGGAGATTTCTATCGCTTCATTTCTTCAACTTTAGTCGGCATTATTGATAATACTGGTTTGCGTTATAGAGGTCAAGATACAAACTCAACTATAGATGATACGGCATATTTAATGTCTAATGATGAAAAAGCCTTAGAAAGCAATGATGGTCTAACTATTGACGCGGCTAAAATTGGTTCTATGGAGGAAGATTGGTAATGGCAAAGTATATAATTAAAGATTTGTCCGCAAAGCAAATTGAACAAGTATTAGTAACAACTTATCATGCACTTAGTAAACCGCTTCTTATTTATCCTACCTTAGAGTCATTAAAAACGCACGTAGAACTAGAACTTCGTGCTGGCACTCAAGTTCATAAACTTAAACAAATTTCATCTGCAGATAATAAAGTGATAATTCCATATGAGGAGTGTCATATTGGTGATTCACTTTTCGTATTAAATGGAATACAACTTGATGAATATAAGTTAGCAAGAAAAAACCCATCTGTCGATTTACCAGTCGTAGGAACAGATGAGACAAATGGATTTTTATATTTAATATGTAGTACTTCACTAAGTATTTCAGCAGGAATTGCACTCGATAGCAATACATTTGCATTTCCAGAAGCATTAAAAGAAACTGCGGATACTAATCGTTATCCAGAAACTGCCGGATTTTTCAAATTTTTAGGAAAACTATCTCAATTAATTGAAGATGGCGTAATGCTTCGTAATACTACTTATTATGGCGCTGTTGCTTGGGAAGAAGATTATATGCCGGTAATTTATCCTTATACATATGCAGATGCAGAAAAAACAAAAGTAAGACATTTAGATAAAGCTGAAATGGCAGTTCATATTTTATATGATTATGGCGTAAATTTAGAAATAACTTCATTTTCGCCAAATAAATCTGCACGTTCTTGAATGATGATTTTACCTTTTGATAAGTTAACTAGCACTCCACAACCATCAGAATTAGAAGTTTACCATTGGGCAGGAACCGCGGAAGTAGGTAGATTAGTTTGTAGTTAAAGAAAAAAGAGACCATTAAGGTCTCTTTTAATTTTGGCAGGGGATCCAGGAATCGAACCCGGTTCGGAGGTTTGGACGCTCCTACGATGGTTTTGAAGACCACTGGCCAGAACCATTAGCCCAATCCCCTATCGAGGCACTTATTTTCGCAAATTAGTCTTACGTTTATAAGGCACTCAAGTTTGATTATACCCCTTCGGCGCCATAGTTTGAAGTTTCTCTATTCAATACTTTTCACGTCGATTAAGGTCTGTTGGTGGACACATCTCTAATACGTCTCAGCGAAAAAAGGTTTTATATTTCTTAAAATCTCTTTGCATCTGTTTATTAGGATGTTTGCCCTTTTGTAAGGAATAAAGATGTTGGTCTCTGCGACGGGGAAGGTCATCAGTTTGACCTACATATTGTTTTCCGTTCTTCATATTAGTGATTACATAAATACCACTAACGTGCATAATGATAACTAAAAGCTAAGTTTAACGACAACAACCCAAGAATCTTCTTTAGTAACTTCACCGGCTTTGTTCATTTTACCTTGTTTAAACTTCTTTTCTACACCAGCAAAATTAGGATATTGACGAACTTCGTTAACCTTACGATCTGCTTCATCCTCTGCATAAAATACATAAGTTTCTTTAGTTTTTCTTACATCAAATCCGGCAATTGTTTCGGCGTTTTCTAAAACAATTTCAATTTTAGTTAGTCCTTCACGTTCGCGATCTTCAACGTATTTTTCAACTTCATTTAAAATCATTGGTAATCACCTTATCCTTTCTTTATCTTACATTTATATTATACAAAAACTTTATCATTTTGTCAAGAAAAATTTTTGTTTTTTGAGAATTTGATTATAGGCTCAACTTATTATATATTATAATATGTAGATGATATAATAACATGGCCTAATATACATCTGCGAGGAGGTATTTAATGGCATATTTCGGTATTAGCCTAAAGAATAATGAAGAACAACAAGAATTTGCGCGATTAATTTGCACTACCGATAAGCAAATTATCTTTTGCACAGGAAAAGCCGGAACCGGTAAAACATTTTGTGCATTAGCAACGGCACTTCAACTTAAAGTGCTTGATAAGCAATATGACCACATTGTTTATTCGCGCAACCCGGTACAGTTAGGCGAAGCAATGGGATTTTTGCCCGGTGATATTGGCGAGAAGTTTAATCCTTTCATGGGCGGTTTAATGGATAACTTAGAAAGTATTTCACGTGCAAGCGCCCTTAAACCCCACGTTAACGACCTAAAAAGCAAAATTGATATTGTGCCAATTGCATTTCTTCGTGGACGTTCATTTTCAAATACCATATTAATTATCGATGAAGCTCAGAATTTAGACTTAACGACCCTTAAGGCCGTATTAACCCGCTTTGATGATTATTCAAAAATTATCTTAATGGGCAGTATGAACCAAATTGATGACCCTAAACAGGCGCGCAAAGACAAGTGCGATTTCCTTAAGGTAATTGAAGCCTTAGCAGATGAACCTTATGTAGGAACAGTTGAACTAGTGCAATCAATGAGATCGGCGCACTGTGTTCGCGTGGATGAGTTATTAGGGCAAATCAAGTAGCGGACACCGAGAAGCTTCATGGAGTGCCGGTCAACGGCGGATAGAGGAGACCCTTAGGGTCTCCGTTCTTTTGATGTCTATGACAGTATAAGGTTAGATTAAACGGTGCCTATTTGCCGCTTGAGCCTAACTTGCCATCGCCACGTTCACTTTTAGCTACGGCTTCTAAGAATTCTGCATCTGTAGCAATTGTGCTTACTACATCAACACGATATTCAGGTATTAGTTGGGCAATTCCTTTAGAGATAGGATAAAATCCTACGCCACTTTCTATCGTCCATTCTTTTACCCAGCTTGTAATACGGATATCATAATCATTAGTATTACATAAAGCAATAAATATCTCACCTGTGTATTGTTCGTCAATAATTCCGCAATGAACGTGTAATCCTTTTGATCCAGTACTGCCTCTATCAGCCGCTCTTAACCAGATGTGGTCAGGAAGAATAACTTTTAATCCTGTTGGAATCATTACTGTTGTATGAGCGGGAATGGTAACTGGCTCAGTTGCATATACATCGAAGCCTGAATCGCTCTCTCGTTTGGTCGGAATAACTGCCTTATCTTTACAAGGATACCATTTTATAATTTTTTCTTCCATCTGTAAATTCTCCTTTTTCTTTACTTTACTATATTATACTAAAAAGTCTCCTCTTTGTCAAGGAGATTTTTCATTTTTTAAAAATATATTCAATTTTCCGGTCTAGCAAATACGCCAACGCCCCTTTGATAATACCCAACAATTTCACTTCATACTGCAGGTGCAAACCAGTAAGCTCTTAAATTATCATCTGACATCGCTAAGACGGCTTTTCCATTAGACATAAAAGTATTTTTATATAATGGTTCACCAACTTCCATCATTACGGTGGAAATTAACAAACGTCCAGCAATAGGTCATTCAGAAGTAACAGGTAATCCTAAGAAATCATTTCAATTGTTTTTAACTTTTTCAAGTAATGTTTGGTCTTTTGGTAGCCTCATAATAGTATAACGTTTATCATCTTCCGCCGTTCTAGGATATGCTGTATCGCCTCTTAAGGTTGCGCCTTCAATAGGCTCCATAGATGTTAAAACTACTTCTTTAAAATGTTTGTAAGCTGTTTTTAGTATTTTTACTTTAATGTCATCTTCCGTTTCATCAACAGTAATTCAATTGCCACCGCTTAACCTGCTCATTGCCATTTTATACCATTTAGGAGTATCATAAACGTTTTGCGGAATACGATAAAAGCCTTCAGAAGGTTTAATCTTAAACGTCTTGATTGCTTTTTTTGTAATTTTGCCAGTAGACTTAACAGTTCTAATACCTTCTCGATATCTTCTAGCCATATCTTGTAAATTATCTTTTCCATACTTTATAACTTGATTAATACGATTAACGACATCTGTAATAACAGGTTTTAAAGCTTCAAAAATAGTTAAATCTAATGCGCTATCAATATAGAAGTTGCTATTAATCTTTTGAGCTTCATTTGCTATTTGAGTATATATGCTTTTAGTTATTTGTCGAATTGATTGCGGCAAATCAGACTGTGTTGAATCATTTTTTATTAAAGAACAACTTGTCTCCTTTATGATTAAATATTTTAATATATCTATATCGGTACTTAAGAAAGCACTTAAACTATCACAGATGTATCTCGTAACACCATATTGGTATGGATGCAATAATTTAGTTCTCGCATCTTCAAGATTTTGCCAATGTACTTCTAACTTTAAATCTTCTTTTGTGAATTTAAAATTATCTCCTCAATTAATAGTTCGTCCATCTAGAGATACGCTCGCATCTTTACCATTCATAGAAAATGCAGGCACTTGCACTTTTAAGGTTTTAACACTTCTTTGAAACTCTCTAAACTTTTCATCCTTGCTCAAATCATAAACTCAAGGTGTTTGACCACGAGAAGCCGTACCACCGACAATATAATTCAATGAGGCATATGAATTTGAGTATCCTAAAGTATAGACCATTTCCGCAAAATTTAATCGTGCACCAGTATCGTCAGTCTTACTGGTCCATCCGGTTTGGACAAATTCCTTATAGGCGTCTTCACCTACGCCAAAGCAATCACTAATATCATCATTAGTGCGCCAAATGTTTCCCGAATAACCTCATTTATTAATAGTATAGGCGGCGCTATCAGAACTATTTTTTGTAAAGGCATTTGTAACGTGTGCTAAAATACGGTCTAAAGAACTCACGCTATGTGAGTCTTTACCAATATAACCAACATTATCGTGTCGAATACAATAAATATATGCCATACTTCTTGCCTCCTCTCCTAATAAAAAATGACCCGCAACGGCTTGCACGTCTACCATATCTCTCCGCCGTTTTCCCGACTTCGCTGGTAGTCTTTAACGTTTCGAAGGTCCCATTTACTCCGCCAAGACTTGCGGGCTTCACCGTTCATGCTACCACACATCACGGACTACCCTTTAGGTCATTATATTATATAAAAAATTCGCATCATTATCAAAAATGAACAAAATAACTTCTTTTGTTCGCAATGACCTTAAATCCATACGACGCCGCCGCAGATAAACGGGCTTCTAAGCAGTCTTTTGAGTGTCGGGCACCGCGGCGTTCTTGTGAGACCTATGACGTCGTTTAAAAGGGTAAAATCTTTGCATTCATTACAAAATTCTTTCACTCGAGTGCGAAAAAAAACGATTCCAGGCTTTTCGGCTCAGAATCATTTTTCATTTTTAGGAAGGTAATTTACAAAGAGTAAAATAATTATTTTTTATTTTACATTATAAGTATAAGATATTTTACCTTCTTTTTCAAATTTAGGGTGAAGATAATTGTTGTATAATAAATTAGCGTTGAATAAAGTTAATTATGCTTTCCACGAGTTCTGAGAGTGATGCAGGTGTTTCTACCTTTGCATCGCCATCTTTAGAATTTCGATGATAAGTCATATGGAATGAACCATAATCTTTTAAGAATGCTTCTCTTAATGATACAAAATGGTCATAAGCATCTGTGACTTCTTTTGCACGTTCTGCGCGCATTTCTTTTAATTTAGAAGCTCTCTCTTCTGCGGCTTTAGCTTCGTCTTCGGCTTCTTTGACTAATTCAGGTGTGTCGTAAAGTTTTTTGGTTACTTCGCTATAAAATTTCATAATATCCCTCCTCTGCTTTGGACTTGAAATTTTATCTTCACCCATGGTGTTCCCGATGAGAGTCGAACTCATACTAAGCAGGTTTTGAATCTGCGGCCTCTGCCGATTGGGCTACGAGAACAATGATGGAAGTCTACTTATTAGTAGACTTTTCCCCTTGTATTTCAACATATACATCACTATCAGGAAGGTCTAATAAATAAAAACCTTGTTTATAATATTTATTATAATGAGTTTTAAGATGAGAGTATAATTGACCAATAGCGTCATTCTTTTCCCATAGTTCATAACAACCCTTTTCTTTAAATCCTTCATCTGGAGTGGCGACTAATTGAAAAAAATAGCAAGGGTATATTCCTTCTCCATAATCTTCTACGGTTATATTATTTGTATATTTTAAAAGTTTTGAGGCTATCTTTGCGAACTTACAAAGGTCTTTATAAAGATTTTTTTCTAATCGTTTTCCCTTGCGGAGATGTCTTTGACGTTTCTGATAATTAAGCCAAGCTCTTATACCAGAAATTTTATCATTAAAGCTAATATGCCCATTCCAAGCACGATACGGATGGTCGCGAATGAAATCGATGATTGAAACAGCCTCGCCTTCCTCAAGACAAATACTTTCGTCTGCTGCCACTAAACTTAACATATCACATCCATAATAAGAAGCAGATGGTTTAAACTTATCTATTTCTTCTTCATATTGCGCGAAAAATTCTCCTACGATACTAACGATGCCTTCTTTGTTAACTTTAAAATTCCACCATACACCATATAACCATCTAGGAGTTTCTTTTAATCTAAAGTGTACTACAGTGTTTGGACCATAATCAAATATGAAATAACCGTCTCCATATTCCTCAGTAGACACTGTATAAGGTCTTTTTTGACTTTTTAAATGTTCAAATAATTGATTGGTTAGTTTTAAAAATTTTTCACTCGCAATGTCATCTGTGCTATAAATAGCAACTTCAGCATTAGGGTGATATTTTAAACGTTCAGTTATTTCTTTTTCTAAATCATAAGATGACCAATAAATACTGTCTGGCCAATTTTCTCTATGATATTTAATGTGGTAATACATGCGGTTATCAGTTCCTTTCCTTAGTAATTAAATTTGCCATATCTTCGTCAATAGCATAAGCTGCAAAATAACATGCTTGAGAACCAATTTGACGGCGCACATTATCAACTGCTTCTTCTTCGCTTTGAGCCAACGTAGTAATAATGGCATCGTAGCTAGGATTGTTTCCACGCAAATAAATGTAATATAATATCATAATATGTCCTCCTTGATGTAATAAATGTTTTACTTCTTTACTTCTTTTCTTCTTCTTCTTCTTCTTCTGGATAATTCTTATTAGTCTTTTGACATAAAATCATAATTATTAATACGATGCTCAATAATAATATAAGTGCAAGAGGAATCCAAATAGGTGCTAAGACCCAAATCCACGGCCAATTAATTACTTTACATAATTTTAATACTATGAAAATTAGTCCTAGTAAACCTCCGAAACCTACACCGCCAGTTGCTGGAATATTATTTTCTTGATTGTGCATAAATTTTTCTTTCTTCCTTTCTTTAATTATTTATTTATCAACTTCAAAATTTTGAAGTTAATTTCCTTTATTTTTTATGGTCTTTTGCTCTTTCAATAGCTTCACGATGAATATCTATTGTATTTTTTAAAAGACCTGATTTAACTATATGACTTAAACAGATGGGAGTTAAATTAATATACTCCGCACAACAATTTATATGTAAACCATCTTTAAAGCCACGGTTAGAATGGTCATGGCCATGAATGTTTACCGCATAAGGGAAATCAATTGGTTCATGACTTAAGATGATGTTTGGCGTAATCATTAATGCACCTTTGTAAACTTCGTCGAATAAACCATTATCAGCAGTTACTTTTGTAAAGCGACCCCATTCTAAAGACTCTGCTGTTATTTTCCAGTTAGGAAATCTTTCTTGCATGTCTTTAATTGCTCCTTCACGATTTGTATTAAAAATATGATATTGGTCAGTAACTACTTGACGTTTATAATTAGTTGCACCTTGGTCGTGATTACCTAAGATAAGAATTTTCTTCTTTGCCTTTAATTTTCTAACGTATTCAATATTACCAACATCACCTAAAATAACTAAGGTGTCATTTTTGCCGCAAGTCTTATTGATATTCGCTATTTGCAAATTATCGAAAGCCTCAACATTATCAACGTCGCGAACAAATTGCTTTCTAAGCAACCAACTTTCTTCATCGCCAAAATGTGGGTCACTATAGAACCAAATATTGCCATTTTTCGGCATCCAATGTTCAAAAGCAGGATATAATTCATATGTCATAGGTCAACACCTCTTTCTTATTTTTATTTTCTTTTTATCTTTACAATTATATTATACTAAATTTTCTACTATCTGTCAAGCAATTTTTCCGCATCTTAAAATAAAATGAAGGATTTTTACTCCTTCGTATTTAAGTAGTTAATTACTTTGCGAGCGGCGATAGCTCCATCCGCGCAGGCGGTGATGACCTGTCTTATCGGTTTATTTAAGCAATCTCCGGCTCCAAATAGACCTATTTCTTCCGCGCCGGTATGCCTAATTTGGTCAATAGTAAAAGGAATACTGTCGGGCATGATTTTTATCGGCACCAGATTAATTGTTTGTCCAATGGCAACAAAAATACTATTTACCACTAATGTATCATTTATTTTTACTAAATCTTCTCCTTGAATTTCATCTACTTTTTGTACTTTAAAATTTGGCATCCAGATGCAACGTGGATTGTCAAGAAGTTTATTAACAATAACTTCTTCACCGTAAATTTTGTTTCCCAATGTAAGTAAATAAATATTTCCTTCTTTATTAAGATTTAATAATTCAGTTGCATAGGCTAAAGCACTATTTCCATCTCCAACTACTGCAATAGCAGGGTCAGATGCATGTAAAGCACCATCACAAGAAGTGCAATAAGAAATAAAACCTTTATCTGTAAGCTGAGGTTCGTTTACTAATCCTAAACGCATTGGACCAGCACCTGAGGCAATAATTACGGCATCGTAAAGGTTGTTATTTACTTCTTCAACCATTTTTAGCTCCCAACCTTTTTTGATGTTGTTATATTTTACATCTAATACCTTATCAAAGATAATATTAAAATTACCTACTTTTTCAATTTGGTCAACAATATTCCAGGCATAGTTTAAACCAGAAATTGGTTCTACACCTGGGATGTTTTCGATAATAGGTGCACGACTTGCTTGACCTCCTACGGCTTCTTTTTCTATAATAATAGGAGAGTAGCCAGCTCTAGTTAAAAATAATGCTGCGGTTAAACCGGCAGGACCTGCTCCAATGATTGCTATTTGTTTATTTTTTATATTAGTCATAAAATTGTCTCCTTTATATATAATATATTATACTACA
>OGOZ01002121.1_pt1 | contig 10113 bp, 15 predicted proteins | sample 1552801 | NCBI WGS metagenome assembly OGOZ01 (sample SAMEA2580196, study PRJEB22360) | human gut metagenome | biome: human gut; feature: human-associated habitat; material: faeces | place: Denmark | collected 2008/2010
AACTAAATCTAAAAAATTCTTCAACTTTTTCTCATTAAAATCAATCCTTTTGATTAACTATTTATTAAGAAAAGTAATTGGGAATGACTTTATAAGTCTACTCAATAGGGGTTAGTTATGAACCCAGAAGTTATAGTAATATAGCTTCAAATGATTCCATTTAGAATAATAAAGAATTTAGTTATTCTTTGATGATTTTATATGAAGTTGATATAATCAATAACCATTTTTCAATTTCTCCTCTACTTTGTTGCAATATTGAAATTGTAATGAATTAATTAAATTCATTGATCTTACTAAATGCATATCATCTTGTTTAAAAGCTTCATCATGCACCATATTAATCAAATTACATAAATGTTTATATTTCAATTTGTATTTAGTTTTTTCAACCTCAAGTTGTTTAATTGCAACCTGAGTCTGATAATCTAATGAATCAATGTCTTGCATTTAAACTTCTAATACTGCTTTCTTATTAAAATGATCAATTGAATCATAATCAACATAACCTAAACTATTTTCCATAATTTTTACTCCATTATATTCAAATGATTTAGTTTGATGGGTATGTCCATAGATCCATGCTACTGGATTAACTTTATCAATTAATTGTGATAAATCACTTGTATAAGCTGAATTACTATTGCTACTTCTATAACAGTCTGCAATACAATCTGGATGACAACCATGATGTGTCATTATAACTTTTTTAACAGGTATTCTAGTGATTTTCATATTATCACTTTCTTTATTAAAAATAGTTTTAATGGTTGTATATTCAAGCATTGAAAGTGATTGATATGTTTTAAGATGTTCGAAGATAGTATGACCAGGGTTGAGTTTTTCATTTGAGTTATAATTACACATATAGTAATCATTCATATGACTCCAAACTACTGAAAATTCTTCTGGTTTAATATAACTCCAAAGAGTTGCTCCATACACTCTTACAATAAAATCTTTATCATCTAAATCAACAAAATTATTATTTATTAGAGTCACATTATTATGTATTTGAACCTTGTCTATTGTAGGTTGATACATATTAAAAGCATTGAGGATATAAAGTGGAAACCCTCCATAATATTCATGATTACCTGGAATAAGTATAGTTTGTTTCCAATTATCACGACAAAATTTTAAAAAATCATCACAGTATTTTTCATAGATACTATTATCTCTTTTGTCTGTCAAATAACCTGTGTCTCCTGCAATAAGAAGATAATCAGCTTGTGGTTTAATATGCTTTTTTACCCAAGTCTTGTTCTCAGGGAACTCTAAATGTAAATCTGATAAATATTGTAGTGTCATTTTTCTAAAATTGTAATTACTAAATCTATTATTTCTTGTGTTGTATTTTGTAGTTTTAACAATCGCTATCCACGGAAAATTAAAAAAGCTACAATTTAAATTGTAGCTTTTAACGTGTTTAAATTTTAATTATAATCATACGTTGGACAATATATATCCGTAATAAGTCGTTCATCACGAACAACATCTGGATCCAAATATCCAAAACCTTCATCACCCCATAACTTACCCCAACTATTAGCAAATTCAATATATTGTTTGCCTTTAATTGTTTTAAGACCGGTTAAGCAAATAGCATGATAGCCATTCATCTGTTCATTTGATGGTGAAATAATTCCAGTATATTTATCAATTGCATCGTTGTATACACACCAACATGCAAATACAGGTAATCTTTCAACGGATAATGCATATTTTACTTCATTCAAATTATTTGAAATTCTGAAGTATTTTTTAATTTTAAACGCATCATTTAAATCATATTCACCTGGTTTGCTTTCTGGCGATGACATATTATTACTATACACACCATATATACGAAGAGCATTCATCAAACATCTCATATATGCACCACCATCTCTATTTTCAATGTTTGACTCTTTTCTTGCCCAGTAATATACCCACCAAGGATTAATATTCCATTGACCAATATTATCACCATTAATTCTATTAAGCAATACATTCATTGCATAATATGCACTGTGACCAGTGCAAGAATTTGTAGAACCTTGATTTTTTATATCACCAATAAATGATTTTAATGAACAGTCATTAAAACTAGTTGGCAATGCATGAGTAGATGTAGTAGAAATAGTAGATTCTGAAACACCTGATAAATGATCAATATATTTATAATCACGACTATCAGGAATATCAGGACCAATCACACCAGTACCACCAACTACAATATCACCTTGTTCGTTGTATACCATTATTCTTTATACTCCCATTTTAGATTGTTAAATGCCTGTTTAATCTCATCTTTTGTATATTTTGAAGTAATTGATTCAGGTAGTTTTTCTTTATATTCAGGATGATTCAAACATTCAAACTGAATTGTTTGAATGTTCTGCATTTTTCTTAATTGCAAATTTGCACTTGCATTAGCTGTAGCTTCACCACCATAATACACACTATCACAACTACATACTATAAATAAGCACGCAATTGCAAATATTAAAATAGTAATTTTTTTAATCATGTTTATTCCTTAAAATACCAAATATTCTACGTTCATTTAAGAACATACCCTTTTTAACTTTACCATAGTTTTCAACTTCTACATTTGTAATGAGAATGCCTTTATCATTTGGAAACAACACAATGTCATTAGCTTTACAAAGTTCTACTCCCTGCCCGGTGAGAATAACTTTGCCTTTTCTCCAGAGATTTTTAACCACAGCTCCAGGTAGCACTAACCCATTGCGTTCCACCTCAGCATTTTCATTTTCATCTAAATATTCAACAAGAATAATATCATCAAACAATTTCGACAACACACAATCATCAAGATTCATTTGTGTATTCGTGTAATCTGATACATCTACAAGACTTCTTGTTCCAGCTATTGTTGTTATATCGTTTTCTTCAGTCATTTTTCAATTTCTTTTGCAAAATTAATTAAATTATTTACTTCTTTAATAGATAGTTCTTTGTTATATGCTATACATTTTATTTTATCTTGCAGTTCTTGCTCTTTTTTTGTAAGAGTGTCGGTGTTTTTTGCAGATTTTTTAATATATGCTATTTTTTTGTATCGTAACTTAGGTATAATTGTATGAAATAATCTATACAATTCCATTGGTGTTAAATTAATTTTATTATTTTCATTTAACATAAAATTAATGTATTCACACATTTCTGGTGAATACATTGATGCATATCTATTTATTAAAAATGGTGCAAATAATTTCAAATCATCTTCGTTAGGCATTTGTTTTTTTTTATAAAACAACACCTCATTAATCATTTGAAATGTGTTATCCATTAAATTGTAGTCAATTTAGATGTTGCTAGAGTAATATCATCTACCATTTGGTAAAACAAATCAATAACTCCTTTCATAAATTGGTCACACTGTTCATCTGTCATTTTAGTTGAATATGCAAAACCAGGAGCTTGTTTACCAGCATTAATATTAATAGCAGTATGTGACATTGCAAATCCATTTCTAGAATAAGCAATACTTACTGATGCTTTTCCTTTATCATGCAATTTGCCATCAGAACCTTCAAATTCTTCCAACACCATAATATCATCACCATCAACCATAATAGGTTTTTGAATAATTTGATAAAGCTTATTAGCAATTTGTGTGTTAAATAATCTTTGAAATGCAACTGCACCAAATGCATCTAGATGTGGAATTTGCCAACAAAAATTAATTGCATCTTCTGAATAAATGTAATCTTTTGCTAACATATCTTCTAAATCAATCATACCTTCAGCTTCAACTTCCATTGGAGCTCTAAAAGCAATAATATTACCAATTGGTAATGTTTTTGACCTAAAGAATGAATAGGCAAATGGTTTATGAATTAGATTACCCTGATAATAATCATAACCCGTTACTTGTTTTAATTCATCTCTATTTACTATCATTGTTTAAAAATTTTAATGTATTAACTGAAACCAAGCTGCTATTTCACCAACATATATAGGATGTTCATAATTACCATCTTTAATAACCGTATGTGCAACTGATTTACAACTATCAGTATATCCATTAAACCAATTTGCAAAATTGTCGATTATATATTTTTCAAATTGGTCAATGGTACCTTCAAACAATTCAATTTTTGAATTTTTTGTAATAAATGCACTTTTAATAACAATTACTCTAATCATGATATTAAAAATATATTTTTTAACTTCTCATTATGTTCTTTAAAAAACATACTAAATTGTTCTGGTTTTGACATGATATTATATAATGCAAATTTCATACATAGTGTAAAAAATACACGTTTCATCGGTTCTGGCCACTTCATTTTAAATTGCTTTTCATATATACGCTGTTCTCGTGGTTCATTAATTTGCCAACCTTGTGATAAATCTACCAATTTTAGATTTTTTTCCACTATTTCTTGTTGTTCAGACGTGAATTGAGATTCACCTGAAATATATTTTTGTGCACGTTTTATACCTATTTTTTCTAAACCTTTAATATTATCAGAAACATCACCTATAATAGCTTTTTGCAACACAAATTTTTCAACAGGTATACCTATTAATGCTTCAAAATTTACAATATTATACTCTTGTTTTTTAATTGGGTTATATACTTTTGTATTGGGTGATACTAATTGCAATAAATCTTTATCCACACTAATAATAACAAAATCATCGTCTAAATGCTGTGTGGTACACCAATGCATAATATCATCTGCTTCAAGATAACCCGGATACATAATCTTAACACCGAGTGATAGTAAAAACCTGTTGATATCGTCTATATGTTCATATACTTTTTTATTATAATTTTCATCTCTACCCTGTTTATATTCACATAATTCTTGTCTAAAATTCTTACCTTCATCTAAATGCATTTTTTTATCCCATGTGCAAATAATCTTGTCTGATGGATATAATTCAGCATACAATTTAATTGATTTTAAGAATATTTCTAAATAGAGGTTTGAATCTTCTTGTTCTTTGTATTTTGCAATCCAAAATGCTCTATGTAAGAGATTATTACCATCTATTAATAAATACTTCATACATTCAATAGTAATTAATTAACGAAAAACCCTCTGATTCTCAGAGGGTTAATTATCAAATACATAATTAGAACTTTATAAAAAATTCGAGTATAAAACTAGAGAAGCTTTAGCTTCCTCGTAGTTCACTCTACTTCAATAGTATTTGTGTCTTTGGTAGGTTGCTGTTTGTTAGCAGCTTCTTGTTTAAACGTTCTAATACGTTCAAATAAACCTTTATAATTAGAAATCAAATTAGCATGTAAATTGCCATCCTCACCTGCACCTACTGATTCTACCACTGTAATGTCCACAACATTAAAATATGCTACATAGTCATCATGTTTTGTAATATCGAATAATTCAATAAACACATATGGTAAAATTGAAAGTTGAGCTGGTTTGCCTTGACCACCATCAACTAAATTACAAATTACCGGATTTTTAATAGCAATAATACCATTCTTTGTATTTTGGTCTTCTAATTCTTCTCCAAGAATAATTCGTCCAACTTTATCTGTAAATAATTTTAATTTCATAATTTAAATTATGATGATTTAACGGGTGCGACCTTGTGGTGAATTAATATCAAATGTTTTACCATCACGTGTTTTTACTGACACGATTCCTTGTTTAAAAATCATACCACTTGATGGATCAACCCATTTTGCATTGGTTGTAATATTTCCCCACTTGTCTGTAATATTTTCAAGACGTGGGGTTGTATTCATACCACTAGGTGACACTTGAGGTACTGGATGTACGTATACGTTATTAGTTTGATTATATAATGACATAGTAATTAAATTGTTTGTTTAAATGTTATAAGTTCGTCAAATGTTTTATTAGTATCAATTGGTGAAGTACATATCATAAGGTCATCATTTAATATGTGTAATTGTTGTAAAACGTTTTGACGACCTATAATACATGTTTTGCAATGTCCTTCTAATTGATTATTATCATTTATAAATTTTAACTTATAATGCTTATATTTATCTAAAATAAATTTTGTATTTATTATATTGAATGGTAAATGAATTTCACAAACATCACCATCTACAATATACATATCACACTCATTTAGATAATAACCATTGTTACTAAGTGGTTTATTATCTAAGTATATAACATTATTATGCATTGATATGTTTTCATTTGTAATTTCTGTTGGTGTATAATACCCTGGATATTCAACATAATTACACTCTAATTTATATGGTTCAGGTATTGTTGGTGGCCAACCAGCACCACTGTTTGCGGCTGTAATTGCATAATTATACCTAACATTGCTATATCGTGTTCCGTATACAATAATAATAACGTTTTGTATCAATTTACCATCTTCATATACTTCTATAAGATGATCAGATTGAATATTTTTACGTTTAATTAAACTTTTCATATATAAATCGTTTAAATTAATATTACAGCCACAATATATTGAATAATGCACATTAGCATTAAAATGTGTAGTTTTAATATGTTGACCGTATATACTCACATTATATTTATATAAATTCACATTAAAACAATAGTCTGTAACACGTAATAATAGTCTACAATGTATCCTACTACAACTATATGAGTCACTGTGATATAATTTATACGTTAACATAGTTTGGATCTCCTATTCTTTTATTAAATTTTGTTTCCAAAAATCTTATATAGTTTGATGCATCTGCCAAATCTTCAAACGTACCTGTATCAAACCATATAATATTTTTCTCTGTTGCAATATGTAAGTCGTTATTATTTAAATGCACTGTTAATAAATCCGTAATCTCCAGTTCACCACGTTTTGATGGATGCAATAATGAAGCTATTTCTGATGAATCACTATTCATATAATATATACCTGGTATGGCGTACTTATACCCACATACAGTAGGCTTTTCAATAAATATGTTACCAACCGGATCATATACACCATATTGTGATGCATCTTTTACACCAACTTGAATTATGCAATTATGTTTATTATGTTGCTCTGCTAATTCAGATAATATTGGTAATTCACCTATAAATAAATTATCACCAAGAATCATCGTAGATGGTTGACCTTTTAAAAATTTAGATGCAACAATATATGCATCAGCAAGCCCTCTTGGTTCATCTTGTATTGCATATGATATTTTTATGTTGAATCGTCTACCATCACCCAATAACATTTCAAACAAGTGCTTAAACTCAGAACGACATATAATTAATATATCATCACATTTCTGTTTTAATAAAGTTGTAAGTGAATAATATATTGTTGGTTTATTATAAAGTGGTACTAAGCTCTTTGGAATACAAAAAGTTACCGGTTGTAGTCTAGAACCTGCACCACCAGCTAAAATAATACCTTTTTTAGACATTTGACGAACCTTTCCACATTTGTTCTTTATTTGATAAATTATTTTTATACCATTCAATTACTTGTTGTAACCTACTTTTAAAATCAAACCCTGTAAAATTATATGACAAATAATGTTCAGTTGATCTACTATCTAATGAGTATCTAAAATCATGTGCATTGCCTCTTGGATCTGAAACAAATTGAACCACTGAATTAACATCAACATTCATAATATTGCATATTTCAGAAATTAATGAAATATTTGATAATTCATATATAGAACCAATATTATAACATCTACTAGCTCGTAAATCTAACACACATTTACTATTAACAAAACTTTTTTGAATTAATCTATACACTACTTCATTATGTACTTTTGCATCAATCCAACTACGAATTTGTTTACCTTGACCATATACTGGGATTGGTTGATTGTTTAGAATATTTGAAATACATACTGGTATTAATTTTGTATAATCTTGATATTCACCAAAATTATTAACACATCTAGTACGTAATAATTTCCAATTTGGATATTGTGCAACTAATGATTCTAATAAAACTTCTGAACAAGCTTTTGATGCACTATATGGGTTTCTTGGATGAAGCGGACTAAATGAACTAAATGGTGGTTCATCTATTGTTAATTCTCCAAAAATTTCATCAGTACCAATATTAACAAATGGTATATTATTTTTTGCACAAAACTCAGCAATAGTATATGTACTTTGTATATTTTGTGTAACTAATGAAATCGGTGTTTTAATTGACAAATCCACATGTGAAAATGCTGCATAATTAATAACAATGACATCTTTAAAATCATTATTAAAATCTGATTTTACCTCTTCATATAAATTTAAATCACACAAATTATATGTATATTGTTTTTGACAATTTTTAGTTCCTTCAGTTTCAAAACAATTAGAACCTGCTAAATTAGCATCAATACCATAAAATATATCTCCTTTTTCAGCAAGAAGATTACACATGTGTGTGCCGATAAATCCTTTATTACCTGTGATAATATATTTAGTCATTATTAAAGCGATTTAAAAATTTGCGTTCAGGTGATTTATAACCATACTTAAATAAATCTTCATAACAACCAATATTTTCTGGGTTATCAAGCCAATTAGTATTAGCTATTTTTCTGAGCTTAGCACCTATATTTTTATAATGACCAGCTCTACCAACAATATCTTTTAATTGATCAATCATTTCATCACCAGTGTCAAATTTCCATATAGCATCTTCATACGTGCACAAATTTTGACACACACAAGGTATCCCTAAAGCACATAATTCAGTCCATTTAATATTGCTTTTAGCTTTATTAAATGTATTATTTGCTAATGGAGCAATTGCAGCTTGCACATTCAAACTTGCTAATTTTGCTGGATAATCCATCAAATTCACAAATTTATGAAATTCAATTTTTCCAGATTGAACTAAATATTCAAGTGATTTAGGATATGCACCGAAAAACACCCATTGAAAATCATTAGCAGTTTTTTTAATAACATCAATAACGTGTGTTAAATCATCTGGTACTCCTTTATTTCCAATATCATAGTGACCAGCACTACCACAATACAAAATACGAGGTCTACCTTTATGTTTATCATACTCCGTATTTAGTTTATTTTGATCATAAAATCTATCAAACCAAAATTTTGGTTGAAAATTTGGAACAACTGTAATGTTTTGATTATTAAGTTTTGAACGATAATAATCTTTCATAAACTTACATGTAACAGTTATTTCATCACACACGTTCATAATATATTCAATATTATCACGAATTTTTGAATCTAAAAATGCATTACGATTCACATTATATTCTGGTATATCTTCACCAAATACTATATCATCAATTTCATATTGCAATCTAAATTTATATATTGATCTTAATTTACATAATTCATCAACAAATGCACGTTGTTCATCTTTAGCTTGCCGTTGAATTCTAACTACTGATAATGGTATATAATAATCAGCATCTTTAATCATTACAGATGAATTAAATACCCTAGCTTTACTTGTAAAATTTAAAAAATGACTTGGATTGCCCATTCGATATAATGCACACCCACTATCATCTGCTGTATATTGTAATACTAAAGGTGTTTTAGTGTCTTTATACTTCAACATATCCGTTTGAGGGGGCTGAGGGGTTCGATATGTTGAAGTATATGCGGCAGGATAAGTTTGAATGTAGGTTGGTGTATAAAATGAATTCATTAGTAAATGATAGTATACTAACTGTTGATTTTCAAATTTAAAAGTTTATCAATTTGATCAAAATCAGCATTTCCGAATATTTTATTAACAAATTGTTTTCTACCTAATATATCATTAATCTTATTATATTTTATTAAAATTTCATTAAATGTATATTTACTTCTATTAGTTGGTATCTTTACATAATATATACACTCGCTATATGGTAAATGCTTCCCTGATTTTGAATATTTTTTAAATAATGTTTTATTGTGAATTTGTTCAATTTGTTCATCATCAAGCAATAAAACCACTACATCAGTTTCATTATCATATAGTTTTATTACTTTAAAAGGTTCGAACGGGTTACTACATTCAACTATTTGAACATTTGGCACACCACAAGCTTCAATAATTTTACGTTTAATAGTAGTTTCACTATTATTATCAACACCAATGGTTACACAATAATGTGATTGTGGAAATACTTCTGATATTTTTCTATCAAAATCTCTTATTTCTTCTTCATTAAAT
>OGOZ01002122.1_pt1 | contig 10112 bp, 9 predicted proteins | sample 1552801 | NCBI WGS metagenome assembly OGOZ01 (sample SAMEA2580196, study PRJEB22360) | human gut metagenome | biome: human gut; feature: human-associated habitat; material: faeces | place: Denmark | collected 2008/2010
CATAACTGCCTGACGCCACTTGTAGACAGTCTCAGCCCCCTGAAGGTTCCGCCAGAACAATGCAGGGTCACTCTTGTCAGTGTACCAGTTGGGACCCACCTTGCAGTCGGTGGCAGACTCCCGGCCCGGCCACAGGTTTTCAATGGTTATGGCACCTTCCAGCGCAGGAAAACCGGGTATGTCGGAAGTAATGGTATAGGGAAGTGTACCGGTGTAATACGTAGAGTGGCGCACGGCATAATCACCACCTCCGAGGTGGAATCCGTCCCACTCCTGCCGCCCTATAGTAAGGGTGAAGCAGGCCGAGTCCGCTGGAATATCGGGACGGTCGGGACCTTTGACATGAAACTCGATAATCGAATAGATGGGTACGGTGTCCGCAGCCGTGGTAAGCCGGTGGAAGACCGGTTGCGAACTGCGTGCGGTTGGTTCGAAGCTGCCTCCCCATGACTCGCCCTCAGGATCATCGGGATTGCCGTCCATCACATAAAGAAGTGCCGGTGTGTCGCCCATCTTGGGGATGCCCTTGTAATAATTGATAAAGTCTGCGCCAAGATGCCCTGCACCTTTGATGTAAGCATCATAATATCCGGCATTGTATTTATCTTTCACTTTATTTTGGGTGATAAACCCCCGATAAGAAGCGTTGTCTTCAATCATCCACAAGTTGGGAAAATTCTCGACTATATAGGCATAACTGTTAGTACTCCACTTTTTGTTAGGACCTCCAATCCAGTAGACACGGATTTTGTCAACAATGTCAGGCGCATCGTGAAGGGCTTGAGCCACGTCGTCAAGTCCGCCCCACACAGATATCCACAGCGGGCGTTCATCCTGCCGACGCGCACATTGCACTATCCACCGGGAACCTTCGGTGGGAGTAAGGAATCCCCGATAAGGAGCCGCTCCCTTACGCCCTTGCTTGGTTATGGCGCGAAGTTCTGCGGGAGACATCAGCCCCTTAATATGTTCGGACAGTTTGGGAAGGTCTTTCTCGTAGAGGTCGATCATGCGGAGAATTTCTTCCCGGTTTCCCGAACCGTAAGAAGGAGAAGAGACAATTCCTTCAAGGTCAAGACAATCAGTATACATCAGCAGATGAGCCATTGACTGATTGTCGTCAGGATCCGTTCCCCCGATGTCAGTACTAACGAGCACACGCGGTTTTATAATGTCAGTAGCCTGAATCTGTGTCCCAATCAGGCCTAAGATCAAAATGGCAAGTAATACTAATCTTTTCATGATAGTTTGCTAATTTAAGATTTATTCTGCAAATTTACGCTCGAAATTCAATTTAAACCACCCATAAATTCGTAAAAACATGTCAGATTCCGAGAAATTGAAGACTTTCGATGAAAAACGTGACGAGTTTAAGCCCTACGGCCTGACGTGTGAGATCTGGCGTCCGCAGCTTATGCCGAAAATCGATCGTCATAACGAGATTGAGCTTAATTATATTCCCGAAGGGGGTATTACCTATTTCTTCCCTACAGGAAAAGTGACGGTTCCACCTCGCAAAATTACGCTGTTTTGGGGGCTTATACCCCACAAGATCATTAAAAGTGAATCTGACGCACCCTATTTTGTGGTCACTATACCGTTTAACCTCTTTTTAGGCTGGAGATTGCCTTCAACCATTGTCAATAGAATTCTCGGAGGGGAAGTTGTAGTCGAGACCGTCGAGTCAGAGTGCAGACTCGACAAGCCAATGTTTGAGAGATGGGTTTCTGATATGGCAGGCAAGCAAAATCAGGAGGCGGTAAGCCTTGAGATTCAAGCCCGAATATTGCGGTTAACAAAAAATATGTCTGTATCCGGAGCCAAGCCCACTGCCATACTTAACCCTGCCGACGCGTCGATTTTGGAAAGGATTGTAGTCTATATTGCCCACAACCATAACCGCCCAATAAAAATTTCCGATATTGGACGGGCTGTGGGGCTTCACCCCGATTACGCCAATGCTATTTTCAAGAAGGCCTTTGGTTGCACGTTAAGTCGTTATGTAGCAGAGGAACGGATAGGCCAAGTCAAACGCAAACTTATTCTGACAGACATGAGCATAACGCAGATAGCCTTTGAATGCGGATTCAATTCAATCAGCCGTTTCAACAATACTTTTTTTAACATCTGCGGACAGACTCCCCGATGCTATCGCGAACAAAACAAGTGAAACTATTTCAGGCTGCTATATAAGTAAGTTTTATCAAAGCCATACCAAAGCCTATCATGCCACTTGAATATACACACTTCACATGATAATTACCATAGGATAATATATTTTCCTCCTATGATTGTTTCTCCCTAAATGCTCCATTTTGTGATGCCTACAGATGTGATTCAGCAGCGTCACTACTATGAAGCACGTGCTTCACAGTTGTAAAGCACGATACCCACATCCGTGGTCACTACTAAAATAATGGTTATCAACAAAATACAGATGATTAGTTTTCTTAATGAACATAAGGGATTGACATTTACAATCCCTATTTGGAATGGACAAAAACAGGCAGGTGTAAGTAACTTTACCTACACGCCGTTTTTATCTACCTACACCACACTCTAACACCGATGAACAGGGAGGTACAGAGCATGAGTGCAAGCGTGCAAGTAAAAGTATACTAAAATCTTATGTATGTTTGAGGTCAGACTTCTTCCCCCTTCAGCGTTGCGGAACTGGCTTCGGTAATCTTCACCATTACAAAATCACCCACGCGATGTGTACCCCGATCGAATACTACCACCCGATTTTGCTCCGTACGTCCTACAAGCTGCTCGCGGGAACGTTTGGAAACTCCTTCTACCAACACTTCATAAGTCTTGCCAATGCAACGGGCGTTAGACTCGGCGGATAGACGATTCTGCAAAGCGATAATCTCATTCAGCCGACGTATCTTCACCTCTTCAGATACATCATCCGGCAGATGCTTGGAAGCATACGTACCCGGACGCTCGGAATATTTAAACATGAAAGCCGAATCGTAACCACATATTTCCATCAAGGAAAGGGAAAGCAGGTGATCTTCCTCCGTTTCGGAATGGAAACCGGAAAATATATCTGTAGACAGACCACAATCGGGGATGATACGACGAATAGCATCCACACGTCCCAAATACCACTCACGGGTATATTTACGATTCATCAATTTCAGAATACGAGAGCTTCCACTTTGTACAGGCAGATGGATATGCTTACATACATTAGGGACTTGTGCAATGACTTCCAGCGTTTCGTCACTCATATCTTTAGGGTGCGAAGTAGTGAAACGGACACGTACCCCTGGCGCAGCCTCGGCTACAGTACGGAGCAGCATAGGGAAAGTAACAACCTCCCCATCCGGTTTCTCAAAACGGTAGGAATTTACGTTTTGTCCCAACAGAGTAACTTCCTTATAGCCTTTAACCACGAGGTCGGACACTTCGTTAAGGATGCTTTCCACATCACGACTACGCTCCCGCCCACGGGTATAGGGAACGATACAATACGTACAGAAGTTATTACATCCGCGCATGATGGATACAAATCCGGAAATGTGGTTTCCACAAATACGCGAAGGGATCACATCTCGGTAAGTTTCGGTAGTAGAAAGCTCCACATTGATAGCTTTCTCGCCTGCCTCTACAGCTGCAACCAGATCAGGAAGAGTGAGATAAGCATCAGGCCCTACCACCAAGTCGACGTGATGATTCGTTATCAAATCATCCTTTACCCGCTCGGCCATACATCCCAATACTCCCACAATCAGATTTCGTTTTTTCTTTTTAAGTGAATGGAAGAACTCTAAACGATTCAGGATTTTCTGTTCGGCATTGTCGCGAATGGAGCAGGTGTTCATAAACACGGCATCCGCTTCTTCCAACGTATCTGCCGTTGAGTATCCCGCCATCTGCATCACAGAGGCAATCACTTCACTGTCCGCCACGTTCATCTGGCAGCCATAGGTTTCAATGAACAACTTCTTGTTGTCATCAGCAGTTGCAGATTTAAAGTCTGCTCCCGTTACTTTTTCCATAATTTCCTGTTTTTATGACTCACCACGGATTACGCGAATTAACACAGACTATCTTCCCCAATGAGAAGTTTACAGAAAACTCAAAAAACATCTGTGTCAATCTGTGTAATCCGTGGTGAAAGAATTTCAGCTGCAAAGATACGCCTTCGGCACTAAATTACAGATGAAAAGGCAAAAAATAACACTCAATAGTTAGAAAATAAGGTATTTCTCATAATAAATGTTAAGTGACCAAACATTTTCGAGACTGTTATTTGGCATAAAGGATTTTATTTCACAAATTTGCGTAATGAAAGAAACATTAGATTTTTTCATAGTTAAGGTTTAGGTTAAAAAAATAAGGGGAGCTGTGAAGCTGCCCTTTTTTCATGCCTAAAAATTGGCTGTTATTCAGATAAATTAGTTACCTTTGGCGGTGAAAAACTTAAATGAGTATGGATGGTATCTTACAGTTTCTGTTAATCGTAGGCATAATTGTTATCGGAGTTGTTAAGCAGTTCAAGAAAGAAGCAAAGAAGAACGCTGAGAACAGGCCTGCTATGCCTGTGCCGGAAAATGATATTGACGAAAGCGCATTACCCATTCCTGAAGCCTGGGGAAACACATATGGCGGATTTATTCCCGAAGGTCCCGCCCCCAAAATACCCTCCGTTCCGACAGAAAAAGAAGAATATCAATTCTCTGCTTCAAAACATATTTTTGGAGGAGATCCTGCAAATACATCCCCCAAACCTATTACGGCTCCGCCGAAACAGAAGATTTCTCCTCCTCCATCCGTACAGCAAAAGCCCGAAACTGATTCCGAATATGCGATCCATTCGGCAGAAGAAGCACGAAAAGCTATTATCTGGTCGGAAATACTGCAACGAAAGTATTAACAAACGGAAAGTTGAGAGTTGAAAATGAAGAGTTGAGAGTAACTCTTCCGGTAACTTACGAATTTTCACACAGAAAAAATAACTAAATACATTATGGCACTCAATTACATCTCGGCAGCGGAAGCTGCAAGCCTGATTAAACATGGCTACAACATCGGCTTGAGCGGATTTACTCCCGCAGGAACAGCCAAAGCCGTTACGGCTGAATTAGCAAAAATAGCAGAAGCAGAACATGCAAAAGGTAATCCCTTTCAGATAGGTATCTTTACCGGTGCTTCCACGGGTGACTCCTGCGACGGCATACTTTCACGCGCCAAAGCTATCCGCTACCGTGCTCCTTACACAACCAATTCTGATTTCCGTAAAGCTGTGAACAACGGGGAAATCGCTTATAACGACATCCACTTGTCACAGATGGCACAGGAAGTCCGTTACGGTTTCATGGGCAAAGTAAACATTGCCATCATCGAAGCTTGTGAAGTGACTCCCGATGGTAAAATCTACCTGACTGCAGCCGGTGGTATCGCTCCTACAGTTTGTCGCCTTGCCGACCAGATCATCGTGGAACTGAATGCTGCTCACAGCAAGAATGCTATGGGTCTGCACGATGTATACGAACCGCTTGATCCACCTTACCGTCGTGAAATTCCTATCTACAAACCGAGCGACCGCATCGGTCAGCCGTATATTCAAGTAGACCCGAAAAAGATTGTAGGTATAGTAGAAACCAACTGGCCGGATGAAGCACGTAGCTTTGCCGATGCCGATCCATTGACTGACAAGATTGGCCAGAATGTAGCCGACTTCCTGGCTGCGGACATGAAGCGTGGTATTATCCCGTCAACATTCTTACCGCTGCAATCCGGTGTAGGTAACATTGCCAACGCCGTACTTGGTGCACTGGGACGTGATAAAACGATTCCGGCATTTGAAATGTACACAGAAGTGATTCAGAACTCCGTAATCGGACTGATTCGCGACGGTCGTGTGAAATTCGGTAGCGCTTGCTCACTGACTGTAACCAACGACTGCCTGCAAGGCATTTATGACGATATGGATTTCTTCCGTGATAAACTGGTACTCCGTCCCTCGGAAATCTCCAACAGTCCCGAAGTCGTTCGCCGTTTAGGAGTTATTTCCATCAACACAGCTATCGAAGCTGACCTCTACGGAAATGTAAACTCTACGCATATCGGCGGTACGAAGATGATGAATGGTATCGGTGGAAGCGGTGACTTCACGCGTAATGCTTATATCTCCATCTTTACTTGTCCGTCCGTTGCCAAGGAAGGCAAAATCAGTGCTATTGTTCCGATGGTATCTCACCATGACCACACAGAACACGACGTCAACATCATCATTACCGAACAAGGCGTTGCTGACTTGCGTGGTAAGAGTCCGAAAGAACGTGCACAGGCAATCATTGAAAATTGCGTTCACCCGGATTACAAGAATATCCTCTGGGATTACCTAAAACTAACCGATGGTAAGTCTCAGACTCCGCAAGCTGCACGTGCTGCACTGGCTATGCATGCAGAACTTGCCAAAAGCGGAAATATGCAAAACGTAGACTGGGCACAGTACAAGTAAATACTTTAAAAACGGGGCTTGCCACCATACAGATAGCAAGCCCCGTTTATATTTTCTACAAAAGTCATTATACGGCAATCCAACTGCCCAATATTTTTCCTGCATTATAAACAATACAAAAACAGAAAGCAACAATACCTATATAGACCAACCAACGAGTAAATTCATTTCCCATAAGCTTTTGCCAAACACTCTTCAATACATCAATTATTCCTTTCATTTTAATTGTATTTCTTACATGAATGATCTACTTTATCTTCCTCTAATCACTTCATCACACACGGCATCCTGAAAAGCACGCGCCTTAGCTCCTGAAAGTACATTTTGGTTCATAATGGCAAAAGCAATCTCATGTCCGTTTGTTGTCCGCAGATAACCTGCCAGACAATTAATAGCTGTAAAAGAACCCGTCTTGGCATGTACATTCTTATAAGAAGGAGTTCCGCGTTTCATACGATACTTCAATGTTCCATCTACACCACCGATAGGTAAAGCTTTATATAGTTTCTGAAAAACATCCGTACGCGAATAGGCAAATTTAAGAAAAGCAATCAACAAATTGGGAGAGATATAGTTATAATTGGAAAGTCCACAGCCATCAGCCAGTTTATAATAATCCGGATCTTCTCCCAAAGCTTTTATCTGCTTACGGATAACAGAGAGCCCATCTTCATCGGAAATATGCTTTTTACCAGTGGCCTGCGCGCCCAGACGACAAAGCAAAGCCTCAGCATTCAGGTTATCGCTTTCTTTCATAATCTGGTTGATTACATCCTGAATAGCAGTTTCCAACAAAGCTATTTGAACCGAAAGACTATCCTTCTGCAATTCGTTGAAAGCATAATTTACAGGACATTGAATACCTTTCGCCTGCAGACGTTCGAGGAAAGTATGCATAAAGAAATCCCGTGAAGAATAAATATTCACCATACCGGTACGCTTGCCTTCTACATTCCCTTTTACAACTATGTTGTTACCATTCTGTAGCCAATCTCGGGAAACTCCGAAACGCCCGGCAGCAGGAGTACGGGATTTGGTTTCATTCGTTACGGTATAATAGGAAGAGGCAGGAACACAATCGAGACTTGCCAAATGACCCCGTTCACCGGGAGAAGCCGTAACAGTGACCAGACCTTTATTCAGCATCAATGGCGAGAGATAAGGTTGATAGGAGGCAGGCGTATCATCCCAAGCCCAACCGCTTCCCCAATAAATGGAGTCTTTCATAGAAACATCTCCATATACATGGCCCGATATCACCGAGAATGGGAAACAACTTACCGCATTTACCAATGAATCCAGAGCTTCATCGTCAAATTCAGGGTCATATCCACCCACAACATACAAATCACCTTTCAGCGTATCTTGTTCAATCACACCCTGATACCATACTTCTGTTTTAAAAGGATCATCCGCATCCGGATGGGCAAGGGCGGTAATAGTAGTCAGCAGTTTCATAGTAGAAGCCGGACGAGAGAGCTTATCCGCCTGATAAGTATATAAAGGCTTCTCGTCAGTCAGGTCGTATATGGATATGCCAACGTTGGAGCCGACAGGAAGTTGATATTTAATCAAGGTATCCAGACGGGAAGAGAGGTCCTTAACAACCGTATTTTGTCCCCATACAGTTACAGGAATAAACAAGAGGGAAAGAGCAAGAGACAATAGATATTTTTTCATGCTAATTTAGTTACTGACACTTATCACGCTTCCGCCGGACGGAATTCCGCAACCGGTTTTTCAAATTTTCCTCCACAGGCATGGCAGACATATTCCCAATGATTGTTTCCCGGAGGAGTTGCTGCCAATAAAGAAGCAATAGCCGACATAATGGCTCTCACCCGATGCTCTTTCTTCAACACAAATTTAATATCGGATGAACCGCAGAAAGGGCAATATTTCAATTGTTCCGGAATCATTTGGTTTTGCTCCAACAGGCGGACAGCAGCCTCGTAATCCGCTTCATCGACCAGTATATCTACTCCAGCAATGTTATTAATATACCCACGCAGCAACGTGGACATATTCTCATTATGAAGAAGAGAAGAAATACCTTCATTCTCTAACGCTCCTTGAATGATGTGTGCCTGGGCTGCATCATTACAAGTCATCAATTTTACAGTTTTCATTGTTCTAATCTTTAAGTTGGCAAGGAAACATATATCCATCGCCTTTAAGTCCTGAAAGGACGTAATCAGATATATCCCAATTTCGTCCTTTCAGGGTTTAAGAGGGACTCTTGTGCATAGAGTCTACCTTATATATAAAAGTATTGCAGATTACTTACAGAACTTTAGTACTACAACGCTTCTTTAAAAATCTCTGAAACCGTGGGATGCGGGAATACTATTTTCTTCCAGGCTTCAGTAGTCAGTTTCAGTTCGATAGCCATGCCTGCCAGAGTGATAATTTCAGAAGCCGGATTACCCAGTATGTGCGCTCCCACTATGGTCTCGTCATCTGCTATCAGAAGTTTACAAACTCCATTCACTCTTTCGTTCTCAGCAACAAAACGACCGGAATAAGCCATCGGGAGTTTTACAACACGATAATTAATACCTTTCATTTGCAGACTTTCTTCTGTCTGCCCTACTCCTGCAATCTCCGGATTGGTATATACTACACCGGGAATAGCCCAATAGCTCATGACATCTTTCTTGCCAAGTATTGTATGCACAGCTACTTCCGCCTCACGAACGGCTGTATGTGCCAGCAAAGAATAACCAGTCAGGTCACCACATATATATACTCCCGGAGCAGAGGCTTGCATCTGTTCGTTTGTACAGATATTCCCTCTTTCCGTTCTTTTTAATTCCAGATTCTCCAACCCGAAACCTTTCGTTACCGGACGACGACCTACACTCATCAATAGTTTCTCAGCAAGCACGCTGCCTGTACCTTCTGCATTCTCAAAATTAACCTGTACTTGTGGCTTCCCGTCTTCGGAAGAAGCCTCAGCAAGAGATACGACCTTCGTACTAAGCATAAACTTGATTCCACGTTTAGCATATTCCGCACGCAGAAGAGCGGAAAGCTCTTTATCCATACCTCCCAGGATTTCATCAAGCATTTCGATAACAGTGACCTGCACGCCCAGACTATTAAAGAAAGAGGCAAACTCTATACCAATTACTCCACCACCAATAATGGCAAGTGAAGCGGGAAGTTCCTTATTATCTAGAGCATCGCGGTGCGTCCAGAAAGGTACAGTATCCACTCCGGGAATAGGAGGGATGAATGTTTCCGAACCGGTACATAGAATCAGATTCTCGCACTCATAAGTCTCACCACTACACTGCACGGTATTCTTATTGATAATGGTAGCTTCTCCCTGCACGATATTCACTCCGTGGGCAGTCAGCTTACCTTTAACACCCAACACCAGTTTACGCACCACTTTCTGTTTACGGGCAATAATCTTCGATAAATCAAATGAGGCTTCGGAAACAGTGACTGCATATTTGGAAGCATGACGCGCAGCATCATACGTTTTTGCCGAATACAATAAAGTCTTGGTAGGGATGCAGCCTTCATTCAGACAGACTCCACCTAAACTTTGCTTTTCAAACAACACTACGCTTAGTCCGGCTTTCCCGGCAGCTTCGGCAGCAGTATATCCCGCAGGACCTCCCCC
>OGOZ01002123.1_pt1 | contig 10112 bp, 7 predicted proteins | sample 1552801 | NCBI WGS metagenome assembly OGOZ01 (sample SAMEA2580196, study PRJEB22360) | human gut metagenome | biome: human gut; feature: human-associated habitat; material: faeces | place: Denmark | collected 2008/2010
GTGTAGCCCAGCTTTTTGACATAGCCGGGGAGCTTTTCAATGGCGCCGGGGCCTATCTCCACGCCCTTTATGGGGACATAGTGGGTCCTGCCGCAGCCGCACTCCAGCCGGGTGTCAAGATATTTACCCAGCTCCTGCGGGGTATCGTACATCTTTGTTATGTTTTCGCTCAAGGCTGATCGCGCCCCTCTCTTTAATTATCTGCGGCCGGAGAGCGCCTCCGGCCTTTTATACAGCGATATTCTATATCATGTCCCAGCGCTTTTCAAGCATTGGCGCTGAGATTGAAAATAATCAAAAGCAGCAAAAACGATCAGCGGGCATATCTCCCGGCAGCGGCGTCATCCCGCCGTCTCCGAGGTGTCGGCCCTCCGGACGGCGGGCGCCTCCTCAAGCTTTTTGTACACGCTCAGGTACATCGTGATAAAGCAGGCCGCGCCGCCGAGGAGGTCTGAGACCGGCTCCGACGCGAAAACTCCGTCCGCCTTGAAAAAGCACGGCAGGATATACACCAGCGGCACCACGATAACGACCTTGCGCAGGAGCGAAAAGAATATCGCCTCCCTCGTCCTGCCCAGCGCGACAAAGACGCACTGTCCCACCGACTGGAGCGACATGAGGCAATAGCCGGCGAAGTATATCCGTATGCACCTGACGGTCAGGGAGCTAAGCTCGGCCTCGTTGTTGAAAAGACTGATAAACGTCCTCGGCCAGAGCATGAGCGCCGCCCACATGAGGACCGCGTATATGAGGACGCCGGCCGTGGTAAAGCGTATCCCGCTCCTCACCCTGTCGTAGGCGCCCGCTCCGTAGTTATAGCCAAGCACCGGCTGCGCGCCGAGGGTGAGTCCGTGGATTATCATCAGCACCACGTCCCGTATCGAGCCGACGATGGTCATCGCGCCGAGGTATATGTCCCCGCCGAAGCGGCGCAGTTGGGCGTTGCACGCGATAGTCACGAGCGAGGTCGTCACGTTCATCGTAAAATTTGCGATGCCGAGGGAGAGGATGCTGCCAACGGTCTTTTTGTTCAGGCGCAGATACTTCGCCTGTATGCGGTGGAGCGCCCTGCCGCTCAGGAGAAAGCGCATGACGAGAAATGCCGACAGCGCCTGAGAGATCACCGTCGCGATCGCCGCGCCCGCAATGCCGAGCTTGAGCGTGAAAACGAATATCGGGTCAAGAATTATATTTGCCACAGCACCTATCGCGACCGTGAACATGCCCATGCGCGAAAAGCCCTGCGCGTTTATATAGTAATTCATGCCGAGGCTCAGCATGACGAACACCGTCCCGGCGGTGTAAATGCGGGTGTAGCTCGCGGCGTAGGGATATGTGGTCTCGCTCGCGCCGAAGAGGTAAAGGAGCGGCTTCTGGAATATCTGCGCCGCGGCGGTGAGTACGACGGAGAAGATGAGCAGCAGCGTCAGCGAGCAGCCCATTATCTCGTCGGCCTGCTCTTCGTCGCCTCTGCCCCTCGCTATGGAGAAGAGCGACGCGCCGCCCGCGCCCGACAGGACGGAAAACGCCGCGATGATGACAAGGATGGGCGAGCTTATCCCTATCCCCGTGAGCGCAAGGCCGCCATCGCCGGGGATATGTCCGATGTACATCCTGTCCACGACGCTGTAGAGGACGTTGATGAGCTGCGCTATCATCATGGGTATGGCCATGTGCAGTATGGCTTCGCTCACCTTTCCCTGTGTAAAATCGTTTCCGTTGCTCCTGTAGTCCGCCTTCACACCATACCATCCCGATCTATCTATACTGCGCGTGGCGTCCGGATATCCGGGGCCGCCGCCGTTAAATTTCGCCTGATGATTATAGCACTCGGCCGCACGCACTTCAACAGGACATTTTACATCAGAAAGTGCTTGCATATGGGCGATTTTATGATATAATGATAAAATGTGTACCCGCAGCGGTCTCACGGTATTGAATTGTAAGGAGAGTATTTGCATGAACGACTTTGGAAGCAAGATTTATGCTGCCGCACAGCAGGCCGTAAAGGACGTTTACGATCTGGACGTGGCAGAGGGACAGCTTATCATTGAAACGCCTCAGGACACCAAGCTGGGCGACTATTCCACCAGCATTGCCATGAAGCTCTCGCGCACTCTCCGACGTAACCCGATGGAGATCGCCGAACCTCTCGTCGCGAAGCTCACGGAGCTTCTCCCCGAGTGCGAGTCCATCACCGTCGCCCGCCCGGGCTTCATCAACTTCAAGCTCAAGCCCAGCGCTCTCACCGCCGTTATAAACGAGGTCATCGCCGCCGGCGACGACTACGGCAAGAACGACTCCGGCAAGGGCAAGCACCTCCTCCTCGAGTGGGTGTCCGCCAACCCGACCGGCGACCTGCACTGCGGCCACGCCCGCAACGCCGCGTGGGGCGACTGCATCTGCCGCATGATGGAGGCCAGCGGCTGGGGGACACCCTGGCCAACGTGCTCAAGCGGGACGGCTGCGACCCCTGGAAGGAGTTCTACGTCAACGACGCCGGCAACCAGATCGTTATGCTGGGCGAATCCCTCACCGCGCGCTACTTTGAGTATTTCGGCAAGGAATACCCCCTGCCCGAGGGCGGCTACCACGCCGACGACATAAAGGTCATTGCCGCACAGCTCGCCGAGGAAGAGGGCGACAAGTGGCTCACCGCCGACCCCAAGGAGCGTCTCGAGTACTTCATGAACTACGGCAAGACCAAGGAGCTTGAGAAGATCGACCGCGACCTCAGGACCTACCGCGTCACCATGCAGAGCTGGATGCACGAGACCTTCTTCTATCAGGATAACTGCAAGCGTATCAACGACTGCCTCAAGCGCATGGCCGACATGGGTCTCACCTATGAAAAGGACGGCGCGCTCTGGTTCAAGAGCACCGACTACGGCGATGACAAGGACCGCGTCCTGCGCAAGAGCGACGGCACCCTTTCCTACCTGACCCCGGATATCGCCAACCACGTCTACAAGGTGGAGCGCGGCTATCCCCTGCTCGTCAACCTCTGGGGCGCCGACCACCACTCCTACGTCACCCGTATGCAGAACGCCATGACCGCTCTCGGCTATCCCGAAGGCACCCTCTCCGTCGACCTCATCCAGATGGTCCGTATGGTCGAGGACGGCAAGGAGGTCAAGATGTCCAAGCGTACCGGCAACGCCCTCACCATCCGCGAGCTTTGCGAGGATATAGGCGTTGACGCCGCGCGCTGGTTCTTCGCCTCCAAGGACGTGGCGACCCACATGGATCTCGACCTCAAGCTCGCCCGCTCCAAGGACAACAACAACCCCGTCTACTACGCTCAGTACGCCTACTCCCGTATGTGCTCCATCCTCAGGAATCCCCAGATCCCTGAGTTCAAGAGCGTCGATTCCTACGAGCGCCTGACCGACGAGAAGGAGCTTCAGCTCCTCAAGATGATAAGCGAGTTCCCCAAGGAGGTCGCCGCCGACGCGCTCAACCGCAAGCCCAACAAGATGACCGAGTATATCATCTCCCTCGTCAAGGTGTTCCACAGCTACTACAACTCCACCAAGGTCAACAATCCCGACGACCCCGAGCTCACCAACGAGCGTATCGGTCTCATCAAGGCCGCGATGATAACCCTCAAGAACGCGCTCAACCTCGTCGGCGTATCCGCGCCGGAGAGCATGTGATGCCCCGTATGTGCATTTTCACGAACTGAGCAAAAACACAAAATATACAATCTTAAGAAAAAACTTCCGTGCATATCAAGGTGCGGCCGGTAAAACCGGCCGCGCAGCAGAGAAAAGCCGCCGTATGGCGGCTTTTCTCTTGTTTTTTGGGATTTTCACGAAAAGAGACTTTTATTAGCACGTTTTTTATTGATTATTTGCCGAGTTTTACCTGTTTTTTTCTTTTGTTAAACAAATCCGCCGTTGTTTGTTTTATCTCTAACAAAGATAATTTCCAGAAATTAGGTGTAAAAAATGACTTTTTCCATACAAGGATATTTGCAGAAATATACAATTTCCTGCGGACGATTGTTCCAATATTTTATCGTTCAGCGGATATGATATTTACAGTGAATCACTGTGCCGGAACTATGCGCGCAGGGCTGGCGCAGCTAACTACAAAAAAATCAGGAGACTTAACAATGAAAGGTATTTGCGTTCGCAGCGAAATAAAGCCGCTGAAAAAGGTACTTCTCCACCGTCCCGGCCGTGAGCTTCTTCACCTGACTCCCGACCGTCTGCCGGAGCTTCTTTTTGACGATATCCCGTTCCTCAAGGTCGCCCAGCAGGAGCATGACGCTTTCGCGCAGATCCTGCGCAGCAACGGCGCCGAGGTCGTCTACCTCGAAGACCTGATGACCGAGGTCCTCAAGCTCCACCCCGAGCTGACCAAGCCCTTCATCTATCAGTGGCTGTCTGAGGGCAACATCAAGACCCGCCGCTGGCAGGATAAGCTCTACGAGTACCTCATGAGCAACTTCGAGGGCAAGGCTCTTGTCGAAAAGACCATGGAGGGCATTACGCTCAAGGAAATGGGCGGCGCTTCCGCCTACTCCCTGCAGGACCTCATCGCCCCCGCGGACGACCTCGTCGTCGACCCCATGCCCAACCTCTACTTCACCCGCGACCCGTTCGCGTCCGTCGGCACCGGCGTGTTCCTGCACAAGATGCGCTTCCCGACCCGCTGCCGCGAGACTCTGTACGCCGACTACATCTTCCGCTACCACCCCGACTTTGAGGGTCTCGTAAAGCGCTACTACGACCGCAACGGCCACGCCAACATCGAAGGCGGCGACGTCCTCAACCTCACCGAGGACACCCTTGCCATCGGCATTTCCCAGCGCACCTCCCCCGACGCTATCGAGGTCGTGGCCCGCAACCTCTTCACCGATCCCGAGGCGAAGATCCGCACCGTTCTCGCGTTCGACATCCCCGCATGCCGCGCCTTCATGCACCTCGACACCGTCTTTACCCAGATCGACTACGACAAGTACACCATCCACCCCGCGATCCTCGGACCCCTCACCGTGTACGAGATCACCCCGGGTGCCGACGATCCCGCCGATCTGCACATCCGCCGCATAGACTCCAAGCTGGAGGACATCCTTGCCAAGTACACCCGCACCGACCACGTCAAGCTCATCAACTGCGGCGGCGACGACCTTATCGCCTCTGCCCGTGAGCAGTGGAACGACGGCTCCAACACCCTGTGCATCGCGCCGGGCAGGATCGTTGTCTACGAGCGCAACGACGTCACCAACGCCATCCTCCGCGACGAGGGTCTCCAGGTACTTGAGATGCCTTCCGCAGAGCTTTCCCGCGGCCGCGGCGGCCCGCGCTGCATGTCTATGCCTATCATCCGCGCAGAATAATTATTTCAGAAGCGACCGTTATATAAATCAAATTTGAATCATTTCCTTTAGGAGGGGAATTATTATGGGCCTTAACATTCGCGGCAGAAGCTTCCTCACTCTTCTCGACTACACTCCCGAAGAGATCAACTACCTTCTTGACCTCGCTTCCGAGTTCAAGCGCATGAAGAACAACGGCATCGAGCACAAGTGGCTCTCCGACAAGCAGATCGTCCTTCTCTTCGAGAAGACCTCCACCCGTACCCGCTGCGCATTTGAAGTCGGCGCACGCGACCTCGGCATGGGCGTCACCTTCCTCGATTCCGGCTCCTCCCAGATGGGCAAGAAGGAATCCCTCGCCGACACCGCAAAGGTCCTCGGACGCATGTTCGACGGTATCGAGTACCGCGGCTTCAAGCAGTCCGTGGTCGAGGATCTCGCCCGCTACTCCGGCGTTCCCGTGTGGAACGGCCTGACCGACCAGTTCCATCCCACCCAGATGCTCGCCGACATCATGACTGCACGCGAAGAGTTCGGCGACATGCGCGGCCGCAAGCTCACCTTCTTCGGTGATGCGCGCAACAACGTTGCAAACTCCCTGATGGTCGTCTCCGCAAAGCTCGGCATGCACTTCTGCGCATGCGGCCCCAAGGAACTCATGCCCGAAGAGTGGCTCATCGAGAAGTGCCAGGCCATCGCGGCCCAGACCGGCGCCGTTCTCGAGTTCACCGATGACGTTGCCGTCGGCGCACGCGACTGCGACGTTCTCTACACCGACATCTGGCTCTCCATGGGCGAACCCGCAGAGCTGTGGGAGAAGCGCATAAAGCTCCTCCGCCCCTACCAGGTCAACAAGGAAGTCATGGCCATGGCAAAGCCCACCGCCATCTTCGAGCATTGCCTGCCCTCCTTCCACGACCGTGAGACCACCGTCGGCGAGGACATCTACCAGAAGTTCGGCCTCGAGGCCATGGAAGTCACCGACGACGTGTTCCTCGGACATCAGGCACGTCAGTTCCAGGAAGCCGAGAACCGCATGCACACCATCAAGGCTGTCATGTACGCGACCCTCAAGTAAGCTTCCGTCATCATTCAACAAAGGCCCGTCAGACCCGCCGCTCATGCGGCGGCTGTCTGGCGCGGCAGTGATCCTCCGTGTGTGAGGATTTCATAAACTTATTTTGCGGAATACCGCACGGAGGATTTTGATCGTTATGGCAGAGAGAATCGTCGTTGCTCTCGGCGGAAATGCCCTCGGCAAGACCCCCGAGCAGCAGCTTGAGCTTGTTCGCAACACCGCTCGCCCCATCGTCGACCTCGTCGAGAAGGGCTATGAGGTCATCATTGGCCACGGCAACGGCCCGCAGGTCGGCATGATAAACCTCGCAATGGAATTTTCCGCCAACAAGGGCGGCAACACCCCGTTCATGCCGTTCCCCGAGTGCGGCGCAATGACGCAGGGCTACATCGGCTACCATCTCCAGCAGGCCATTCAGCAGGAGCTGAAGGACCGCGGCATCGAGAAGGAATGCGCCACCGTCGTGACGCAGGTCGTCGTTGACGGAAAGGACCCCGGCTTCCAGCACCCCACCAAGCCCGTAGGCAGCTTCTACACCAAGGAAGAGGCCGAGAAGATCGCCGAGGAAAAGGGCTTCGTCTTCGTTGAGGACGCCGGACGCGGCTACCGCCGTGTCGTTCCCTCCCCCATCCCCAAGCGTATCGTTGAGCTGAACGTCGTCGATCAGCTCGTCCGCGCGGGCGACATCGTCATCACCGTCGGCGGCGGCGGTATCCCCGTCGTCGAGACCGAGAACGGCCTTTGCGGCGTCGCGGCCGTCATCGACAAGGACCGCGCAAGCTCCCTGCTCGCTCAGGACGTGCGCGCCGACCGTCTCATCATCCTCACCGCAGTTGACGCGGTGTGCATAAACTACAACAAGCCCGAGCAGAAGGAGCTGTCCTCCATGACCATCGCCGAGTGCGAGAAGTACATCGCCGAGGGTCAGTTCGCTCCCGGCAGCATGCTGCCCAAGGTCGAGTCCTGCATGGAGTTCGTAAAGAACAACGACCACGGCGGCACCGCGCTCATCACCTCCCTTGCCCGTGCCGCTGAAGCCCTCGAGGGCAAGACCGGCACCGTGATTACCAAGTAAGCATTTTTGTTTTTATATTCGCAAGACCTATCACCGGCGTAATCCAAACAAAATTTTTTAGAGAGGGGATCAATCATGTCTAAAAAGGCAAAGAGATCAATCAGCACATTTGCAATCCTGCTCGCCGTTCTGCTCCTCGTGTCGATAGCCACCTGGATCTGTGCGGGCAAAACCTACACTGACGGCGACGGCAACGCCGCCGAGGTCGTCGGAGCGACCAGCAGCGACATCTTCATGGCTCCTGTCAACGGCTTTGCTGACGCGTCCGATGTTATCACCTTCGTGTTCTGCCTTGGCGCATTCCTCGCGATCGTGAACGGCACCGGCGCTCTCGAAACCGGTATCCAGTCCCTCGTTCGTAAGCTCCACGGCAAGGAGCTCGTCCTCGTTTGGGTACTGATGTTCGTATTCTCCGTCGGCGGCACCACCTACGGCATGGGCGAGGAGACCGTCGGCTTCTACATCCTGCTTGCCGCTACCATGATGGCAGCCGGCTTTGACCCCGTCGTCGGCGCAGCTACCGTTCTGCTCGGCGCAGGCACCGGCGTTCTCGGCTCCACCATCAACCCCTTCGCCACCGGTGCCGCCGTCTCCGCCGCAGTCGATGTCGGCGTTGAGGTCAACATGGGCACCACCTATGTTATCGGCATCATCATTTGGCTCCTTGCATACGTTATTTCCGCGCTCTTTGTCACCGCATACGCGAAGAAGGTTCGCGCCACCAAGGGCTCCATCCTCACCGCCGAGCAGCTCGACGAGTGCAAGAAGGCGTACGGCGGCAAGGATACCATCGGCGAGGTCAAGCTCACCGGCCGTCAGAAGGCCGTTCTGTGGCTGTTTGCCCTCTCCTTCGTTGTCATGATCCTCGGCTTCATCCCCTGGGGCGATCTCAGCGAGGGTGCTTACAATGTCTTTGCTTCCACCTCCTCTTGGCTCACCGGAGCCGGCTTTGGCGATTGGTGGTTCTATGATGCTGCTACCTGGTTCCTGCTCATGGGTATCATCATCGGTATCGTCGGTCTCGAGGATAGAAGCCAGCTCATGAAGCTCATCGTTTCCGGCTTCGGCGATATGGTCGCCGTCAACCTCGTTATCGCGATGGCCCGCGCCACCACCGTCATTATGAACACCACCGGCCTTGGCACTTGGATCGTTGAGGCGTCCGTCACCGCTCTGAGCCAGTCCGGCGTTTCCGCCGGCGTGTTCGGCCTGCTCGACTACATCCTGCATGTCGGCCTCAGCTTCCTCGTTCCCAGCTCCTCCGGCCTTGCAAGCCTCTCCAGCCCCATCGTCTCCCCCATCGTCTACAAGCTGGGCTGGAGCGTGGAGACCTCCATCATGATCAACGTCGCCGCCAACGGCCTCGTCAATCTCTTCACCCCGACCTGCGGCTTCATCATGGGCGGCCTTGCACTTGCCCGTGTTCCCTATGAGACCTGGGTCAAGTGGGCATGGAAGCTTCTCGTCACCCTGTTCGTGGTCGTCGGCGTGGTCCTCACCATCGCTATGGCGGTCCTGAGCTGAATTTCCACTTGAGTAATTCAATGATCTAATGTAAAATACCGGTTGTACGTTCCAATATGCGTACAACCGGTATTTCCCTCTCATGGCGAATACTCTTCAAAGGGACGGTGAAAAAATGCCCCAACGCGCTATGCTTCAGGACGCACGCGCCTCCGCGTCCGACCCGGCCGTGATATGCTCCTTCGATTACGAGGCCATTGACAAGCCTACCCGTGCCATCATCCATCAGGCTGCCCGTTTTCTGTATGTGAAGCGGGGCCGCGGCAAGCTCGTCATCGACGGCGAGGAATACGTCCTCCAGCCCAACACCCTCATCGCCATCACTCCGTGGAAGATCACCGACATGATCGAGGTGACGGAAACGCTCCAGTTCATCAAGGTGATCTACGATTATTCATACTTAAACTCCGTGTTCAAGAGCGTTCTCGGCGCGGGCGACATATCCTCTGAGCCTCTGCGCTTTCTCACCGTGGAGCCGGTCGCGTACCTCGACAGCGTCCAGGCGGAGTACGTCGACGGCATTATGGAGCATCTCAAGGCCGAACTCGGCGTGGAGTCCAACCGCGTAAAGAAGCCCGACAAGCCCTTTTCTCAGCTCTATACGGTCAACAAGCTCATCGACCTGACGATAGTCTACCGCCGCTATATCATGTCCCACCGCGGCGAGCTGGACGCCGGACGCGACAGCGGCGTGAAGGAGCAGTCCATACTCAGCTACCTCTACGCCCATTCCTCCGAAAAGCTCACGCTCTCTCAGGTCGCCGAGGCGTTTTTCCTCTCGGAATCGGCGCTTGCGAAGCAGATCACCGGGATGACCGGCACGACCTTTTCAAAGCTGCTTAGCAGTATCCGCGTTGAGAAGGCCTCGGACTATCTCATATATACCGACCTCACGTTAGACGAGATAGCGGGCCTGTGCGGCTTCGTGGACGCGTCGCATGTGTCCAAGCACTTTGCCCAGCGCGTCGGTATCACGCCCATGCAGTACCGGAAGATATACTCAAAGGCCGTCACAAAGTTTAACATCTCCGACAAGGCCATCGCCTGGCTGTGGAAGTGTACCGAGCGGGAGGGCTTTGACAAGCGCAAGGCCATGGGTCTTTTCCCGG
>OGOZ01002126.1_pt1 | contig 10100 bp, 8 predicted proteins | sample 1552801 | NCBI WGS metagenome assembly OGOZ01 (sample SAMEA2580196, study PRJEB22360) | human gut metagenome | biome: human gut; feature: human-associated habitat; material: faeces | place: Denmark | collected 2008/2010
TTGACTTCGCTGTCGAACACTGTCGCTATGCTCCTGAGACGTTTGACCATGTGTGGCTTGTATTTGATAAGGATGATTTCCCTGCATCCGATTTCGATGCGATGGAGAGCAAATGCGCCGAGCTCACCGATGGATTGAGGACGTTTCATGCGCTGTGGTCGAACCCCTGCTTTGAGCTGTGGCCCCTTCTGCACCTTCGATATACGACTGCTCCCATGTCGGCCGCAGAGTGCCAGCGTGGCCTCGCTCAAGCCATGTCTAAAGACCTGGGCATTGAGTACCGCAAGAATTTGGCAGGGCTGTTCGAGGTGGTGGACGGCAAACGAGGCGAGGCGTTGCAGCGTGCTGGACGCCTCGTCACATACCATAGGGGGCTGGGTAACGTTAACCCATCCGCGCAAACCCCTGCAACCAAGGTGGGCGAGGTATTCGATGTGATTGGGCCGTATCTGGTTTGACGGTCAAGTTCGATCGGGCTTGATAGGACTGGAGATTCATGAAAGATGTTGTTTCGGGCTGCCTGCCGTCTTTAACTGGATTGACCTTTTGGGACCCGATAGGATACTAGGCCGAATCTAGCGGTATTGACGCAGTCAACCTACGGGCCTGCGTCCTGCGGGGGCGGCTTTTCTTTTGAATTGCCGCCCCTTTTCATCATTTGTATGGATGTAAGATTCGGCCTGTCAAAATTTACATCTCAATAAAGAAAAGGCGAAATTGCGTGCGATTTTCTGCTCGTATGTAACTTTACTGACGTGTTGTTGCTCAGTCTTAATTCGCTGTGGTTGCCGGTAAGGGATTGACCGGAATTGGGCTTTTCCCTATCCGCTCCGTCGCGAGTTCTACATCGAGTGCATCTGCAACATGATGCGCCCGCGGACCATCGTGGACTACGAGCGCGAGCCGTGGGTGATGGACGAGGGCGCTGTGCGCATTACGTTTGACATGAACGTGCGTGCCGCGGTGGGAAGCTTCGATATCTTTGACGCGACGCTGCCCGCGCTGCCGGTCCTGGAGCCCGGCAAGCTGGTGATGGAGGTCAAATTCACCGAATTCCTGCCGCAGATCGCCGCCGCTCTGGCCGAGGCGAACGTCGTGCTGCAGACCGACACCACGTCGTACGGCATCATCTCCGGCGCGGCAATCGAGGGCCTTGACCTCAACCACGCCGCCGAAGAGGATTGGGACACCGAATACCTGGCCCTCAAAATGGGCATCAAGGTGGTGTCGGACCTGGACGCGGCCATCGACCACATCAACACGCATTCCACAGGCCACACCGAATCCATCATCGCCGAGGATTATGCGGCCATCGAGGAATTCACCAAGCGCATCGACTCGGCCGTGGTCATGGTCAACGCCTCCACCCGCTTCACCGACGGCGGCGTGTTCGGCTTTGGTGCCGAGCTTGGCATCTCCACGCAGAAGATGCACGCACGCGGTCCCATGGGATTGCGGGAGATGACCACCACCAAGTGGATCGGTTACGGAACAGGACAGGTGCGCGCATGAACGAGGACGGCAACATGAACATTACGGCTGACACGGCAAACAAGGCAAGCGAACTGCGGCCCGACATCGACCTCAACGATCCCAAGCTCGGCCTGAAGATCGCGGCCGAACGGCTCAGCATCGTCCGCTACGTGTTCCTTGTGCAGATCGAGGACGGCATCGCCTCCGCCGCCCAGCGTGCGTCGCTCGAATACGCGGACGCCGTGCTCATCGGTTGGCCCGAGACCGATTCGCCCGAAGTCGCGGACCTCGACGATGCCCAGCTCAAGATCGTGCGCGAACACATGGAGCTCATGGAAGGCTACATCGGCAAATACAGCCAGATGGAGCACGACGGTGACCTTGACGGCATGACCGACACGCTCATCCGCATCACCGAGCGTGTGGCCGAGGTCCGCCGCCTCTACCAGCCGGACTTCCCGCTGCCCACCTTCGCCGAAATTCGTCGCGTGGTCCAGGACGAATGGGATGAAGACATGGGCAAGATCGATCCCAGGGAAGACAATCCCACCGCCGGCGAAATCGAAGAGGAAACCGAATCAGCCGATGACGCCGCCGGCGAGGGCGACCAGGCATGAGTGGTGTTACCGACAGCCACAAAACGGCTGCGTCAGTTCAGTCCGAAAAATCAGTGGAATCCGCCGAGCCCGCCGAAATCGTTGCCGTCACCCAAGGCGAAACCGAACGGCGCATGTCTGACCTGTCCGCGCCGGCCGGGGCCAGCAGCCATGGCAAAGGCAGGCTTTCCGCACGCGGCAACTGGCATACGCGCCTGCGCGTCGGCATCATGGGCGGCACGTTCGACCCGATTCACAACGGCCACTTGGTCGCCGCCTCCGAAGTAGCTTGGGTATACGACCTCGATGAGGTGATTTTCGTACCCACCGGCCGACCTGTGTTCAAGCTGGACAAGCACGTCACCAACGCCGAAGATCGGTATCTGATGACTGTGATCGCCACCGCATCCAACCCCAAATTCACCGTCTCGCGTGTCGACATCGACCGTCCGGGCGTCACCTACACCATCGACACCCTGCGCGATATCCGCGCCCAACATCCCGACGCCGAGCTGTTCTTCATCACCGGCGCAGACGCCGTGGCCGAAATCATGCAGTGGAAGGACGCCGACCTCATGTGGGACCTCGCCCACTTCGTGGCCGTCACGCGCCCCGGCTACTCCAGTCCGGACGGCGTGACCTTGCCCGAAGGAAAGGTCGATACGCTTGAGATCCCGGCCTTGGCCATCTCTTCGACCGATGTACGCCGCCGCGCCGAACACGACGAGCCGGTCTGGTATCTGGTGCCCGACGGCGTGGTGCAATACATCGGCAAGCATGGTCTGTATTCATACGAGGACTGACGATTCGTACGAGGACTAGTGTGCATTTGTACGAGGGCTGGTGAGGATTAGCGCGAATCAGTGCGCATCAATCCTCACCAGTGCAAAGGATAAGCAGTCAGGCCAGTCCCATCTTGATTTTCAATGCCATTACGCGAGTCGCCGCCGCCGTCACTTTCGAAGCGAAAGCCGGATCGGACTTCGCCCGTTCGTTGAGGCCGTCCACAATTGGCTTTACGTAATCCGTCTGACCGATGCAGGACATGTCGCCGCCCGCCTCGACAAGCTTTACTCCCAATTGGCTTACATCGTAGCTGCTTAACGCTTCGGCAGACATCGAATCCGAAATCACCACGCCCGTGTACTTCAGGACGTTGCGAATATGACCGTCGATAATCGTAGAAGAAAACACCGCCGGATTATTCGGGTCGATGGATTGATATGTGGCCAACGACATCATCAACATTGCAGGATCGGCCTTGGTAATCGCCTGGTCAAAGGCACCTGCCTCGGCCCCGTCCAACGTGGTGGTCGTATCCAGAATGCCTTCGGTGGTGAAGTCGGTATTGCCGCTTACCGCGCCCAACCCAGGATAATGTTTGACCGCCGCACCGACCTGAGCGTCTCGCAAACCTTCAATAACGGCGATGCCATGTTCGGCGTTGCCGGCCGCATCCAATCCGAAATCACGATCCAGCGCGCCAATCGGAGCATTTGAGGCATGATTGCCAACCACTGTGCCAAGCACCGGTGCCAAATCGACATTTATGCCAGCAGCAGCTAATTGCGAACCCCACGTGCCTGCCGATTGGCGCAATGCGTCAGCGGACATTGTGCCCTGCTCAACGGCACTGGGCATTGTGTCGAAACCGGTACCAGTCAGATGCTGCACCTGACCACCCTCCTGATCGGTGGCGATGATGAGACGATTGCCGGCCGGCGCATATCCTTGGAGTTGCGCGGTCGCGGTCTTGACCGTATCGACGCCGGTATTCCAATTGCCAATGAGAATGGCCGAGCCAATGTGCTCATCGGCGATTGTTGAAGCCAACGAGGAGGGTTCGGAACCGGCGAACAACGGCACCATCACTAACTGTCCCACACGTTCCTCAAGCGTCATGGCGGATACCGCACGTTGGGCTTGTGCCGCCGGATCGTCGTTCTTCTTCGGGGAAGGAACGTCGGTGCGCGGTAACGCACTCGTCTGGGAGGTCTGGGGAGTGGTGGTGTTGCCGTTTGATGTGGATTTGGCGAACCATCCGACATGCCATCCGTAGACTGCCACACCGGCCAACACCACCGCCAAAGCACATATTGCCGCCACGATTGGAATGCTCCTGTGCCGAAGTTGGCGTGTGGCGTGTGCTGAGGGACGCATATGTTGTGGCCGTTGTCTGTTCATACCGGCAAGCGTAGAACAGAGCGTAGAACAGGATGTTGCCTCATTCTGTGCTCAGGGCATAACCGACCTCCCGCCCTTTCGATAGGCTTGAGTTATGTCTTTTAACGATCCTTTCTCAATACTGTTCGGCAATGGCGGCGATTCACGACGCAACAATGCGAACAATGACGATCCGATCATCCTCGATGTCGAGGCCGATGGGGACGGTCCGGCCCGCAACACCAACGCCGGCCCCTCCGGGTCATCCCGCCCTCCACGTGGCCCGGCCAATCCGCGTATCACCCGTAAGCCAGCGTCCGGTGGCTCAGGAGCCAGCCGTGGCAGCAAGATTCTGATCGGCGTGGTGCTGGCCTTGGCCATCATCGTCGGTCTGTTCTTCGGCCTGTCCCGATTCATCACCGATCTGATGTGGTACGGCCAGCTCGGCTTCCAGTCCGTGGTCTGGACCCAGCTCGGGGTGAAAATCGGTCTGTGGGTGGCCTACGCGCTGCTCATGGCCCTGACCGGCTTCGTTTCCGCCTGGCTGGCCATTCGAGCACGCCCTGATTCGGCCGACGGTTCCACCATTCGCATTAACGGCGATGTGGTCGAGGTCGGCAAATCCGTCAGCTCGAAAACCGCTCGCCGCGTGGCCGTGGTGATTTCGCTGATCGTCGGCGTCATCTTCGGTTCCCAGTTTAACGCGAACTGGAGCGAGATTCTGCTCATGTTCAACGCGCAGTCGTTCGGCACCACCGATCCGCAGTTCGGTCTGGACAACGGCTTCTACGTGTTCGTGCTGCCGGGCCTGAAGCTCGTGCTCGCCGCCGTGGCCATGCTGCTGGGCGTGGGCCTTGTGTTTTCCGTGGTCACGCATGTGCTGATGGGCGGTATCCGCATTACCATGCCGGTTAACGGACGCGGACTGTTCTCCATTACCAAGCGTTGCCGTCGCCAGCTTGGCATCTGGCTGATGCTCAACATGTTCGCTTGGGCAGTGCGCCAGATGATTGGCGTCTTCGACCAGCTCACCGTGCAGGGTTCACGCATCACCGGTGCCTCCTACACCGCCGTACATGCCAACATCCCCGTCACCTTCATCATGGCCGCGCTGACCGCCATCCTCGGCGTGGTGCTGGGCATCTGGCTCATGCGCTCCCACACGCTCGAAGGCCAGGCGTCCATCGGCGTGCGCGCTTCCGCCGCGCTCAAGGCCTGGCGTGTGCCGGTGACCTCCATTGCCGTCGTGGTCGTGGTGGGTCTTGTGCTCACCGTGGCATGGCCGGTGCTGTTGCAACGCTTCCGCGTCAACCCGAACGCACAGGAGATGGAATCCACCTACATCCAGCGCAACATCGACGCCACCCGCGCCGCCTACGGTCTTGACAAGCTCAAGACCGAGCAATACAAGGTGACCGACAAGGGTGAGCAGGGCGCTCTGGCCAAGGAGGCCGACACCACCGCGCAGATCCGTCTGCTCGACCCGCAGGTCGTCAGCCCCACGTTCAAACAGTTGCAGCAGTCCAAGCAGTACTACACCTTCGCCGACACTTTGGCAGTCGACAAGTACGAGATCGACGGCGTTTCCCAAGACACCGTGATTGCCGCCCGCGAGCTTGACCTGGCCGGCAACGACAACCGCAATTGGGTCAATGACCACACCGTGTACACCCACGGTTACGGCGTGGTGGCCGCTTACGGTAACAAGGTGACCGCCGACGGCCAGCCCGAATTCTTCGAATCCGGCATCCCCACCCAGGGCAAGCTCACCGAATCCGAAAAGTACGAGCCTCGCATCTACTTCTCGCCGAACACCACCGAATACTCGATTGTCGGTGCCCCTGAAGGCACGCAGGCTTGGGAGTTCGACTACCCGACCGGTTCGGAAGGTGCTCTGACCACGTTCAAGGGCGACGGCGGCCCTTCGGTCGGCAACCTGTTCTCCAGGATTCTCTACGCAATCCGCTTCGGCTCCGATCAGATTCTCTTCTCCGACCGTGTGACCAGCGAATCGCAGATTCTCTACGATCGTTCCCCCAAGGAGCGCGTGGCCAAGGTGGCACCGTACCTGACGCTTGACGGCCGCGTGTATCCGGCCGTGGTCGATGGCCGCGTCAAGTGGATCGTCGACGGCTACACCACCTCCGACGCCTACCCGTACTCGCAAATAACCGACCTCGGCTCCGCCACCAAGGATTCCACCACCGTCTCTTCCGCAACGGTCTCGTCCCTGGGCTCTCAGAAGGCCAACTACATCCGCAACTCGGTCAAGGCCACCGTGGACGCCTACGACGGTTCCGTGGACCTGTACGTGTGGGATCAATCCGATCCGGTGATCAAGGCATGGGAGAAGATCTTCCCCGGCCAGTACCACCAGCTCTCCGATATCTCCGGCGACCTGATGAGCCACATGCGCTACCCGGAAAGCCTGTTCAAGGTACAGCGCGAGCTGCTCTCCAAGTACCACGTGACCTCTGCCAGCCAGTACTACTCAGGCGAAGACTTCTGGCAGACGCCGGTCGATCCGACCGAATCCCAGTCCCAGCAGGACCAGGACATCCTGCAGCCGCCGTACTACCTGACCTTGCAGACCGGTGGCACCGAGGAACCGGTGTTCTCGCTGACCTCCACCTACATTCCGGCTGGCCAGTCCACCCGTGAGATCCTGACCGGCTTCCTGTCGGTCGACTCGGATGCCGGCAATGAGAAGGGCAAGATAGGCTCGAACTACGGCACCATCCGATTGCAGGAGCTGCCCAAGGATTCGAACGTACCGGGCCCCGGCCAGGCGCAGAACAACTTCAACGCCAACGCCGATGTATCCAAGGAACTGAACCTGCTGCAATCCGGCGACACGCAAGTGGTGCGCGGCAACCTGCTCACCCTGCCGCTCGGTGGCGGACTGGTGTACGTGCAGCCCGTGTACGTCAAGTCTTCGGGTGCGACTTCATTCCCGCTGCTCAAGAAGACGCTGGTCGCGTTCGGTGATCAGGTAGGATTTGCGGATACGTTGGATGAGGCCTTGGATCAGGTGTTCGGTGGTGATTCCGGCGCGGCCGCAGGCGATGCCGAGAACGTGTCCGGTGACGGATCGTCTGGTGACCAGTCGTCCGGCATATCCGGTGACCAATCTGGTTCCGATACCAATGGTGGCCAGTCCGGCACCACGGACGGCAAGTCGGATTCCGGCTCGTCTTCCGACCGTAGCCCCGAACTCCAGCAGGCGCTGAACGATGCCGCCCAAGCCATGAAGGACAGCCAGTCCGCCATGAAGAACGGCGACTGGACCGCCTACGGCAAGGCGCAGAAGGAGCTTGAAGACGCCCTCAACAAGGCCATCGAGCTCGACAAGTAGTTCCGACAGGAATTGGCTCCCCTCAGGGTGAGGGGAGCCATCGCCGAAGGCGACTGAAGGGAGTCGGTTACCTCAACTGACATAGCCCGTCCTTATCATAAGGACGGGCTATTTGCGTATTCAAAGGAACCTCATGCCATACACCTTCCGTCCGGCCGTCGAATCCGACGTCCAAGCCATCGCCGACATCTACAACGCCTCAGTGATGGCCGGCGGTGCGACCGCCGACCTCACCCCGCGCACCTTCGACCAACGCCGCGCCTGGGTCGAATCCCATACGCCGCCCTACGGCGTTTTTGTTGTGGAATCGGAAGACGGTTCAATCATTGGCTTCGGTGCGCTCTCCGTGTTCTATGACCGCGCAGGATATGACGGTGTCACCGATTTGGCCTATTACATCGATCCGGCATGGCAAGGCAGGGGAGTAGGCACGTTCATGCTTGACAGGCTGCTCACCGAGGCGCTGGCCCGCCACATGCGCAAGGCCTGCGGCATCATTTTCGCCGATAACGCCGGCTCCATTGCCCTCATGCACCGCTTCGGCTTCACCCAATTCGGACTCATGCCCGCCGCTGCCACCGACTCTACCGGCACCATGCGGGACATGTCCTACTGGTATTTGGACCTGTAGCCTTGCAGTAAGTCATTTCAGTCAAGAAAAGTGTGAGGATGCCGGAGCAAACGAGCTTGACGGCGGCGTTGAGTACAATCTTGACGGTTGGATCCGGCCGGGCATGGGCCAGTGCGCGAGGCGAACGCGCGCATGACGTACGGAACGTACAGAACGTGCATACGGGAATAAAGGAAGACGGACGAGGAGCGGATTATGGCATCGGATTTCTGGCTGATTGCGGGACTGGGCAACCCCGGCAAAAAATATGAGGACACGCGGCACAACATGGGCTTCATGGCCGCCGACGTGCTCGCCGAACGTTGGACGGTGAACTTCGCCGATCACAAGGGCTTGGCCATGCTCGGTAAAAGCGTGATGAACCTGGACGGCCGCACCGTCAAGTTCTTTCTGGCCAAGCCGCTGACTTATATGAATGATTCCGGCAATGCGGTGGCTTCCATTAGCGCCTATTACCAGATCGAGCCCGACCATATTGTGGTGATTCACGATGACATGGACTTGGAATTCGGCCGTATCAAGGTCAAGGCAGGCGGCTCCGCAGGCGGCCACAACGGCATCAAGTCGATTGACCGTTCCCTCGGCACGCCGAAATACGCGCGTGTGCGCATGGGCGTCGGTCACTCCAAGCGCGGTGCGAACGCGCATGACAACACGGTGAACTGGGTGCTGGGCGGATTCGGTCCGGACCAGCGCAAGCAGCTGCCCGAATTCCTGGCTGACGGCGCCGACGCCGCCGAGGACATCATCTTCCACGGTCTTGCCAAGACCCAGGAGAAGTTCAATGGCCGGTGAGGCGACGCACCCGGACCTGATCAACGGCTCACTGGCAGGCATCCTGTCTGAGCTGGAACAGGACAAGACCTTCCTGAAGCTCGCCGCCGGCGACATCGAGGCTTCGGACGACGTCGACAACTCCGTCCTGGCCGGCATCCCCGAAGGCTTGCGCCCGGCTTTGGCCGCCGCCATCGGGCAGGGTGTGGCCGGCAAACCCGGCAAGCCGGTCGTGCTGGCCGTCAACAAGATCGACGACCAGGCCAGCGAATACCTTGCCGCCGAATTCTGGAAGCTCGGCCTCGGCGAACCATACTCGATTTCCGCCATGCACGGCAGGGGAGTGGGCGACCTGCTGGACGTCGCGCTCGACAAGCTCAAGCAGGCCGAGAAGACTTCCGGCTACCTCACGCCTTCCGGCCTGCGCCGCGTGGCTCTGGTGGGCCGCCCGAACGTGGGCAAGTCGTCTCTGCTCAATCAGCTGGCGCGCGAAGAACGTGCCGTGGTCAACGATTTGGCCGGCACTACGCGCGACCCCGTCGACGAAATCGTCAACATCGATGGCGAGGACTGGCTGTTCATCGACACCGCCGGCATCAAGCGACGCCAGCACAAGCTCACAGGCGCGGAATATTATTCCTCTCTGCGCACGCAGGCCGCCATCGAGCGCTGTGAATTGGCGCTGATCCTGTTTGATGCTTCGCAGCCGGTATCCGATCAGGATTTGAAGGTCATGTCCACAGCCGTGGATGCGGGCCGTGCGATCGTGCTCGTGTTCAATAAGTGGGATGCGATGGACGAGTTCGACAAGCAGCGTCTCGAACGCCTGTGGAACACCGAATTCGACCGTGTGATGTGGGCCGAGCGTGTGAATCTGTCCGCCAAGACCGGCTGGCACACCAACCGTCTGACGCGAGCCATGGATAAGGCCTTGGAATCCTGGGATCAGCGTATTCCTACAGGCAAGCTCAACGCCTTCCTCGGCAAAATTCAGGCCGCCCACCCGCACCCGTTGCGTGGTGGCAAGCAGCCGCGAATCCTCTTCGCCACGCAGGCATCCACGCGCCCGCCGCGTTTCGTGATCTTCGCCACCGGCTTCTTGGAGCAT
>OGOZ01002134.1_pt1 | contig 10079 bp, 18 predicted proteins | sample 1552801 | NCBI WGS metagenome assembly OGOZ01 (sample SAMEA2580196, study PRJEB22360) | human gut metagenome | biome: human gut; feature: human-associated habitat; material: faeces | place: Denmark | collected 2008/2010
CATAACCTTATATATTATAATTTTTATAATATAAATAAAAACAAAAAAAAAAAAAAGGAAGTAATCACAATGAAAAAAATCTCTGAAAACCTTTACACAACACTCTACAACACAATCACACTCACCGAAGTATTGGGGGATGAAGATCTTGACCGCCCCTTACAAGATTTGGATACAGGGGATACTTACACACTCCGTGAAATCTTAAAACAACTCAGTGAAGCTGTAGAAGAGGGGGTGATTGAATAATGACCCCTACAAACGAAAAACTTTGGAGTACACTTGGTCAACTCCGCGGTAAACTTAAACTTAAAATCACAAACCCTGAAGACCTTCAAGAGTTACTTGAAACCTTAGACAAAGTTGAAGAAGCTTTACACGAAGATTAAGAGTCTGGGGGGTACTCTTCAAAGCCCCCTACCAACCCTAACAAGGGTAATAAAACAAAAAATAATGGGTGGCGACCTACGCTGGAAGGAAATTATTATGAAAAAGACAGAAATGAACGTTGAAACACTCCGCACCTTATTTGAAGAACATCCCGCAGTAAGCTTGCGCACAGTTGCGAAAGAACTTGAAGTAAGCTACAACGCAATTCTCAAAGCTAGCAAAGCTCCAATTCCTGGTGAAGCTTATGACCCTGATGCAACCAACTACGATGCAATCTTCGTAACACTCTCTAAGAGAGACAAGCTCGATCAAGTAATGCAGCTGGACTGGGACACAATGGAAGCAAAAGCACACACTACTCGTGGAACCTTGGTCAAGGACATTGCGCAATTTCCTGTAGGTAGCTTAGTGTACTTGAGAGAAAACAACAGCACACCTTTTGAAGTCATTTACAAGACCGAAACCAGCATCGTAATTATGTTGCAGGGTACAAGTGAACCTAGAGTATTGAAGCACTCAACATTCCTCTTCAAAGGCCCCAGCTTCACTCCGCGCACTGTAGTTGCGGAAGAAGTGCAGACCGAAGATGAAGCAGAGTAAGCCTTCACACCCTAGAATGTGTGTATTGTATCAGTACATACAGTACCTAATGTATTAGTCAGCAAGACACAAAGGGTTCTCTAGACCTCTATATCCGAAAATCTTATATGACTAATACCCATATATGACTGATACATCTATTTGTTTCTCAAATTTATAATAATAATAAATATAATATAAATAAATACAGAGTATTAGTGCTGTTAGTCATATATAGCTTTTAGTCGTATATGTTTTTTGGATATATACAAGCGAGAAAGTCTTCGTGTCTTAGCGACTAATAACAAAATAACCAAAAAAATTTTAAAAAAGTAGTTGCCTTTTATCAAAAAATAGTATATAATATATACATAAGATAAAAAAACACACACATTATCTTATTATCAAAAAATTATTAAAAAAAAAGGAGTAAAAAATTATGAAACTTACTAACCACATCTCTAATCCGGGTCAAATCAAAGGTCGTACTTACAATGCATTACATCCCGAACTCAGCATTAAAGAAGACTACCGCAGAGGATCATATTACATTAAGCACATACATCAAATAGATACAATGCTTAAATTGTATATGGTATTCAAAGACAATGCAGACCCTCAGCACAACAAGCGCGGTAATGCAACATTATATATGTGTGCAGAGGGTTCTACCGTAGCACCTACCGCAGAAGAAGCATTACAAGATTGTATCAATTGGATAGATCACAGAAGATGCTTCAAAACTAAATAAACAACTAACTAAGTGCATCCAGTTTACTACTCACATAAAACTAAAACACGTGAGTAGTAAACAGGGCACACAAGGAGGACATACAGATGACTACAAAACAATGTGAATCAAAGATTCGTACTCTTATGGAATGCATCAAGGAAATCTACCAGCATTACCGTGGTGATTGTAAGTACTTGTCCTTACTAATCATAAATGGTGACATAGAATTCCATAATAGATACTACGGTGAAGATTCGGATTTCCCGATAGAATACTGCTCCCGCGACCGCACTGCAACACGCACGCAGTCAAAGGAGAACGAAGATGATTGAGTACAGGATACGCACCTTGAAAAAGATACAGGAGTTTCTAAGGGAAAGCTTAGATGAAGAAGACTACGACTACCTGTGCAACTTTCTTCCGGAGGACGCTACAGAGGAGGACCTGGAATATGTTGCAGAGAAGGAAGCGCTGTACTCTGATATCTGTGATCTATTTACTGAACACATAGCTAGAGGAGGTTGGAGAGAGCTGTGATATGTTTTTTAATTGCATTCTTTATTCGTCTTATTTCGCAACTATTCTTTCACAATGATTATTAATTTGGAGGTATTAGTATGTATATGTCAATAGATGAAATGCGCGAAGCACTTATAAATCACCCTAAATATAGATATGGACGTAACTGGAAGCAAAAGGTTACGAAAATGTCTGACAGGCAAGTATTTGCTATTTATAAGAGAATGGAGGGTGCAGGGGACTTCGAGGAGCTTACTGAAGACGCTGTAGCAGATTCAACCACATCTACCTCAGATGAAGACTTTGAAAATCCACTTGAAGCTGCAAAGCAATCCTTTGAATCTGGACATTACGCTGAGGAGACCGATTTCAAGTCTGCAGAGGACTATGCTCGGTATCTTGAGTATATGTATTTAGGGCCGGAGGGCTTCTATGAAGAGTTTAAAGAAGTGCTTGATTTCGATGAGATGTTTGTTGAGGCGTATGACTATGATGAGTAAAGATAAGTTGCGCAACTTACTTCGAAAAAGTGTTGCTGTAATTACGCGTCGTAGATGCGAGAAGTGCGTTCATTGGTATCCTTGGCAGGATAATTACGGATACTGTGAATTAGCGATGTCAGATCCAGAAAGATACAATGAATGTATTGATAGTATTTTTCCGAAAGGTTGGTGTGGTAAGTGATTATTAAGACAATGCTAGAGTTTACTGCTGTGATTCTATTGATATACGGCTATACCAAGGAAGAAAAGTTTATCCAGGTAGAGCAGGATATTAGAGATATATACAAAGCGTGTAAAGCTCAGCATATTGGACCGCTAAAGTTATATAGAATGTATAAGGAGAGATATAAATGAATACAAACGAACCCGTAGAGGTATTGCTAAAGTATGCAGCAGATCATCAAATACAGAATTATGAGATTATGGAAGTACCTGCAGCAGATGTACAGGTAGGGGATATTGTTACAATACAACCTGCGTGTTATGACGATTTGTGGCGCTTCGCTAGAGAGGTGAAGGAACCGGTTACATCTTTCAACTGTGGAAAGTGTAAGGGTTGGGATATTTGCAACTTTATATTTGGAATAGACGAAAATGTTCAGGTTTTACGGAGGGCAACGGTATGATGTCTCCTTGCAAAGATTGTACAGAAAGATCAATAAGCTGTCACGCAGAGTGTAGAGACTATAAGCTTTATCAAGCTTACTGTGCACATCGACGAGAAGTAAAGTCGCGACAGAATCAGATTGAAGCAGACTACAATGCTGTAATACGGAGGAAGTATCGATAATGTCTACATGTGTATGTCCTCAAGGGTTGTTGCACTTAGAGGGCAGCCTAGATGAGTATATTACAAGAGAGATACATTTAAATGCTTCTGCGCCGGGATTGCTACACTTGAAGGAAGCTAGCATTCAGCACGGTATGGACATTAAAGATATAGTTGATGTACGTTTTAACTTGGCCAGGTACGTACCTTTTAAGCTGAGTGGTTGCAACGCTAATTTAAGATGCTGTGGTCAGTGTATGAAGCGGTGTACTAAGAGATGCGTTCAGGATGTGTTATACAGATTCTATATGATGTTAAATGGGCCTGAGAGCAACGTGTACACAGTCGCTGCTAAGGGATTGCAGAAGCGTGAGCATATTACTTACGAGCAAGTTAGACTGCTAGTAGAGGATCAGCTGTGTATCAAGTCTCATAAGCAGCTTCGAAAGTACTCGGAGAATTTTCACAACGTAGCTAACTTTGCAGAGAATCCATACAGATATAACTACGAACCTAGGAAGTTAATGGATACGAATGGTCCTGTTATTGATACAATAACTCATGAGGTGCAGCTGCAGGACTGGCCTGATTCAGGACTATGTCCCTACTGCTTACCTTCTAGAATGGTAATTCGTCGAAGGTCCGAGAAGGACAGGCGTGGCTAAGTTTTTTGGCTTTAACGCATTATCCGGCTATTAGTTTTTTAGAAAAAAAATTGAAATTTTTTCAAAAAACAGTTGCACTTTGCAAAAAAATATTATATAATATATATGTAGATAAGAGCTACAGAAATAAAAAATTTGGAGGTTTTACAATGTCAGAACTTAACGAAATGCAGCAGATTATGGAGGAAAAGGGTACACCTACGCTTAAAGCTATTGCAATGGTGTTCGATTTACCCCCGGTACGTTTGTACAGCGTAGCAAAGCAGCCTAAAGAGGGTGAAGTCTACGACGCAAAGGTCTACAACTGGGACGCTATTGAGCGTTTCGTAACACGTAGATTAGAGCCGGATACTAATCACGACTCTCTTGAAAGCGTAATTGCAGCGGCTCTTGAGCTGGATGAAGAGCTTAAGTTAAAGGACGGTCGCAGAAGCGCTAATAAGGGCACATCTAACCGTACTATAGAGGTAGACGGTAAGTCTATAGCTGCGAGAAAGTTTTCAACATTTGAGCAGGATGCTGGAAAGTTTATCTGCTTAAAGTCGGATCCGAGAGTATACAAGATTGTATATCAGACACAGTCTCACACTGTAATTGTTCCGGTAAGCGATGCGGAAGGTACAGTTGCTTCTCAGGATGTTAAGGCTATTTCAAATGGTATGCTGAATCTTAAAGGCATTGGTCCTGGTGCTATCGATGATGCTGTTGCAGAGCGCTTTGAAGCTATGGAAGCAGCAGACGCACAGGAAGCAGACGCAGAGTAATTTTTTAAATTAGGCCCGGCATTGTCGGGCTTAATTGTTAGAGTACTCATAGTACTGATTTTATAAGACAGAAAGGTAGAGTAATATGAAAGATGCAATTGTAATTAAAATTAGAGAAACCGATAAATCTTTAGCGTTGGATATTCAGACTGATGTGAATATTGCAGAGCATTCAAAGTATTTAATCCTGTTGAGTTTAATGAGGTCGTTAGAGATGTCTGTAGACTGGATGAACAAAAAGCAGGTAGACGCATTTTCTTTAAAAATGCTCCTGGCCTCAGCGTTTAGTTCCAGGGAGGAAGTTAATGAAGATTGACGTTTCCGAGGTTAAGACCTTTAAGAATTGTAGAAGACAGTGGCTGTTCACATCTAGAAATAGATATCATCTGAGAGCTAAGGCACCTTCATCGGCACTACATACTGGAACGCTTTTCCACGAAGCACTGCACGCTTTATATCTAGGAAGCGAGCTAAATAAGGTAATGGAGTGGGTACGTCGAGAGATGATAAACGACGGAGACACATGCTTACTAGCGATGATTCCGGGTTACTATAAGAACGTGCTTGAAGCAGATTTGGAAAGATTTCAGGTATTAGACATTGAGCATAAGTTTGAGATACAACCCCTGGAAGGTGTAGATATTCAAATTTGCGGATCTATTGATATGATTGTTGCGGATAAGTCTACTAGAGAGATCTTCGGGTTTGAGCATAAGACCGCTAAGAACTTCAGGGATACGAGTTTTCTTTGGATGGACGAGCAGCCAAGAGTGTACACGGTGGCATTACAGCAATACGTAGATCAGCTAAATGCTAAGCAGTACGAGGAATGGCAGGCTGCAGGGGCTTCAGCAGAGGCAAAGCCTATTCCGTATAAGCTTGGAGGTATTTATATCAATGAAGTTAAGAAGCTGTTGCGAGATTTCAAATATCAGCGTACATTGTGTACATATCCTGAGGAAGATTTGCAAAATTTCTTCGAGAAATTTTTAGGTACTTGCTGTGCTATACAACACGTAGCAACTTCGTCGGAAGATGTAACTCCTACTCCAAGCTACTTTAATTGCAGTATGTGTGCGTTTCGCGGTGTGTGTGAGACCTACATGTACCGTAACGTTTCAAAGGATGAAATACTTAAGGAGTTTTCAGAGGAGTTTGAAGAGAGAGACATTGATCATTTAGATGAGAAGGTAGAGAGAAATGCTTGATGCTGAATGGATTGTAAAGGCTGTAGAGCTTATCAGAGAAGGATGGGGTAATTGCGTACAGGTGTGGTAAGATAATTAGAGTAGATATTAAGGAGGAAAAGTCATGAATAACAGGATTTTACAAGCTATTGAGACACTTTGCACTGACATAGTTGCAAGTGCAGAAGCAGAAGAGAATCAGAAGAGAGCAAATGCAGTTTTAGACCTCGCTTTTGCTGGGATGCTTACGTCCAGGGAACCCGAGATGGCCCGCCCCGTGGCGGGAGCAGGGGTGGGAGCAGAAAAAGATAAAATCAAATTTCCGAAACCTGGCGAGCGATTCGAGTATAACGGCGTTATGTTTACTGTTCTCGGAGAGGAACAGGGCGGCGTGCTTGCCATTGTTTCGGAGTTGCTTTTGCAGAGAATGCCGTTCGACAAAAGCAGTAAAAACGACTGGCGCATCTCCTCGCTTCGTAAACACCTTAATGGAGAATATCTTGAACAGTTCAACCGCGGCGACCTTCTTCCGTTTGGGTCGGACTTGACCGCCGACGACGGTATGAAAGACTATGGCACCGCCGAGGATTATGTTTTCCTCCTCTCGTGCGACCTCTACCGTAAATATAGAGAGTTTGTGCCGCGCTTTAAGCATCGGTGGAGTACTCTTACGCCCTGGACCTGCACTACGGGATCCTACCTCATGCAAGCCGTTAGCCCGGGAGGCACAGTGGTTTCCGACTTTGCGAGCATCCATAACTGCGTAGCTCCTGCTGTTCTGTTCAATCCTAGAGTATTTGAATAGTCCGCTGGACAGGAAGATCACTGTGCTGGAGAGGCAGAGCTGGAGGTATCTATCTACTGCAGTTAGTTAATTAAAGAGAGTACTGAATAATAAACTAAAAATTTTTGTTTCAGTGCACTTGATTTTCTTAAAATTTTATATTATAATATAAACAGAAAGGAGGGAAGATATGAACGTTATAGATTTTGAGCACTACTCGAATAGTGAGGACCCTATCTTTGCGCTGGTATATGGAGCTAGTGGTACTGGTAAGACTCATTTGATGGGCACAGTTGGCGAGCTTGGTAAGACTCTTTTGATTGATATCGACAAGGGTTTCAAGACCGTCGCATTTGCAGCAGATCTAGCCAAGGCCCGAGAAAACATCACTATTACGTCGTTTGACTCTTTCGGAGATTTGGACACGGCGTATAAGCTGGTGGATAAGAACGATCCGGACATGTGGAATAACTTTTTCAAGCAGGACTTGGTGCAACAGCCCTTTGATTGGGTTATCTGGGATACGTGGTCAGAGATTCAGTGGTACATGTCTCAACAGCTTCGTAAAAACGAGCAGATATCTGGTACTGGATTGAATTTTCGAAAGAACTTACAGATTCAGCATTGGGGTGCACTGACGGATTTAAACAAACTTGCAATAGAAACTCTACGCAATTGCAAGGTGAATCAGATTTTTACAATGCAAGAGACAATGACTAGAGATGAGTTGAGCGGTCAGATTACAGGTGGCCCTGCTATTCACGGCAAGCTTGTTCAAGAGATGCCTGCGTACTTCGATGTAGTTGTACATACATACGTAGATATTCAAGGCAGGTTCATCGGTTCAACTAAGCCAAAAGGTAAGTGGCCAGCTAAAACGCGTCTAAGTGAAAACGCGGAAATAGTAAATCCTACTGCTAAAAAGTTATTTGCAGTATAGTACTAATGAGAGTTTTGTAATACCTTGACACCCTCTCATAAAACAAAAATAAAAGGAGTAAGTATGTTGAAGAAGTTTATTAAAGATTATCAGAGATTATTGAGAAATGTTCCATCCGATGTCATCGCTTTATTTACACTATCTGTAGTGTTGATGAATCTGTTGGCTAATAAGGAAATTGATTTTGGAGTTTCGTGGTTAGCCCTAGACTGTGGCTTCACTCTTTCGTGGTTAAGTTTCCTGTGCATGGATATGATAACTAAACGGTTTGGACCTAAAGCATCTGTTAAGATATCTATGTTTGCTATTTTTGTAAACCTAGTATCGTGTCTAGTGTTTTACGGTGTATCCAAAATTCCAGGAAACTGGGGAGAGTTTTATACGTATGGACTTCCGGAGATAAACCAGAGCTTAGATGCAACTATAGGAGGTACATGGTACGTATTACTCGGAAGTACAATAGCTTTTGCAGTTTCCTCGGTTGTGAATGCTGGTATAAATGCTCTTATTGGAAAGTTGCGAGCTTCAGATACTTTTAAGGATTTTGCATTAAGGTCATATATATCTACATTAGTAGCTCAGTTTGTAGACAACATGCTCTTTGCATTGATTGTAAGTCATACGTTCTTTGGTTGGTCATTCCTTCAGTGTGTTACATGTTCGCTGACAGGGTGCATCTTAGAACTGCTGTGTGAGATTGTCTTTAGTCCTATTGGTTACAAGGTGTGCAAAAGATGGCAACACGATAATGTTGGAGCTGAGTATCTAAATGTGGAGGTAAATAATGACAATAAATAGTTTTCCTGAGCGAGCTGTGGTTACAGGAGCAAGTAGCGGCATTGGAGCTGCTACGGTTAGGCAACTGCTGCATGCTGGTTACGAGGTAATAGGTATAGACGTGTCAGACGCTATGCCAGAGGTTCATTCAGGGTACACACATGTAGTAGCAGATGTGTCTCAGAAGAGTAGCTTACCGGATATATCCCAAGTGCAGATTCTTATAAATAATGCCGGGACGCAGGTAGATGCAGATGCCATAAATACGAATTTAACGGGTGTGATAAACTGCACTGAAAAGTATGGATTTCAGCCTTATATTAGGTCAATTGTAAACGTTGCGTCCACCAGTGCGCACACTGGAGCTGAATTTCCGAGATATGCTGCAAGTAAGGGTGGCGTTTTAGCCTATACTAAGTATACAGCCTTGCAGGTAGCTAAGTATAAAGCTACGTGTAATAGTATTTCTCCTGGAGGTGTAATCACAGAAGCGAATCAGCACATCTTACAGTCAAGAGATATGTATGCAGCGTGCTTAGATGAGACATTACTTAAACGCTGGGCTACTCCGAAAGAGATTGCAGAGTGGATTTGCTTCATAGCTGCGACTAATTTGAGTATGACAGGGCAGGATATCATAATTGATAATGGAGAGATAACCAAATCAAACTTTATATGGTAGTCACGCCTTGGCCAGGTGATTACATATATTCGTCTCGCTTGTGACAGAGTAGATACGAAAATGCACAAGATTATGGACACGCTTAGTTGGTAGAGCAGTTCAAATCGCAGAGGGCAGACTTCTCTTGATACACTAAGTCTGCAGTATAAAATTAGCGTAGATAGGGTTACAGCGCTGAGCCTGCTCTCTACAGTAGGTACTCGGGGCTAGAATGGGTTTCTTGGTCAAAAGAATTGCGTGGATCAAGGCAGCTCAGATGCAGAGTAGTCTTTGGCATAGATTGCTTAGTCCCGAGTACATCCTTTTTAAAGTATATGCAGATATGGCGGAATTGGCAGACGCAATGGACTTAAAATCCATTGATAGAAATATCGTACGGGTTCAAGTCCCGTTATCTGCACCAGAGAACGTATTGCAGTAATATTTCGTAGTGTTTCCTTCCTTAAAAATACTTTCACCTCTCGCTGCAATACGTTCCATATATGCCGAGATGATCCAATGGTAGAGGTACTACGTGGCCACGCCCGAACAAGACTTCCCGTTCGGGAGAAAGTAGTAGGTATTGCAGGTTCGATTCCTGCTCTCGGCACCAGACCTCCGAAGCACGCGCGCAGCTACGTCTAATCTGTATAATTCGGAGATAAAGCAGACGGGAATGATTGAGCAACTATCCTAGTTAAGTACAAAGTTGCTCCTAAATCAGAGCTGACCAAGCCTAGTATGGTAGAGGATGACCTCGAAGGAGTATTATGTTAAATTTGGATTTTAGTGCTGTGAAATCTTTGGA
>OGOZ01002136.1_pt1 | contig 10071 bp, 9 predicted proteins | sample 1552801 | NCBI WGS metagenome assembly OGOZ01 (sample SAMEA2580196, study PRJEB22360) | human gut metagenome | biome: human gut; feature: human-associated habitat; material: faeces | place: Denmark | collected 2008/2010
TTTTTATAATAGTAAATTTATTTAAAATATTAAAAGAATTATTGAAAGCTCCTAAAAAATAATGTTATAATTACATCATGATAGAGGTGCAAAGAAATGAAAGATGATAAAAAGTATATTTATGTAGTAGCAGTTTTATTATTAGTGGTAGTTGCACTAGGTATATCATATGCTTGGTTTTCAGCTATAATAACAGGTAATGATACTGCAAAGAACAATAAAGTAGTAACAGGTAATTTAGAATTAACATACACAGATACAAATGAAATATCACTTGATAATGTTATACCAGGAGATTCATTTACAAAGAAAGTAAGCGTTAAAAACACTGGTACACTTGATGTTAAGTACAACTTAGTATGGCAATCTTTAACAAATACTATTACAAATAATGAACTTGTAATTGAAGCAACTTGTAAAAGATTGAATTCATCAGGAACAGTAGAAGGAACATGTGAATCTATATCACAAACACCAGTAAGTAGTAATACAATAAAAAAGAAAATATCAATAGAACCAAATATTACTCATGAATATACTGTTAAAGTAACATTTATTGATACAGGAGAACCACAAAATTACAATAAGAATAAGTCATTTAATGGAAAACTTGGAATAGAAGAATATGTGCCAACACAATTTGAAAAAGATAGTTGGACAGCAATAGTAGCAAATGTAAAAGCGAATAAAATTAGTCAATATAATGTAGGAGATACAAAAACCATAGATATGGGAACATATGGAACACATACATTACGTATTGCAAATACATCAACACCAAGTGAATGTAGCACATCAGGATTCTCACAAACAGCCTGTGGATTTGTACTTGAATTTGCAGATATAATAGCAGAACATAAAATGAATGATACAGATACAAATGTGGGAGGATGGCCATCAACAAGTATGAGAACATTTGTAAATAATGATATATATAATGCAATACCAAGTGAAATAAAGAATGCAATAATAGATACAACAGTAGTATCAGGACATGGAAGTACAAGTGGAGAAGAAAACTTCACTTCAACTGATAAATTATATTTATTAGCACCAGGAGAAGTATGGAGTGATTGGAAAACAAGTAGAGGAGCATCATATGATACAGCAAAAGATTTAACAAGAACATTAGATTATTATACAAGTATAGGAGTAACAACTAGTAATTATAGTGGAGCAATAAAGAAAAACGGAACTAGTGCTTCTGCATGGTGGCTCCGTGTGGCCAATTCTATCGGTAACGATACTTTCTACGATGTGTACAGCGACGGAGATTGGTTTCGCAACGGCGCTAATTATACATACGGTGTTTCGCCAGCTTTCCGATTGGGATAATGCGTAAAACATATATAAACTTATGCAAAACGTAATTGGAAGAGAGAACAAAAACAAATTCCGACTTAAAACAAAAAAGGTATGAAAGATGTTATGAAGTGACTATTCCATGTGAAAATATTGATAGGCGATTATGAGAAAATATAAATAATAGGAAAGTAACCTGTCTTTAGGCAGAAAATGAAAATTTTGAATTTATGTGGATTCAAAATTTTTTAATTGTTTAGATTGTGAAGAATATCAAAATAGAAATATTATGATTTAGTGTTTATTTATGGTAAAGTTTTTCTTGTAACATATAATTTAATATGATATAATACATTTGACAACGAAGAGTGGGCATAACAGTCCACTCTTTAATTACGAAAGGAGGCATTTGTGTGATAGATAAAATCAAAGATGCAATAACTGAACCACTAGAGAAAGAAAATATAAAATTGTTAGATGTTTATCTAGGAGAAGATGAAGGAGAAAAAACATTATTTGTAACTATAGATAGTGAATCTGGAGTAGATATGGATTTATGTGTTAAAGCAACACATATAGTTGATCCAATAATTGATTCATTAGATTTAGATTTAGAAGAATATGTTTTAGATGTAGGAAGCAAAGGAGTGAGTGAAGAAGATGAAGAAAACTAAAGTAGAAGATGAAAATGTTGCTAAGGCAAAAGAATTTAAAAAAGCATTAGACTATATCGTTAAAGAAAAAGGCATTGATGAAGATGTTGTTATAGAAGCAATGCAAACAGCACTTTCAACAGCATTTAAAAAGAATGAAAAAGCAGATTATACATCAAGAGTATTAATTGATAGAAACACAGGAGAAATAAAAGTATTTAAAGTTACAACAATAGTTGAAGATTATAAAGATGATGACGATGATATTGATCCTGAAACTGGAGAAGTTAAAGTAAAACATGATTATCTAAACGAAATGACAATAAGTGATGCTAAAGAAATAAATAGTGATTATCAAGTTGGAGATGAAATATTAGAAGAAGTTACTCCTAAAGATTTTGGTAGAGTTGCTATTTCAGTAGCAAAACAAGTTGTACTTCAAAAGATAAGAGAAGCAGAACGTGAAAAAATCATGAGTGAATTTGAAGATAAACAAGATGAACTTATGATAGGATTTCTTGCAATGGAAGATGCTAGAAATTACTATGTTGATTTAGGTAAAGCACGTGGAATACTTCCTAAAACTGAATTAATACCAGGTGAAAAATTAACCATGGGAGACTCTATTAAAGTATATATTACTAAGATAGAAACTACTACTAAAGGACCATTAATTTTAGTATCAAGAAAGAATTATGGATTTGTTAAAAGATTATTTGAACATGAAATACCTGAATTTAGTGATGGAACTCTTGAACTTAGGGGAGTTGCTCGTGAAGCAGGTGTTAGATCTAAAGTAGCAGTAGCATCAACTAATCCAAAAGTAGATCCAATTGGAAGTTGTATTGGTGAAAAAGGAAGAAGAATTGCTAATATAATTAATGAACTTGGAGGAGAAAAAGTAGATTTAATCGCATATAGCGCTGACCCAGAAGAATTCATTGCTAATGCATTAAGTCCTGCTAAAAACTTAAATGTAAGTATAACTGATGAAAAGAAAAAAGAAGCATTAGTTATTGCTGATGATGAAAACTTAAGTTTAGCAATAGGTAAGAAAGGTATTAATATTAAACTTGCTAGTAAACTTACTAAATATACAATTAATATTAAAACACTTGCTGATATAAATAAACAAATTAACTCATAAGGAGAATAAAATGAAAGTAAGAAAAGTACCTATGAGAACATGTGTAGTTACACATGAAAAATTAGAAAAGAAAGAATTATTAAGAGTTGTTCGTGATAATGAAGGAAATGTATTTGTAGATGAAACTGGTAAAGCAAATGGTAGAGGTGCTTATATTAAAAAAGACAGAGAAACTATTGAAAAAGCACGTAAGTCTAAAATACTAGAACGTCATTTAGAAGTAACAATTAAAGATGAAATATATGATGAATTATTAACTAAAATATAAAATAGAAAAAGGAGGGATTTTATGAGTATAGAAGATTATGCTTTAGAATTAGGTGTAACATGTGAAGAAGTTATAGATTCACTAAAGAAGATGGGATATAACTACAAAAGCAAGAGTGATATATTAGATGATGAAGCAATAATTATGCTTGATAATGAATTATCAAAAGTAGAAGAAAATAATTTAACAGAGGAACTTGCTGATAAATTTGAACTAGAAGATAGAGCAGAAGAAGCAGCACTTGCATACAATATTGAATTAGATGAACAAGTTAAGGTAAAAGAAAAATTCAAGAAGAAAGATAATAAACAAAATCAAGAAGATTTATCACTTAAGAAAAAGAATATTTATAAAAACAAACAAAAACTTCAAAGTAATAAAGAAGAAGTAGAAAGTAATGTTGTTTTATATAAAGAAGGTATGAGTGTATCTGATCTTGCAAATGAACTTAAAGTTCCAGTTACAGATGTTGTTAAAAAATTAATTGGTATGGGACTTATGATTTCTTCAAATCAAGCAATTTCATTTGAAGATGCAGAAGTATTAGTTCTTGATTATAATAAAGAACTTGTTAAAGAAGAAACAACTGATATAACTAATTTTGAAGAATATGTAATTAAAGATAATGAAAGTGATTTAGCAGAAAGACCAGCAGTTGTAACAATTATGGGACATGTTGATCATGGAAAAACTACATTATTAGATTATATTCGTAATTCTCATGTTGCGGCTGGTGAAGCAGGTGGTATCACTCAAGCAATAGGTGCATATCAAGTAACTAAGAATGGTAAAAAGATTACATTTATTGATACACCAGGTCATGCAGCATTTACAGAAATGAGAGCAAGAGGTGCAGCTGTAACTGATATTGTTATTATTATAGTAGCAGCAGATGATGGAGTTATGCCTCAAACAAGAGAAGCAATAGATCATGCTAAAGCAGCAGGAGTACCTATTATTGTTGCTATAAATAAAATTGATAAACCAAATATTAATGTTGATAAAATAATGAGTGAATTAAGTGAAGTAGGTCTTACTCCAGAAGAATGGGGAGGAGACACTATATTCTGCCGTATAAGTGCTCAAACTGGAGAAGGTGTTGACTTACTGTTAGATAACATTAATGCATTAAGTGAAATGTTAGATTTAAAAGCAAATCCTAATAGATATGCTAGTGGTTCAGTAATAGAAGCAAGACTTGATAAGAATATAGGACCAGTTGTAACATTATTAATACAAAATGGTACATTAAGACTTGGAGACCCTATCGTAGTTGGAACAAACTATGGAAAAGTAAGAACGCTTAAAGATGATACAGGACGTGAAATAATATCAGCAGAACCATCTAAACCAGTAGAAGTAACTGGACTTGATGATGTACCTGTTGCAGGTGATAAATTCATGGCATTTGAAAGTGAAAAGGAAGCAAGAAGTGTAGCCATGAAGAGAAAAGAACATGAAAAAAGTAAGAAATTTGCTAAAAAAGCATTAAGTCTTGAAGAATTATTTGATTCTATTAAAGAAGGTAGAAAAGAAATAAATATTATATTAAAGACAGATGTTAAAGGTAGCGAAGAAGCAGTTAAAAATGCATTATTAAAAATTAATGTAGAAGGTGTTAAGATAAATGTTATTAGAAGTGGAGTTGGAACTATAACTGAAAGTGATGTAGTTTTAGCAAATGCATCTAACGCGATTATCATTGGATTTAATGTAAGTCCAAGTAAACAAACAAAAGAAACTGCTAAAAGTTATGGTATTGATATAAGACTTTATAATATTATTTATAAACTTGTAGAAGAAATAGAAAGTGCTATGAAAGGTATGCTTGATCCAGAATATGAAGAAGTAGTTATTGGTGAAGCAGAAGTAAGACAAATATTCCATTTTTCTAAAGTTGGTAATATCGCAGGGTCTCATGTAACAAGTGGTATTGTTAAAGTTGGAACACCATGCAGAGTAATTAGAGATGGTATAGTAGTAACAACATCAAAAATTGCAACACTTCAAAGAGAGAAAGACCAAGCTAAAGAAGTTAAAGCTGGATATGATTGTGGTATGACTATTGAATCATTCCCAGATATTAAAGAAAGAGATATTATTGAAGCATATGAAGTAAGGGAAGTGAAAAGAGTATGAGTTTAAAAGGTGAAAGAGTAGCTTCTGACATGCAAAAAGAACTTGGAAATATATTACTTCTTGATGCTAAAGATGAAGACTTTAAACATGTAACAATAACTGCATGTGAAGTAACAAATGATTTAAGTTTTGCTAAAGTATACTTTACTACTACTGATGATAGAGTAAAAGTAGAAAAAGATTTAAACAATGCAAGTGGATTCTTTAGAAGTTTACTTGCTGAAAGATTACAAATAAGACATACACCTGAATTAAAATTTATATTTGATGAATCTATCGAATATGGACAAAAAATAGAAAAAATAATTGAAGAACTTCATAAAGAAGACTAATTTATAAAGATGGGGGAAATAATAATGGACGAAATAAATTATCCAACAGCGTATGCTTTATATGAAATAAAAAAATATACAGGACATGATATGTGTGGACTACCTATAATTGATACAGATTGTTTTGTAGTAATGCCTTGTTATATAACAAAGCATACAGTTAAATATGATTATGATGGTAAAATACATGAAGAATATGATGTTATATTTATGAAAAAAGAACAAGATGATACTTTTGTAGATGTAGATAACGTAATATTTGAAGAGCCACAAGTAGTAAGTTTTATAAGTGCTGATTATGAAACTATGAAAAGTGAATGTCATAAAGAAAATGGCAAACTATTAATAAAAAGATATAATTTATCTACTCCAGTTGAAATAGCAAGAGTTAGAAATGAATTTTATCAAAGACAAGAAGAATTACAAGAAAAAGTAAATGGTAATAATAGTGTACTTAGATTATCAAATAAAGATTACAATGAATAATTTATAAATGTAATTGACAGTTTAAAGTTTAAGTTGTATAATCTAAATCATAAAAACAAAGACCAAGAGGAGTAATATATACTACTTATTAGAGATGAAAAGTTATTAGCTGAAAGCTTTTCTTAAGGAATATATATGAAGGTAGCTTGTGAGTTTAATTTCTGAGTTTAGTAAGAAATTACGTAATTATGCGTTAAAAATATAAGAAGTAAATAAGGTGGTACCACGATTTAATCGTCCTTTGGTATCATCTTTTCTTTTGGAGGAAAAGTTATGAAAAATGAAATGAATGATAATTTAGATGAATTTGATAACCTAGTGAAGTAAAAAAAATATTTAAAAAGATAAACAAAACTATATATCTTATTGACTGAACTGTAACAAAAATTTCAAAAAAATTTCACAAAATCTATTGACAACCCTTTTGTAATAATGTAAATTAGATATAATTTATTGGTTTGAAAGGGAAGCAGTATGAAATATAGTAATATCAAAAATATTTTTGATGATATTATGAATGCTAGAAAAAATAATTTCACTAGCATTGGTTGTTCATGCATTAATTGCTGCTTTGACGACTTCTGTGACTGCTGCATTGAATGCCCTTTAAATAACGAACTTAAAACGACGATTGAAAAATGATTTTTCATCGTCGTTTTTTGTTATGCAGGGAGGTGAAAAAATGAATAGCATAACATTAGATGATTTAATGGAAAAAATAGAGAGTTATAATCCAAGTGAAGTTGAATCAATAAAAAAAGCATATTATTATGCTGAAAATTTACACCAAGGTCAAATAAGACAAAGTGGCGAGCCATATATAAGTCATCCACTGAATGTAGCGTATATTTTAGCTGAAATGCACGCCGACAAAGATACTATATGTGCTGGTCTTTTACACGATACATTAGAAGATACAAATATAACAAAAGAAGATATATCACATGATTTTAATAAAGATATTGCTAATTTGGTAGATGGTGTAACGAAATTATCAAAGATGAATTTTTCTTCTAAGCAAGATCAAAATTATGCAAATACAAGAAAAATAATTACAGGTATTACAGATGATGTAAGAATAATAATTATTAAATTGGCTGATAGACTTCATAATATGAGAACTTTGCAATTTAAATCAGAATTTAAGCAAAAAGAAAATTCTATTGAAACAATGGAAATTTTTGTTCCACTTGCATACTACATAGGTGCTTATAGAATTAAATCAGAATTAGAAGATTTATCATTACAATATTTAAAGCCAGATATGTATAAAAGAATAGAAGATAGAAAATTGCGACTTGAAGAATCAAGTGAAGAATGTTTAAAAGAAATGCTATATAAAATAGAAATGTTATTAAATGATAGAAATATACCAAATGAAATAAAAATTAGAACTAAAAATATATATGGTATATATAAAAGATTAAGTGAAGGACATAAATTATCTGATATACATGATTTACTTGCCTTAAAAGTTATGGTTGATGATGTGGCTAATTGTTACTATGCACTTGGAATAGTACATAAACAATATCATCCTATTAATGATAAATTTAAAGATTATATTTGTAATCCTAAAACTAATATGTATCAAAGTTTGCATACAACAGTATTTGGACCAGATGATAGATTAGTTCAAACTCAAATAAGAACATTTAATATGGATAAAGTAGCGTCATTTGGACTTACAGCATATTGGGATGACAAAAAAGGCCATGCACGATATGTTATGCAAAATGATTTAAAAAAGAAATTTCAATTTTTTAAATCATTAGTTGAAATAAATTCTATGTTTAGTGATAATCAGCAATTTGTATCGCAAGTGAAAAGTGAATTATTTGCTGATAAGATATATGTTTATACAACAAAAGGAGATATCATTGAACTTCCAAAAGGGGCTACTCCAATAGATTTTGCATATAAAATACATACAGATATAGGGAATACGATGGTAGGAGTATTTGTTAATGATGAATTCGTACCTGTTGATTATGTATTACAAAATAAAGATAGGGTAAGAATTGTAACTAGTGATATGTCTTTTGGACCAAGAGAAGAATGGATAGATAAAGCACAAACAACACTTGCAAAAAGAAAAATAAGAGAATTTAATAGAAAATAATTTAAATGTTTAAAAAATTACTAAAAAATTTTAAATTGCTATGTGATTATATTTTGTTAATATTTAATTTTTATACAATTAAATGATCCTAACTTTATTAATATTTTTAAATAATGGAATTATTTTCTTATAAATGTAAATGGAAAGGAAAATAAAATGAATATAATTTATTTAATGCGACATTCTATATCTTTTGGTAATGAAGAAAAAATAGTACAGGGTAGTTTTGATTATGGCCTTTCAAATAGTGGGAAAGAACTTTTAAAAAAAATAGATTATTCAATGATAAAAAGAGTTGATAATATTTATTCAAGTCCGTACAAAAGAGCATTAGAAACATCCTTAATCGTAAAAAATATAATTAATGCAAAATGTGACATTTTTTTGGATAATGATTTAGTTGAAAAAAGTGCAGGAATACTTAATGGCAAAAGTAAACAATATTTAAAAAAATATAAGCCAAATTTTTTGGATATTTATTTAGAAAGAGGTGATTATGATTTAATTCCTAATGGCGAGAAGTGGAAATATACACAAGCACGAGTATTATCATTTTTAGAAAGATATATTGATATACAAAATAAATATGATTTGGTTGTTACGCATGCAGCATTTATGAGAATGTTTTTAAATACTGTTAATTATAAGCAAAGAAATAATCAAATAGAATTACCTAATGGATGCATATTTAAAATTAAAGATCCACTAAAAAATCTTCATATTATAAAATATGAGATTGCAAAATCATCTACTGTTTTTAAAATATCTACTTTTGATAATAATTATATTTTGAAAAAAACAAATAAAAACATTGGCTGTTATGATTATTCCATTTATAAATTACTTATTTTTTTATCAAAGTATATAACTGTCCCCAAACCAATCTACATGTGTAGTAAAACAAATTATTCAATTAAAATATATGATTATATTGAAGGCAAACATATATTTGGCAAAATTGATGAAGCAAATAAAAAGCAGTTGATTACTGAGACATATAAACTATACAAGCTGATGAATGAATATAATGAAAATAATAAAGATGATTTTGAGACTAAAGATATTATAAGTGATATGTTTTACATAAGAAAAAACTTAAAAAATAAAAGGTATATTAAAATTGTTGATGAATTGATCAATGATGATGAATTAAATATATATTTAGATATTGCTGAGTATACACTCGTGCATAATGATTTACATAGATATAATATTTTATTTAATGAAAAACACATAGGATTTTTAGACTTTGATGGAATAAAAAGATGCCCTGAATATTTACAGATTGCATCTTTTATTGCAACATGTTTTTTACTTGAAGAGTGTAATATGGATATTGAAGAAATTTTAAAGTATTGGCCAGAAAGAGTACAATTAAATATCGTAAAAAAGTTAATAATTTATAGACTATTATATGGATTAAGTTTTTTTGATAATAAAGAAAATAAAGATAATACTGATAGCAAAATAAGAAATAAATATATAAAAGCGATTGAAAGGATGATATAAATGAAAAGAACTGTTATAAGAAATGAGACATATGGTTTATTGGTTTTTGTTCCTGATAAGGCAAGTTATTATAGAGTATATGATGAAAATATTAAAAAGATAATTTTAAATTG
>OGOZ01002146.1_pt1 | contig 10048 bp, 4 predicted proteins | sample 1552801 | NCBI WGS metagenome assembly OGOZ01 (sample SAMEA2580196, study PRJEB22360) | human gut metagenome | biome: human gut; feature: human-associated habitat; material: faeces | place: Denmark | collected 2008/2010
ATCGTTTTGTAACCGAGAAACATGCATTACATGCCGGAAAATGGATTGGTTATCCCGAAACCTTCTATTGGAACGGTTCTCTTAAATATGCGGCAGCAGCTAAAGATAAAGCACTTATCAAGCTTTTGCAAGCCCGGTTTGAGCATTTGTTTACTACTGAAAAGGCACTGTTGCCTATCAAGAATCATGTCGATTTAAACATGTTCGGCAGCTTGCCTTTGGAACTTTATTGGGTGACGAAGGATGAACGCTATAAAGAAGTGGGATTGCCTTATGCTGATACTCAATGGGAAGTTCCCGAAGATGCTAAACCTGAAGAGAAAGCGTGGGCGGAGAAGGGTTATTCATGGCAAACACGCCTTTGGATTGACGATATGTATATGATTACTATTGTGCAGACGCATGCCTACAAAGTGACCAATGACAGCAAATATATAGATCGTGCAGCTAAAGAAATGGTGATGTATCTGGATGAATTACAACGTCCCAATGGTCTCTTCTATCATGCACCAGATGTGCCCTTCTACTGGGGACGTGGAAACGGATGGATGGCAGCAGGTATGACAGAGTTGCTTCGTTACTTACCTAAGAATCACAAAGACCGTCCCCGCATCATGGAAGGTTATCTGACTATGATGAAGAGTCTGAAGGAATATCAGAATCCGGAAGGACTGTGGAACCAATTGCTGGATGATCCTGAATGCTGGACTGAAACATCAGGCTCTGCTATGTTTACTTTTGCTTTTATTACGGGTGTAAAGAACGGTTGGCTGGATGCCAAAGAGTATGCGCCCGCAGCTCGCAAGGCATGGATGGCTTTAGTGAATTATCTGACCGAGAAGAATCAGGTAAGAGAGATTTGCGTAGGTACCAATAAGAAGAACGACAAGCAATACTACTATGATCGTCCGCGTCGTACCGGTGATTTTCATGCACAAGGTCCTTACCTTTGGTGTGTAGTTGCCCTGATGGAGAAATAATTCATAATTATTGATAAAGCATGAGAATTTTTAAATCTATTTTATTAGGAGGCATGTTGCTGCTGAGTTCCTCGGCAGCACTGGCTCAGGTTTCGCTATCACAGAATAGTAGCGGATCTAACGTGTTTAGTCTCGTTGGCAAGAAGGATAAAGCCTGCGTGTACTATGACGCAAAAGACTTTGAAGTTGTAAAGACTACGGCAGGACTATTTGCAAATGATGTGAAAGAGGTGAGTGGACAGCTTTTGGGCGTTGCTACTACCAAAGAAGCGCCTCAAAAGAACTGTATTATCATCGGCACCTTGGGTTATAATGAGTGGATCGACCAGATGATTGCAAAGAAGAAACTGGATATAGAACCTTTGAAGAATCGTTGGGAAAGCTATCTGGTACAGCTTGTGCGCAATCCGCTTCCGGGTGTGGACAAAGCGTTGGTAATTATAGGTAGCGACCGCAGAGGTACTGCTTACGGGTTGCTTTCTGTATCAAGAACTATCGGTGTGTCTCCTTGGTACTGGTGGGCGGATGCTCCTATCATAAAGAAGGACCAGTTACACCTGAGAGTAGACAAGTATATTTCTAAAGAACCTACAGTGAAGTACAGAGGTATCTTCATCAATGATGAAGACTGGGGACTTTACCGTTGGTCAAGAGATAACTTCGAGAAAGAATTGGGCAATTTCGGTCCTCGGACTTATGCCAAAGTTTGTGAGCTTTTGCTTCGGCTTCAGGCCAACTATTTGTGTCCGGCTATGCACGATGCATCTATGGCATTTCACCGCATTCCTGAGAATAGAGTGGTTGCAGACCGCTTTGCTATCCTTATGGGAGCTTCCCACTGCGAACCGTTATTGTTTAATACGGCAAGTGAATGGAAACGCGATAAGATGGGTGAATGGGATTACATCAATAATAAAAAAGGTGTAGACAGCGTGCTCAATGTCCGTGTGAAGGAATGCGCTCCTTTTGAAAATGTATATACGCTGGCATTGCGCGGACTGCATGACAGAGCCATGAATGCAAGCAACGATATGGGTGATAGAAAGGATATGCTTCAGGAAGCTCTGATGGCGCAAAGACAGATGTTGATCGATGCAATCGGTAAACCGGGAGAAGAAATTCCCCAGGCATTTACTCCTTACAAGGAGGTACTGGACGTATATGATGAAGGTTTGGAACTTCCGGATGATGTAACTATCATTTGGCCGGATGATAACTACGGTTATATGAAGCGCCTGAGCAGCCCGAAAGAACAGAAACGTTCGGGTCGTTCGGGTGTATATTACCACTCTTCTTATCTTGGCAAGCCTCACGATCACCTTTGGATGAATACGGTTTCTCCTACATTGATGTACGAAGAACTTCGTAAAGCCTATGATGCAACAGCCGACCGCATCTGGTTGCTGAATGCCGGTGACATTAAGTCATGTGAATTCGCAGTGGATTATTTCCTGACAATGGCTTTCGATATTGATGCTTTCAACTTTGAAAGAGCAGCCAATTATCGTACAGAATGGTTGTGTGGAATGTTGGGCGACCAATACCGCAATGAGTATCAGGATGTAGTCAATTCTTTCTATAAGCTGGCTTTTGCACGTAAACCCGAATTCATGGGATGGGGTTACCAGTGGACGACTGATAAACATGGTAGAGAACGGAATACGGATACGGACTTCTCACTGACCAACTATCGTGAAGTGGACAACCGTTTGAGCGAATACCGCCGTATTGGAGGTATCGTAGAGAATATTCTGAATAATATGTCCGATGAGAAACAGAAAGCATGTTTCTATCAGTCATTATATTATCCGGTAAAGGGATGCGAACTGTTGAACAGAATGGTACTGGACGGACAAAGAAACCGTTGGTATGCTATTCAGCAAAGAGCATCGGCTAAGGATTTGAAGAAATCAGCAAAAGCTTGTTATGACAGTCTGGAAGTTATAACCAAAGGATATAACTCACTGCTCGACGGTAAATGGAATCATGTGATGACCATGAAGCAAGGATTTGCGGCTGCTTATTTTGAACTTCCGAAGTTGAGAGATGTTGAACTGGCACCTACAGCCTCTCTGGGTGTAATGGCCGAGGGTGAGGCAGTATTGAAAGGTCTGCAAAGCTTCCATTCGTTGCCATGTTTCAATACTTACCTGCGCCAATCTTACTATGTAGATGTATTCAATAAAGGTGCTACTCCGCTGAAATGGAAAACATCTGTAACAAACGATTGGATTTTGGTAAGCAAGAAGTCCGGAGAGACAGCTACCGAAGAGCGTATTGAAGTTTCCATCGACTGGGCAAAGGTTCCGGCTGGTGAAAGAATCCTTGGTACATTGGATATTATGTCCGACCGTGGTGAGAAAGAAACTGTTTATATCTCCGTCTTTAATCCTACATCTCCTTCATTGGCCGAAATGGACACTCTGTTTGTAGAGAACAATGGGTATGTTGCGATGGATGCGGCAAGTTTCCACCGTAAAGTGGAGAATGATGCTATTAAGATGATTATGATTCCGAACCTGGGATGCGAGAATACAGCTGTACAGTTGGGTAATCCTATCGCTCCGGCACAACGTACCGCAGGACGTAATACACCGCGCCTGGAATATGATTTCTATACGTTTGAGCAGGGATCAGTAGACGTTTATACGTATGTGCTGCCTACATTCCCCATCAGCAAGGATAGAGGATATGCCGGACATGAAGCAACAAATGTTGAAACCAAATATGGTGTATGTATAGACGAAGGTCCGGTAATGACTCCATCTACTTCTTCTTTCGAATATGCCCAGATCTGGTATGAAAGCGTATTGAAGAATTGCAGAATCAACAAGACCACTCTCCATATCGATAAACCGGGTAAGCATACGGTGAAAATCATCTGTGGAGATGCCGGAACAGTTCTGCAAAAGGTTGTGTTGGACTTTGGCGGTATGAAGCGTTCCTATATGGGACCGCAACCTACCAGAAATGAACAAGAGGTTGCTAAATAAAAGCCATTGTGAACGGTGAATAGAATTGCTTCCTTGCTTGAATAGCAGGAAATTCTTAAAAAGTATTGCTATATAATTGCTTAAATGGAAGATGTAGGATTCGATAGAATCCTACATCTTTTGTTTTGATACGAATCTTCTATTTATTGAATCGTTTTTAAGGTGTCAGACTGATATAATTCCCTATTTTTGTTGTCGTTATATTACATATAGTCTAATGTTACGTAAAGAGATATCGAATTCAGAAACCATTTAAAATCAATAGTACCATGATGAAGAAGTTGATACTTATCCTTTGCATTTTGCAGGGTGTCCTGTTGTCACTGCGAGCGCAGGGTGAACAGCAGAATATTGCTTATACTGATAACAATGTACGGTTTACGGTCATATCGGATGGAACGCTCCGTTTGGAGTATGCTCCGGATGGAAAATTTGTAGACGACAAGTCTTTTATTGCAGTAGACCGTTTATATCCGCAGGTTGATTACAAACTGAAGACAAGGGGGGCATGGATTGAAATAACCACCTCCAAGATGAAAATGCGTTATAAAAAAGACAGTGGGCGGTTTACGAACAATAATCTGATAATCGAAGCTGTAAAGGGGACATTCCCCTTCACCTGGAAGCCTGGAATGCAACAGAAAGGCAATCTGAAAGGCACATATCGCACTCTTGATGGGATGGACGGTGATACACAGACTCAAACTTGGGTGTCTGATACGAAGAAAGGGGATAAACTGAAACTGGAAGACGGCCTGTTGGCAACTGATGGTTGGTCGCTCATTGACGATTCCCGCGGACTTTTGTTTGATAATGATCCGGACTGGGACTGGGCTAAGGAACGCCCCGCTAATGAAGGGCAAGACTGGTACTTCATGGCTTACGGACATGACTATAAGCAGGCTTTGAAAGACTATACTCTTTTTGCTGGTAAGATGCCGTTGCCTCCCCGTTACGCATTTGGCTATTGGTGGTCGCGTTATTGGCTGTATTCTGACAAAGAGTTCCGTAATCTGATTGATAATTTTCATACTTATCAGATACCTTTGGACGTGTTAGTGGTAGATATGGACTGGCATTATACCGAGAAAGGTAAGGGGGGCTGGACAGGCTGGACCTGGAACAGGGACTTATTTCCGAATCCTCAGGGTTTCTTGAAATACCTGAAACAGAATAACGTGAAAGTGACACTCAACCTGCATCCGGCAGACGGAGTGGCCGCTTATGAAGAGAAATATCCGGAGATGGCTAAGGACATGGGTGTAGACCCGGCTACAAAGCAGACGATCCCTTGGATAAATTCAGATAAGAAGTTCATGAAGAATATGTTCAAGAATATTCTGGCTCCGATGGAAAAAGACGGAGTGGACTTCTGGTGGCTGGACTGGCAGCAGGGAATGTTCGACTCAAAGATGAAGAATCTGAGTAATACCTGGTGGATTAACTATGCATTTTTCAGCGATATGGAGCAACGTCGGGAGACACGTCCGATGCTTTACCACCGCTGGGGAGGATTGGGAAATCATCGTTATCAGGTAGGGTTCTCGGGTGATGCTGTGATTTCATGGAAATCACTTGATTTCCAACCCTATTTCAATTCTACAGCTTCCAACGTGTTGTACGGCTATTGGAGTCATGACCTGGGTGGGCATATCGGTAGCCAGATAGATCCCGAAATGTATACCCGCTGGCTACAATTCGGAGCATTAAGCCCGATTATGCGTACCCACTCCCAGAAAGGGGCTAAGCTGAATAAAGAACCTTGGGTGTTCGACAAGGAATATTGTGATATCATCCGTGAAACGATTCGCCAACGCTATGTGATGGCTCCTTATATCTACACCATGGCTCGTAAGGGGTATGACGACGGATTGTCTCTTTGCCGTCCGATGTATTATGATTATCCGGAGAACAAAGAAGCTTACGACTTTGGCAATGAGTATATGTTTGGAGATGACGTTCTGGTTGCACCGGTCACTACTCCAGCCAAGGATGGTTATGCACAGGTACGTGTATGGTTGCCGGAAGGAGAATGGTACGAATGGCATACGGGAGCTTTACTGGAAGGTAACCGGATTGTAGAACGCTCTTTCGCCATTGATGAATATCCAATTTATGTAAAAGCGGGTGCCATACTTCCTTTGTATCTGGAGAATGTGATGAACCTTAACAATAATGACGAAGAAATAGCGGTGACGGTGTTTCCCGGTGGAAGCGGTACAATGGCGTTTAATTTGTATGAAGATAACGGAAATGATAAGAATTATGCATCCGAGTATGCCGTGACTAAGCTGACTTCTGCCCGTAGTGGTAATGAGCAAACGATTGTTATCGGCAAGCGCGAAGGTGGCTATAAAGAAATGCCTCTTGCCCGTCCGTTCACGGTGAAAGTGCTTTCATCTCTGCTTCCCCAGTCCGTCACGGTAAATGGAGTTCCAGCAGAATACAGATATTCGGCTGAAGACTTTGCATTACTGGTAGATTTGCCGGAATTGCCTTGTAACCAGGAAAAAGTGATTAAGATCATTTATCCGTCTGGGAAAGTGGATATGAACGGACTTTTAGGGGCATCCAAAAGAATAGCCCGGTCTATGGAACAGCTGAAGTATCGTAATTCGTATATTGTCTTTAAAGAAGAGTTCGGCAAAATGGGAAGTCTGAATGAGGCTGTGATGTATGCTCCGTCTGAAATGCCCGCTTTGATTGCTGATTTCTGGAAGAATTATCATGAATTGCCTTCGGTATTGGAACGGCAGGGTTTGAAGAGCGAGCAAGCGACATGGTTCCTGCAATCCGTTTGCTGGGGTGAAAAGTAACTCCGGATATGTCAGGAATAGGAGTTACTGAATGATGTATCAGTGGTTTGCTTGTTGGGATTTATGGAATCGGATAATACTCTTTGTTTCTTTTGCAACTCTTTGATTATCACTAGGCAAAAGTGTTCTATAATGAGGTAACGACTGAATAGGGATGAAGTAACGAGTGAATGGCAATGAAGTAACGACTGATATAGGTTAAGGTAACGACTGTTTCATAACGTAGGATTGCTGTAAATGATTCTGTAAATTAATGATGAAAGTGCACATAGTGCCGAATACTAAAGCTATAGTAATAGATGAAACGATACTTGATGACATTTCTGACCGCAATTATGACCCTTTGCTGTGCAGGAGCTGTTTTTCCTTTGCCTTCTTCGGGCAATAGCCATGATATTGCATCATTGCATGCATGGGGGCCTTATTCAAAACGCTATGCCGGTATCTCGCACATACCTGATATGTTTTGACTTCTCGGTGATGCCCGGGGATTACCGGAACCGTCAGTTGGTACCGCATGTCCTGTTCGAATCATCCTACTATCCGTGGGAAATAAATCCGGAGATGACCCGCATCACTTACCGCTATGAACTGGAGTGGAAAGACCGGGTTTATACGGATGTCACCTATCACATATTGGATGATAACCGTACGTTGGTCGGGATACATTGCGTCAACAATACGAGTATGCCTCAAAATCTGGTATTGAATCAGATGGCATATATAGATTATCCTGAGACATATCCGCAGGTAGCGGTTTCGGATACGTCTGGCCTACAATGGTATAATGCCATTGACTATATTGAGAATGAACCTGCCAGTAAATCCCCTCAATACAAACTGGTGTATGACGGATGGCAACGGAATGAGGAGCGCAGTACTTCATCACTCGATGGTTCCATACTGGGAAGAGGGTTCGGCAGGAATAAAGGTGACCGGTTGAGCTATCTGGTAAACATTCTTCCGGGGCAGGAAAACGGGGCGATAGGTCTCCGGTTTAAGATGAAGAAAGGAGAGAGTGCCGTACTGTGTCTGAAAGGACTGGTGGAACAATCTGTAGAATTGGAAGGTACGGGGGAATTCTCTTTCTTGTCAGTTCCTTATAATGGAAAGAAGGCCGGAGAATATAAACTGGAACTTGTTTCGGGCAGTACTGTTGCAATCAGTCTGGATGGATTCTTTATAGGGGATGTTGACGGTATAAACAAAGTAAATGTGGTCCGTACACCGATTCCTTTCACTCCTGTAATGGAGGTGGGAGAAACCAAACAGGATTTTATACTGAAATACAAGGATTGTGACAACTATTATGGCGTGGCCTGGAACTACCAACATTCGGAAGTGAGGGAGATACTGAACGGTGAATTGGAGTCTTTCTTCCGTAGAAGGGTACATGAACATGTATCTTCAAGGCTGATTGGAGACAGGAACTGGCATTATGCCAATGCTTTTTTGCGCCCTATCGTACTGGAACCTGACTCGGAACAGACCATTTACATGCTGGTGTGCAGTGGGAATAAAGAACAGGTGAAGCAGGAACTGCAAGATTTCCATTCGACACCGGATAAACTGGTCGCACGGATCAGTTCTGCGGAAAAAGCGAAACCTGAAGACCAGGTGTTGCCAGGCGGAGAGAAGTATCTTCTGGGGAATCGTTTGCTGCAAGCCTCACTCTTGTCGAATATCGTATATCCGGTTTATACGCAGAAGGAATACATCAGACATTTTACGCCGGGTAAGAATTGGAACAGTCTTTATACCTGGGACTCCGGCTTCATTGCGTTGGGACTGATTGATGTGGACCCGGTCAAGGCTTTCGAATGTATCAAGGCTTATACGACTCCGGTGGGGAGTGAATCGGCTTTCATTCATCACGGTACCCCATTACCCATTCAGATGTATGCTTATGCTGATTTGTGGAACAACAGCCTGTCACAGGAAGCGTTGAGATTCTTATATCCCAGGCTGAAACAATATTTTGATTTTATGGTCGGAGCTGATCCGTATTCACCTACCCGAATGGCAGGGTCCGGTCTGCTTCGTACCTGGGATTATTTCTATAATTCCGGTGGATGGGACGATTATCCGCCTCAACATGCGTTACGCGGTAATAAATCGCAGTATCAATCGGTGACTCCTGTGGTAACCTCTGCTTATTATCTGCGGGCGGCGAAGATTCTGCGCCTGGCAGCGAAGGAACTGGGGCTGAAAAAGGATGTGAAAGCGTATGAACGGATCATCAAACTCTTGTCGTACGGCCTGCAAAATTACTCTTGGGATGAAGAAAGCGGATACTTCGGATATGTAGTCCATGATTCTCTGGGAAATGCGACAGATATTTTCCGGTATAAGGATCAATCTAATTTTAATAAGGGACTGGATGGGGTCACCCCTTTGGTAGCAGGTATTTGTTCTCCCGCTCAAGTGGGCCGGTTGATGGAACATTTGTTTTCTCCTGACGAACTGTGGACTAAAGTCGGGCTCTCAACGGTCGATCAGTCTGCTCCTTATTATAAAGAAGATGGATATTGGAACGGTGCTGTCTGGTTTCCCCATCAGTGGATGATGTGGAAGGCTCTTTTAGATTTGGGTAAAGGGGAAGAGGCTTACCGGGTGGCACATACAGCTCTGGATAATTGGGAGAAGGAGTGTGAAGAAAGCTATTTCACATTCGAGCATTTCATCATTTCGTCGGGGAGAGGAGCAGGGTGGCACCAGTTCTCGGGGCTTTCATCTCCTATATTAAATTGGTTTGCAGCATACTATAGGCCGGGTAAAGTCTCCACCGGTTTTGAGGTATGGATTACAAAGAGTGATTTTAATGAGAATCATTCCAGATATAAGGCTGAACTTTCTTTTGATGATTCGACAAAACCTCATGAGCGTTGCATGATTGTCTGTATGGATGCAGGGCATCAATATGAAGTATTCTTCAACGGAAAGCCGGTTCAGTATAGGTCTGGCCATGCAGGAATGTTAGAAATAACTCTGCCGGCTACGAATAAAACAGGGGAACTTGAAGTTCGAACTCTTGATTAGATTATTTTCTGCGAGAGGCATATTTTCTTTCAGATTCGATATCTCTAGAACAAAGGCGTGTTCTATTAAGGATACGCCTTTGTTGTTATTCTGAAACTTTATAAAATTGACTAGTTTCGCAGCTTACAGCCTATGAATAAAATGATAGATACGTCCCTATAATTGAGATTATTGTGTCTATTGCTGTTTTAAACCTTTCTAACGCGTGATTTGGGACATT
>OGOZ01002150.1_pt1 | contig 10038 bp, 12 predicted proteins | sample 1552801 | NCBI WGS metagenome assembly OGOZ01 (sample SAMEA2580196, study PRJEB22360) | human gut metagenome | biome: human gut; feature: human-associated habitat; material: faeces | place: Denmark | collected 2008/2010
GAAAAATAATCCTCTTGTTTTTGTCTATAATTAGAGAAAACTGTGTAACTTGCATCCGGTTAATAATAACTAATCCTCACAGCTTACAAAACATTAGGATTAGTGTTTAGACTGCCCCGACACCGGTTGGGGCGGTCTTTTTTTATAAAATGAAACGGTATTTTTATAATTAATGAAAAACTAGCATGATTAGCAATTAATACTGGTAACATTTCATCACTAGTGGATAAGAATATAGCTATAAGTGTACCTAGCGATATAATTCTTGTTATATATAGGTTAACTGCTGAAGCACCAAAACCACACTGAGGAAATGCTCCAAGGAGTGAACCTATTATTACTCCGAATTTACTATTTTTTAGTTTTTCTTTAGATTTATTTCCTAGTTTATGTTCAATGCATTCAATAATTATAAATGTTATGAATAAAAATGGAAATAGCTTAATAGAATCTATTAATGTATCTTTTACTATATCTAACATAATACCTCTCCTTTTTATACATGAATATTATATCATTATTATATCTTAAAATAAAGAAAAAATGATGACTAATAAGTCACCACTTTAATCATTTATGCATTTAATCAGGTGTTTTAATTTACTATGCAAACAATTTTATATATCTTTTAATTTCTTTATCGGTTAAAATCTTACCATTACTGATAATTTTTTCATTTATTATAAAAATAGGTTTATTAATACTTTTATACATTTCTAGAGTTTTTTCATCATCTAGAATATTTATTTCTATCTTGTTTTTTATATCTTTAGTTGCTTTATTTAAGTTTTTTAGGAGTTTTATTCTGTTACTTGAATTATCACCGATAATCTTTATATTCACTTCCCACCACCTTTCATAAACAATAATTTTGTTTACATTTTAAGTATAGTGAGTAAAACTTAAATGAAACTGAATTTATTAAATATTTTTTTATTTTTTTAAAGACTAAGTTGATATGGGTCAGAACTTGTACCAGATCCTCCGGATATCTTTACATTAGATGAAAGTGTTAAAACAGGACGTGCACTAACACCAGAGCTATTTGGAATAGCATCATAAGATACCCCTCCATACATATCAGCCATAAATACGTACCCATGTTGAGAATTTTGTGCTAGATACCACTCAAGACTTACTGTATCAAGCCAATTATTGCTTGATATACAATATGAACTTTGTCTATAAGCCATTAATGTGTTAGTACATTCTTTTGATGCTGCATATCCATAATCACTTGCATACATTAGTGCTATTTTCTTATCTGCATCATTTTGCATTATTGGATTAGAGTCTACAAAATATCCAGTTCTATTTGCTTCATTTTTTCTTTCATATTGCCACATATCTTCAACTACTATTCTAGAGTCAAGATATCCTCCAAGATAATATTTTGTTGTTCCAATCATACTTTTTGCATTACTAGTTAACGTGTTATAATAATCACCATTAAAGTATGTGTTAAGCGTAGCAATTGTCCAATTATTCGAAGTAGTACTCCATACTTGGGTTACCGCAATTCTACTTTTTATTATCTTAAATCTATTTTCTACATTACCATTTGTGTCTTCAGTTGGTATTATTCCTATTATTCTCCATACCTCATCATTAAATGTTACATAGTTATTTACTACTGATTCACCTCCTCGATATCTATACTCTGTTTTAAATCTACTATCTACTTGCAATGTATTATCTATTTCATGTGTCACTTCTTCAAGTCCACCTGTTCCCACATTATCTTTTGCAAATTTTAAAGCACTTTGTCCATTTTTAACGCTAAGTTTCAATACATTTTTTGATTCCACACTACTACTCCATTTTGCATAAGAAGTATTTGTGTAATTATAGGATATTATTCCTGAAAGTAATAGTACAAAAATACCTATTAATGATAATAGATATTTATTATACTCTTTTACATCTTTAAATAAAGGGTTTATCTTATAAGTATTTTGCCCCCCCCCATACGAATATTTGTTTTTCATAATTTTACCTCCATAGTTTCTTATAAGTTAATTTTATAACAAAAAAAGCACTTTTTTGAAGTAGTCAAGTAAAAATAGACACTTTATAAAAAGAGTACTATTTTTCTCATTGATTCTTCTACTCAACAAACTTGACGCACAAACAATTATTTGCTATATTTATATTGCATGTTCGTTATGGGCGTCGGCTTCGCTATTCTCTTATAGAAAGCGAGGTGATGTGTAATGAGTAGAAAGAACGACTTGATTTGCATCTTGCTTATTATCATCCTTTTCTTATTAATTATCATCTATAGATTAATCTAAGTGTTTTAATTAATAAAAAATGCGACGTCTCTCTAATATAGGGAAACGTCGCTTCAAAACACAATTGAAGCTGACGTTCATAGCAAACGTGCTTCGTTATATATAATATACTACTTTTTGTAGTTTTATACAAGTGTTTTACTTGTTTTTTGTTATCTTCCTCCAGAAGATCCTCCTCCACCGAAGGAGCCTCCTCCTCCGCCACCTGAAGAGAATCCTCCACCACCTGCTGAATATGATTGTGCTGCACTTCTAGCAGAGTTTGCACTTGATATTCCTGTTGTATAAAACATATTCATAAGTAGAATGTCATTATACATATCATCTGTAATTACATCTGGATATAAGTTTTTAAACTCTTTTGCTACTTTATCTGCCATACCAAATAATTGAGCAAATATTAAATAATCTTGCCATAGATGTACTTCAATTGGCATTTTTTCATATATTCTAGTAAAGTCTTTGAAGTACTTTTTAAGTCCTTTTAAGCATATTACATCATTATATATACTATCATCAAATATACAATAAGTCTTTGTGAATAAGAACTTCTTTTTATTAAGTACTGTAATATTATTATTGCTAATTAAATTATTTTCTTCATTCTTTAATACTTTATCAAAGTGTCCTAGAACTTTTTCATAGTGTTTATTACAATATAATTTAAATTCATTCTTTTCTAAAACACCATCTTCACTTGCTTCATACATCATATTAAACATACCTAATTCATCTAAATCAGTCGGCTTTTTTAGAGGATCAAATATAATGACACTATTTTTACCGTTTTTATTAGTAGTAACTATTCCTTCTTTTATCCATTTTAGAAGATAGCATCCTAAAAGATTAGTATTTCTTTTTAATAGATGGTTTTTACTAGCTAAATAATATGCTTTTTTTAGTTCATTATTACATGGTATATCTCTAAAATAGTTTACATTTTTCGGTATTGTTTTATTGTCTTTGAATAGATATTTTTTACCCCCGAATATTGCTAATAGAATAGGAAGAAGTATTATTGACACCATAACTATAAAGATTATAAAGTTATAAATCCAAGAAAGATCTATAGAGTCATCATCGTCATAATCATATTCAAAAGAACCTTCTTTAGCTTTTCCTGACACATCCTCAAATGATTTAAAATAATCATAACTATTATTAGTATTAAATGTATTAAGTGGGAACTTAATTAATGCCACTACATACTGATTACTAAGTCCGTACTCTGTAGTAAGTTCTACATATCCATCTTTTACATAAGCATATCCCTTATAACCATAACCCCATACTGCTAAATCATCAGGAAAATTATAATAACTTTTTATTTTAATATCAAAATACTTTGCAGTAGTCTTAGGTATTAACGTATTATATAACACTTGAGCATCTGATACATTGAATATAATATTATTTATATTATACGTTACAGTAAACTTATGTCTTTTAAAGTCTCCTTTTCCAAAACATAGTTCTAATCCATCATCAAGATAATTTATACCATACTTACCTCTCTTTTGACTTAAACTAGCATTTACATTCCATGTACTTAAACTAGTCATTTCTACTCCATCCATTAGTACCTTATAATTACTAATTGTAGTATTTCCCATATTTTTAAATGTAGTGTACCATTCACTACCAGAATCCGCCTTTACATCCCATGTTTCAGTAACATTAGCATTACCCTCTTTTGTAATATAAATATCCATATTTCTACTATAAATATTATCTGCATATACAGAAAGTGGAAATAAGAATAAAACAAGTAACAAATATTTAAAATTTTTCATAAATCCTCCTTCAAAAAAAGACTTACAATGTAAGTCTAAAAACTTATTTTTGGTGCTTCTTTATCAGAATCAGACACTTCAAAAAATGATGCTTTAGTAAAATTAAACATTCCCGCGATTATATTAGATGGAAACATTTGCACTTTATTGTTGTAAGTAAGTACTGAATCATTATAAAATTGTCTTGCATAAGATATCTTATCTTCAGTATCAGACACATCTTGTTGAAGTCCTAAAAAGTTTTGATTAGCTTTAAGTTCTGGATAAGCTTCACTAAGAGCAAGTAATTTATTTAAAGCTTGAGTAACCTCTCCACTTGCCTTCATTTCTTCTTCAGGTGTTTTTGCAGTCATATAAGTATTTCTTGCCTCAATTACTTTTTCTAAAGTTTCACTCTCATGCTTAGCATACCCTTTTACTATTTCAACTAAATTAGGTATTAAATCAGCCCTTCTTTTTAATTGAACATCAATTTGTGACCATTGATCATCTTTTTTGTTTCTTAATGATACTAATCCATTATACGTACCAATTACATAAAGAATTAATAAAACTAATACCACAACTATTGCAATAACTATATAATTCATATTATCCCTCCTAGAATAATTATATAAGTAAAATATAACTTATTCAACACAAATATTAAAAAAGTATAAAAAACTTTACATAGTACATAATATAAATGGTGATATTATGAATTTGAGTATTAGAAAAAATGTAATTGAAAATATTAAAAGCGATAATTATGAAGATATAATTACTACGATTAATGAATCGGTAAATACTGGTGATGAGATAGTTCTACCAGGACTTGGTGTTATATTAGAGTTGTTTTGGAATAATTTAAAGCTTGAAGATAAGGAATATATTGCAAAAATAATCAAAAAAAATATTACGAATAAGTAATATTTTTTATCTATAACTCTTTACATAAGATCCATATTGTCTAATTTTTTTAATTCCACTCGTAGTACGTTGCTTTACTGTTTTAGGACTAACATTGAATATTTTAGATACTTCTTTGTAATCCTTTGGAGTATTATCAAAGAAACCATATACACTACTTATGTATTTCTTTTCTAAATTAGTTAATTTTTTATCTCTTAATATATCTTCTTTTAGTTTTTTATAAGCTAATTTAGAACACACTATATCTTCATAGCTGACTTCATCAATAACACTATCTTCATTTACTTCATCTAAATAACGAAGTTTTTTATTATCATCAAGTACACATTTTACTTTTTCTACTGATAAGCCAAGTTCTGCTGCAATATGACATTCATCAGGACTACGTCCATATACACTTTCGTATTGTTCTATATATTGATTGATGCTATTTAATATTTTATTTTCTCCAGTTCTAAGTAAAGGTTTATATTGTGCTCTTTCAACCATACTATCAATAATAGTATGTAAGTAAATATTCAAAACAGACAATTTTTCAATATCTGATAATTCAATACTATCTACATGATTAATTAATTGAATACTAGCATCTTGAATTATGTCTTCAATTGATATGTCTAAATTTTCATACTTTGAAGCTATTCTTCTAATGTCATTTAAATAACTTTCTATAAATTTCTTTCTTGCTTCAAGGTCACCATTTTTATATCTAATAAATAATTCTTTTCTTTCTGTTTGTCCCAATCTTTTAATATTTTTTAAATTTTCTTCATATATTTTTAAATTTTCAACCATAATATCTTCCCCTTTTTATTTAAATTCCTTAATACCTGGAATTTTTTTTATTTTTTTTATGCCATTTTTAACCGAACAATCAATCGCAGAATGTGATACATTATAAATTTTTCCGATCTCTCTACATGTTTTATATTCTCCATCATCAAAACCATACATCATACTAATATTTCTTTTTTCAATGTCAGTAAGTTTATTATTGGATAATATTAATTTTTTTAAAGCTTCGTTTTTAAGTCTTGAACATACTTCTTCTTCGAAATTACTACTATTTGATATATAGTTACTTTTTCTATATACATCTTCATTTTCAAAATCATCTTGTTCCATTGTTTCCCAATAATTATCATCGATTAATCCATTTAGTGATGTCGTACAATTAGAAATGTTAAACAAATAAGTAATTCGTTTTTTTGAAAAGTTTGTATTATTAGCAATTGTTTCAATATCTGGAAAAGAACCATTTTCATTAGCGTAATTATAATAAAATTTATTTATAATACTAAACTCAATTCTATCTCTTTTAGTAAATAATGGATTCTTAATTTGTCGATCTAAATAATCTGTTAATCTAAATTTCAAACATCTTTGAGCATAAGTAGAAAGTTTGCAACCTTTAGACAAATCAAAGTTATCTACCACTGTAAACAGATACAAACTAAGATCTTGTACTAGATCTCCTAATGATATGTTTAATCCTTTATATTTTGAGACTAGCTTTCTAACCAATCTTAAATTAGATTCAACAAGTTTATTTCTCGCCTCATAATCACCATTATGATATCTAATTAATAGTTCTTGTTCTTCTTGTGGTGTTAAAACTTCAGTACTTTCAATATCATCACAATAAAGATCATAACTATTTAAATCATTAGTCATACCATCAACCCCCTAAATTAGCCTAATTATACCACAAAGCGAACAAAAAGTCAAGAAAAAGAACTAAGTCTAAAACTTAATTCTATCATTAACATATGAAATAACTTCATCAATACTCATTTTTACTTGTTGCATTGTATCCCTATCTCTAAGAGTTACAGTACCATCATTTATAGTATCATCATCAATAGTAATTGCATATGGAGTACCAATTGCATCACTTCTTCTATATCTTTTTCCAATTGATCCAGTATCATCATAAGCAGTCATGAACTCTTTTTGTAATCTTTCATATATTTCATTTGCTTTATCACTATGATATTTTTTTACAAGTGGTAATACACATACTTTATATGGTGCTAAGTATGGTGTAAGATGTAGAACTTCCCTTGTATCGTTTTCTAATTCTTGTTCTTCATATGCTTCGAAAAGAATTGCAAGAATGGTTCTGTCAAGTCCATAAGTTGATTCAATTACATAAGGAACATATTTTTCATTCGTTTCAGGATCAAGGTATTCTTGTTTTACTTTAGAATATTCTTGATGATTAGATAAATCGAAATTAGTACGATTATGTGTACCATTTATTTCTCCCCATCCAAATGGAAATTTATATTCTATGTCGCATGCTTCTTTAGCATAATGTGCTAGTTTTTCGTGATCATGAAATCTTAAATGTTCCTCTTTTAAACCTAAGTCCATATAGAACTTTTTACCATATTCCTTGAAATAATTATATATCTCACTATCAGTTCCTTCTTTACAGAAAGTTTGATATTCCATTTGTTCAAACTCAATAGTTCTAAAAGTAAAGTTACCTGGAGTTATTTCATTTCTAAATGCTTTACCTATTTGGCCAATTGAGAATGGTAATTTAGCACGCATACTTCTTTGAACATTTAAGAAGTTTACATATTCTCCTTGAGCATTTTCTGGTCTTAAATAAATAACACTTTTTGAGTCATTAGTAACACCACGATATGTTTCAAACATAAGATTAAATTGACGTACATCAGTAAAATTAGTTTTACCACATTTAGGACAAGGTATTTTATTATCCCTTATATATTTTATTAATTCTTCTTCATTTAAAGTATCTCCGATAGATGAATCAGTAAAATCATTTACTAAATTATCTGCTCTTACTCTCATTTTGCATTCTTTACAGTCAATTAATGGATCTGAGAAGCTAGAAACATGTCCTGATGCTTCCCATACTTTTTTATGCATTAATATATCTGCATCAACTTCATAAGCATTTTTTCTTTCTTGAATAAATCTTTTTCTCCATGCATCTTTTACATTGTTTTTAAGTCTTGAGCCAAGTGGACCGTAATCCCAAGTATTAGCAAGACCACCATATATTTCACTTCCTTGAAATATAAACCCATAATTTTTACAAAAATTAACCATTTTTTCCATTTCCATAGTATTTTCCTCCCTTGTAATAAAAAAAACTTAAAAAACATGTAAAGACGAATTAAATCCGCGGTTCCACTTTACTTATTCTTTAAGAATCTCTTTTATAACAGTGCTAAAGGTTTCCAAGCCTTATCTTCGCATCAATAAATAATACATTTATATTGTACCACAAAAAATGTATTTGTAAATACTATTTTTTTAAAAAATCGAACTTTAGTGTTTACAAACGATTATTTGTAATGTATAATTAAAATATAAAAAAGGAGGAATATTATGGAACAATTAACTAAAAAGCAAGAAGCAGTATTAACAGCATTAAAAAAATATATAGCAAGAAAAGGTTATCCGCCTACTGTGAGAGACTTATGCGAAGTAACTGGTCTTAGTAGTACTGCAACTGTTCAAGTACATTTAGACAATTTACAAAGTAAAGGTTATATTAACAAAGACAATAGAAAAAACAGAACTATTGAAATACTTGTGCCAAATGAATATGTTAAAACAAATGAATCTATTATTTCAGTACCACTTCTGGGAAAAGCATCATGCGGTAACCCAATTGAGGCTATTGAACAACCAAATGAATATTTTGATTTACCTGTTACTATGATTAATGGTAAAAGTGAAGTATTTACTTTAAAAACAAGCGGAGATTCAATGATTAATGTTGGTATTTATGACGGAGATATCATTGTAGTAGAAAGAAGAAATGATGCTAAAAATGGTGATACAGTAGTAGCGCTTACTGATGATAATGAGGTTACTGTAAAAACTTTTTACAAAGAAACTGATCACTTCAGATTACAACCTGAAAATGATTATATGGAACCTATTATATTAGATAGTGTTACTATTCTTGGTAAAGTAATTGGACTATATAGAAAGTTTTAAAGAAGCTTTGCTTCTTTTTATTTTACACTTATTAAGTAAATTATTTATTACTAATTGCTATTGTATTATAAGTTTGATATATTAATATTGGTGATAGTATGAATTTATATGATAATAATTTAAATAATAACAATAATAATCAAAACGGTTTTGATATTTACAAACAAAGTAATTATAATAATCAATATAACAATCAACAATTCTATCAAGTATATAATGATAGTTTTAAGAATACTAAGTATAAAAAAAGACCTAGTGCAGGAATAGTAGTCCTTATTGTTATACTTTGTTTTTTTGGCATTTGGCTTATACTAGGACTTATTTCACTTAAACCAACTTTAGATATGGTAAGTACTGCTAAAGTTGGAAGATTTCAAGATGAAGCATCTGATCTTGTTACTACTGCTAGAACATATATTGTTGCTAATAACATACAAGAAAGTGGAAACTTTGTATTTACAATTGGCAATAAAAATGCTACTTGGTATCCAAAAAACACTGCATCAAAAATAATAAATAATACATTACGTAAAGATTTAATAGAAAGTCCATTTGGCAATAAGTATAAAACTGCTTTCGTAAAAGTAGAATATGATCACTCTACTTATAATGCAGACTTCTACTTATACTTAAGCGATGGAAAATATTGTTTTAATGGTATAAAAGAAGAAAAAATAAATAAAAAAGAAAGTATATCTAAAGATTGTAAAAACTTTATATCTAACCCATCAACTGGGTATTAAAAATAAAATAAAAAGGACTTCGGTCCTTATTTTGTTATAACACTTTTAATATCTTGAAGTTCGAACCTATATTGTTGTTTTACTTCAGGATATTTTTCTTTATCAACTTCACTAAAAAACATATCAAATGGTCTTATATATAGTTCATTATTTCCATATAAACCACGATATACTACATACTTTTCTTTTGTTTCACTATGCGTTGCTACATCTGTTAATAAATAATAGTCTCCTTTAAAGTGTCTATAAACACCATTAATTTTTAATCTATCCATGATTCCTCCTTAATACTTTACAAATTAATTATAA
>OGOZ01002155.1_pt1 | contig 10023 bp, 8 predicted proteins | sample 1552801 | NCBI WGS metagenome assembly OGOZ01 (sample SAMEA2580196, study PRJEB22360) | human gut metagenome | biome: human gut; feature: human-associated habitat; material: faeces | place: Denmark | collected 2008/2010
GCATTTACAAAGGAAAGGTGAAGAGTGAAGAGTTTCTGACTCTTCGCCGTAATAAAAAATATAAGGAATAATGGACATTAAAGGTATTTATCATGCTGACGCCAATCGCTATAGCGATGCAGAAGCGCTCTACAAGAGATGCGGCAAGAGTGGTATCTTGCTGCCTAAAATAAGTTTGGGATTCTGGCACAACTTCGGAGAGGTAGATCCTTACGAAAGAAGTCGTGCCATCACTCACTATGCCTTCGACCATGGTATCACCCACTTCGACCTGGCTAACAACTATGGACCTCCATACGGAAGTGCAGAGGAAACGATGGGCAGACTGATGAAAGATGATTTCAAACCCTATCGCGATGAACTCTTTATCTCAACCAAAGCAGGTTATGATATGTGGGAAGGTCCTTACGGCAACTGGGGTTCCCGTAAGTATCTGATGGCCAGTCTGAATCAGAGTCTCAAGAGAATGAATCTCGAGTATGTTGACCTCTTCTACAGCCACCGCTACGATCCGAACACACCGCTCGAAGAAACCCTTCAAGCCATGGTAGACATCGTGAAGCAAGGCAAAGCTCTTTATCTCGGCATCAGCCGCTGGCCACTGGAAGCCCTGAAGTTTGCTGACCAATATCTGAAGGAGCGCGACTGTCCGCTGCTCATTTTCCAGGACAGACTCAACATGCTCGACCATGCGCCACAAGAGAATGGAACCTTAGATTATTGCGCAGAAAACGACATCGGTTTCATCTCGTTCTCACCTTTGGCACAGGGACTTCTCACCGACCGATATCTCAACGGAATACCGGCAGACAGCCGTATGGCAAAAGAGCATTTTCTGAAACACTCTGCTCTAACTCCAGAACTGCTGGAACAGCTCAAGAAATGGAACGCAGAAGCAGGAGAAAGAGACGAAACACTCGCCGAAATGGCACTTGCCTGGATATTGCAGCAGAAAGGTGTAACCAGCGTATTGGTAGGAGCCAGCTCTACCGCCCAGCTGGAAAAGAACATGAAGTGTGTGCATGCTAAGACATTAAATTCATAAAAAACTTGCATTTTATTTTGTTATGTGCCAAAATAAATGTAATTTTGCACCTTGAATAGGGTTACACCTTATTATATTTAAGAAAAGAAACATAATTATTAGATAAAACAATGGAATACAACTTCAGAGAAATCGAGAAGAAATGGCACCAGAAATGGGTCGAGAACAAGACCTACAAGGTGACAGAGGATGAAAACAAGAAGAAATTCTATGTACTCAACATGTTCCCTTATCCATCAGGAGCTGGTTTGCACGTAGGTCACCCACTTGGTTATATCGCGAGCGATATCTATGCACGCTACAAGCGTTTGAACGGATTTAACGTACTGAACCCTATGGGTTACGATGCTTACGGATTGCCTGCAGAGCAGTATGCTATCCAGACAGGTCAGCACCCAGAGGTTACTACCGTGGCTAACATCAACCGCTACCGCGAGCAGCTCGACAAGATTGGCTTCTGCTTCGATTGGGACCGTGAGGTTCGTACCTGCGACCCTAAGTATTACCATTGGACTCAGTGGGCTTTCCAGAAGATGTTCAACTCATTCTTCTGCAACAGCTGCCAGAAGGCTCAGCCTATCGAAAAGCTCATCAAGCGCTTCGAGGAGAAGGGTTCTGCTGACTTGAACGTGGCTCAGAACGAGCAGATTGACTTCACAGCCGAGGAGTGGAACAGCTTCGACGACGTGAAGAAGCAGCAGATTCTGATGAACTACCGCATCGCTTACCTCGGTGAAACAATGGTTAACTGGTGCCCAGGCCTGGGTACTGTACTTGCCAACGACGAGGTAGTAAACGGCGTAAGTGAGCGTGGCGGTTATCCTGTCATCCAGAAGAAGATGCAGCAGTGGTGCTTGAGAACATCTGCTTACTCTCAGCGTCTGCTCGATGGTTTGGAGACCATCCAGTGGAGCGACAGTATCAAGGAAACCCAGAAAAACTGGATTGGCCGTTCTGAGGGTACAGAGGTTGAATTCTCTGTAAAGGACAGCGACGTGAAGTTCACCATCTTCACCACACGTGCCGATACTATGTTTGGTGTAACCTTCATGGTTCTGGCTCCAGAGAGCGAATATGTTCAGCAGGTAACTACTGCCGAGCAGAAGGAAGAGGTGGAGAAATATCTCGACTACGTGAAGAAGCGTACCGAGCTTGACCGTATGGCTAACCACAGCGTAACCGGTGTATTCTCAGGAAGTTATGCCATCAATCCATTCACTGGCGAGGCAATCCCAGTATGGATTAGCGACTATGTATTGGCCGGCTACGGTACGGGAGCAATTATGGCGGTTCCGGCGCACGATAGTCGCGACTACGCTTTCGCGAAGCATTTCGGACTGGAAATCCGCCCCTTGGTGGAAGGTTGCGACGTAAGCGAGGAAAGTTTCGATGCCAAGGAAGGTATCGTAACCAACTCACCTGTAGCAGGCAAGAGCAGCATGGATGGCTTCTCTCTGAACGGACTCACCGTGAAGGAGGCTATCGCAGCTACCAAGAAGTTTGTTACCGAGAAGGGCATCGGCCGAGTAAAGGTAAACTATCGTCTCCGCGACGCTATCTTCTCCCGTCAGCGCTATTGGGGTGAGCCATTCCCAGTATATTACAAGGACGGAATGCCACAGATGGTTCCAGAGGAGTGCCTGCCACTCGAATTGCCTGAGATTGAGACCTATAAGCCAACAGAAACTGGCGAGCCACCATTGGGCAGAGCCAAGAAGTGGGCTTGGGATGCTGAGAAGAAAGAGGTGGTTGACAAGAGTCTCGTAGATAACAAGACCGTATTCCCACTGGAGCTCAACACCATGCCAGGTTTCGCAGGTTCTTCTGCTTACTATCTGCGCTACATGGATCCTCACAACGATGAGGCACTCGTAAGCAAGGAGGCTGATGAGTACTGGCAAAATGTAGACCTCTACGTAGGTGGTTGCGAGCATGCTACCGGTCACTTGATTTACTCTCGTTTCTGGAACAAGTTCCTCTTCGACCTCGGCGTAAGCTGCAAGGAAGAGCCATTCCAGAAGCTGGTGAACCAGGGTATGATTCAGGGCCGTTCTAACTTCGTTTACCGCATCAACAGCGATGACCACGACAAGGCTCCTGTATTCGTAAGCTTGAACCTGAAGAAGGATTACGACGTAACTCCTATCCACGTAGATGTAAACATCGTAAGCAACGATATTCTCGACGTAGAGGCCTTCCGCAACTGGCGACCCGATTATAAAAATGCCGAGTTCATACTCGAAGACGGCCGTTACATCTGCGGCTGGACCGTAGAAAAAATGTCGAAATCGATGTACAACGTCGTCAATCCCGACGACGTCGTGAAAAACTACGGCGCCGACGCTCTGCGCTTCAATCTCATCACCGGCAACTCGCCCGGGAACGACATGCGCTTCTATGTGGAGAAGTGCGAGGCAATGCGCAATTTCTGCAACAAGATTTGGAACGCCTCCCGCTTTGTGATGATGAACCTCACCATCGACAAAAATGAGCTGCCCGAAAAGCTCGAGATCGAGGATAAGTGGATACTCTCCAAGCTCAACGACGTCGTCAAAGAGGTCTGTGAGAACATGGACGCCTTTGAACTGGGCGTGGCCGCGGGCAAGATATACGACTTTATCTGGGACAGCTACTGCGACTGGTATATCGAGCTTACCAAGCCCCGCCTCAGCGGAGAGAACGAGGAGTCGAAGCTCGCCGCGCAGAAGGTGCTGCTCTACGTCCTCACCGAGATACTCAAGCTCCTCCACCCGTTCATGCCCTTCATCACCGAGGAGATATGGCAGGCCCTGCCTCACGAGGGCGAGGCGCTGATGATCGAGCGCTACCCCGAGTACAGATCGGAGCTGAGCTTCCCCGCGGACGAGCAGAACTTTGAGATGGTCATGACCGCCATCAAGGCTGTCCGCGCCCGCCGCAGCGAGATGAACGTTCCGCCGTCCAGAAAGGCGCACCTCATCATCGCCACCGAGAAGAAGGCGGCCTTTGAAGCCGGCAGCGGATATATCTGCAAGCTTGCCTACGCGAGCGAGGTCAGCGTCGTCGACGCGCCTCCCGCCGGGAGCGAGAGCATGGTGTCCGTCATCACCGACAACGCCCGCATGTTCATGCCCATGGCTGAGCTTGTCGACCTCGACAAGGAGCGCGCGCGTATCGCCAAGGAGCTTGCCAACGCCGAGAAGCAGCTCGCAGGGCAGAACGCGAAGCTTGAAAACCAGAATTTTGTCAGCCGCGCGCCCGAGGCGGTCGTCAACGCCGAGCGTGAGAAGAAGGCGAAGCTCGAGGCCCTCATCGAAAACCTCAGAGCGAGCCTTGCGGCTCTGGGCTGAGATCAATATTAAAAAAGCCCCCCGATCGGGGGCTTTTTTGAAGAATGGGAAGGAAGTGAAAAGAATGAAAGAACAGGCGCTTGAATATCTGAGCGGGGATACGCTGCTGAATATCGACATGATCGAGTGCATACGCCGCGGTCTGTGCGACATACTCTATGCCGAGAGCGACGGCGTACTGATAAAGGCGCGCGGCTCCGACGCGTATATGCTCTCCTGCGACAGCGCCGGCACGGCACTGCGGATCACCGCCGGGCATGATATCGACCTTCTCGTGCTTCATCAGGTGGAGCAGAAGGCGGAAGTCTGCGAGGCGCTGGGGCTGTGCGCCGGGGACGAGTGCTTTCAGGGCGCGTATACGAGGAAGGAGCCTCTGCCCGAGAGCGGCGCGGACATACGCTGCCTCGACGAGAGCTTTGCCGAAAGGATCATTGAGGCATATGACATGTACGAGCCGGAGCATATAAGGACGCTCCTTGAGCGAAGGCTCGTGTACGGCGTGTTCGACAACGGGGAGCTTGCGGGCTTCATCGGCTGGCACGACGAGGGGTCGCAGGGAATGCTCCATGTGTTTCCCGAGTACCGCCGCCGCGGTTTTGCCGAGGCGCTCGAGCGGCGGCTCATCAATATCGACCTCAGCCGGGGCTATACGCCGTTCGGTCAGCTTTTTATCTGGAACGACGCCTCGCGCAGGCTCCAGGAGAAGCTCGGCATGGACTTCGCCGACGGCCATATCTGCTGGCTCTGGAAAGAAAAAGAATGACACAGCGCCGTTATTCGGCATAATACGCAGTAAAAAGAATATAGAATGGCATCGCGTAGCTTGCTATGCGGTGCCTATGCGGTGCCATTTTTGCGTTCGAAGGAGAAATATGATGAACATAAGTGCAGCATTTTCGGCCGGGAAGCTGACGGTCTATCTCGCCGGGGAGCTTGACCATCACGAGGCGCGCTCGGTCACGGAGACGGTGGACGCCCTTATCGACGAGTATCTTCCCCGCGACTGCGTGCTGGACATGTCGGGTCTTACCTTCATGGACTCGTCCGGTATCGCAGTCATCATCAAGACCGGTAAAAGAATGAAAACACTGGGCGGCCGGGCGTGGATCGAGAACCCGTCAAAGCAGCCCCGGCGCGTAATAGACGCCTCCGGTATCGACAGGCTCGTGCCGGTGGCCATCGGTAAGTAAGGAGGAAAAAATGAACGCCAGCAATTACATAAAGATCGAATTTCCAAGCAAGAGCAGCAACGAGGCCTTCGCAAGGACCGCGGCGGCGGCCTTTGCCTCACAGCTCGACCCCACCATGGACGAGCTGGGTGACATACGCACAGCGGTCTCAGAGGCGGTGACGAATGCCATCGTCCATGCCTACCCCGACAGCATAGGCAAGATCAGCATGCGCCTGAGAATATTGGGCAGGGACACGCTCGAGGTCTCCGTGCGCGACTGGGGCCGCGGCATAGAGGACGTCGAGCGCGCGATGACGCCCCTCTATACCACGGGCGGCGAGGAGCGGAGCGGCATGGGCTTTACCATCATGGGGAGCTTCATGGACAAGCTTCGGGTGCGCTCCACGCCCGGAAAGGGGACCACCGTCACCATGCAGCGCTGTATCCGCACAAGAGTGAGCGCAAGATGAGCGAGGAGCTGATCACGGCCATACGCGCGGCGCAGAGCGGCGACAGAGACGTTGCCGGGAGACTGGTGGAGGAAAACTCCGGCCTTATCTGGAGCGTGGCGCGGCGGTTTTTCGGACGCGGCGTCGACGCGGAGGATCTCTATCAGCTCGGCTGTGTCGGCCTTCTCAAGGCCATCGACGGCTATGATGAGAGCTTCGGCACAAAATTCTCCACCTACGCCGTGCCGAAGATATCGGGCGAGATACGGCGTTTTCTCCGCGACGACGGCATGATAAAGGTGAGCCGCGGCATAAAGGAGCAGGCGGCGCAGCTCCACGCGGCAAGGACGGCCCTTGAGCAGCGCATAGGCCGCGAACCGAGCATATCCGAGCTTTCCCGGGAAACGGGCATGAGTCCGGAGGATATCGCCTTTGTCGAGACCGCCACCGGCCAGACCGAGAGCCTCCAGAAGGAGAGCGGAGAGGACGGCTTCACGCTTGAACTCGTGCTGGGCGATTACGGCGCGGAGGAGAAGATGGTGGAGCATGTCGCGCTGAGGACGGCCATCGACGAGCTTCCCGAGCGGGAGCGGCAGGTGATAGCGCTGCGCTATTACCACGGCATGACGCAGCAGAACTGCGCTAAGGTCATGAGAGTTTCGCAGGTGCAGATCTCGCGCCTCGAGCGCCGCGCGGTGGATATGCTCAAAGAAAAGCTGAAATGAAAACACGAGGCGGTATATTGCCGTCTCGTGTCGTTTCGTTTTCGTTTCGGCTTCCCCCTCGGGGGAAGCTGTCACCGCAGGTGACTGATGAGGGGAAATGCACGACGCTCCGCGGCGGGCAGCGTGAAAAAGCGCCGTCAGAAGATCACGTTTATATCCACTCTTCCGCTGAAACCGCTCATCGTGCCGGACTCCGTGAACTGCCACATATCATAGTCGTAGAAGAACGTCGGCAGACTCTGGCCGCGCGTGTAGTTAGCGAGCCATATGGAATAATGCGATACGGGCAGGTAATCGAGCGTCGTGCCGAAAAAGTTCTGGCTCGCGTAGACGCCCGCTTCATATCCCGCGGTCTCTATCGTGCCGCAGAATACCCGCGCGAGCGAGGTCCTCTGCGTGATGGAGAGGAGGTCCGCCCGCCCGTCGGGGTATTCGCCGGAGTACTCCGAGTCGAAGTATATCGGCATGTCCAGCGGAATGTGGGCGAGCCGTTTCAGCGTGAAATTCGCCTCCTCTACCGCCTCCTCCGGGGTTATGGCGGTCGAGTAGAAGTACAGGCCAAGCTTTATCCCGGCCTTCCTCGCACCATGGAGATAGGAGTAGAGAAAGCTGTCGTCATAGGTGCGGCCGGAGGTCCATCCGCGCCCGCCCACGCGCAGTATGCAGAAATCGACGCCGTTGGCCTTTGCCGCCTCCCAATTCACGCAGTTGTTGTAAGAGGAGACGTCAACGCCGATTGCCTTTGCCTTGACGCCGTTATCGTCAAAGAAATACTTTTTCCCGTTTATCCTGTGGAAGCCGGTCAGCCGCCGTCCGTTAACTCCGATATAGCAGATGTCTCCGTCGATGAGCTGCCAGCCGCCGGACTGTGCGCCGCGCTCTACCGGCACGGCCTCGATATCATACAGGTCGTTTATCGTGTTGTCCGGGCGGATAAGCTCGACCTTTTCCACATGCAGCGCAGTGCTTTCGTCGGTGAGAAATCCGTCCGGCGAGATGAAGCGCAGACCGTAGGCCCTGCCGCTCTGCGGCCTGCTGACGAGGACGACGTCGCTGGGCTTGCCGTTGCTCCGGTATAGGAGATAGCCGTTCTCATCGGTGCTGAAGTGATAGGAGTATACGATGTTCCCATTCTCGTCCACCGCATAGTCCCCATCGGCGGACGCGGCGCGCCAGCGGCGCTTGTTCACCTGAACGGTGACGCTGTCGGGCGCGAGATAAATGCCCTGCCGCTCCATGCTGACGGTATACTCGCCGCGGGAAAGACCCTCGAGATAAAGGCTTCCGTCCGGCTCCGTATCGTATGCGAAGACGCTGCCGTTCGGGAAGAGGACGCTGACGGAGAGACTCTCGTTTTCAACGGCGTGACCGCTCTCGGTCCTGACGACGATATACAGATCCTCCTCCGTAGACGTGGCGGAGAGGGTCGTTTTTATTTCCCGTGCCTCCGGCTCGGGGGTCTCCGCCGCCAGCGGGGAGGCTGCGGACCCGACCGCGTTCTTCGCCTCAAGGTAGCGCACGAACTGCGACACGAACAGCACGAGACACAAGAACAGTATGACCGTACACAGCAGCGCCGCCACGGCCGTGCGGCTTATTTTTTTATTATCTTTATTCATATAAGCTCAGGACTCTTCCTCGTCCTCTCCGAGAAAAATTTCGTAGTAAAGATCTTGCAGCAGCTCTACGGTGCTGTTCAGGCCCTGCTCGTCTTTTCCGAGGTCTATTTCTGCAATTTTTTAGTTAAGCCCGTCCAGCCCTTTTTCAGCAGCCGCGTGAAATTGCTCCACAGGAAGTGATAGACGGCCGCGGCAGCAAGCGTCAGAATGAAGATACCGACGGCGTACAGTATATCCTCGCCGAGTGAGCTTATTCCCGCCCAGACCTCGAAATAGCAGAGGAGAAGCACAAGGTAGTGGACGAGGTACCATTCATAGCTTATCGACGAGAGCTTCACCATGAATGAGTTGAGCGGTCTGATACCCAGCTTGTACAGGGCGAGCGCGCAGAAGATAAAGCCTGCGGCGCTCGGAGCGTCGCCGAACGCGCCGACTATGCCGCCGGCATAATAGCACACCAGCAGCAGCGCGTAGCCGGCCGCGCCGAGGAGAAGGAGCCTGAGCGCGGACGTGCGCTCGAACCACGCGGCCACGCCGTCGATATGCTCCGCTGCGGCCATCCCGGCGGCAAACTCAAACAGGAACTGCAGGAAAAAGCTGTTCCATATACGCTCCCCGCTTATCCCCGCAATCACGGTAAATGCTGCCCAGATAACGTTCACGGTAAACGTCAGCATGAGAAAGCGGCGCGTACCGAGTTTTTTATATATCCTCATGAGCAGGGGAAATACCAGATAGAACTGGATGATCGTCGAGATGAACCAGAAATGTCCCCCGAACGTGACCTCATACTGCGGGAAGAACATCTTGTAGAGAAAGACGTGGCTCATCAGCGCGGAGAAGCGGTCGACGCCGGAGGCAAGATAGACGTTCTGGCAGTGATAGGAGATGATAACGATGATGATATAGGGGAAATAGACCTTTGAAAGACGCTTGAGCCAGAACCGCGGCGCGGAAAGGGGACGCCTTTTCTGCGAGTAGTACAGCCCGAAGCCGGATATCACCAAAAACGCCTGACAGCCCGTCCCGAGGACAAAGCCCAGACGGCGCAGGATATCCGGGATGAACTGCATGTATATCGTGACGAAGTGATAGATGACGACGCTGGTTATCGCCAGCGCTTTTATGAAGTCGACGGCGTCAAGCTTTTTGAAATCACTCATGCAAATACCTGACCAAATAAACTATTTTCCCGTATAGGATATCCGAAAAACTGTGCAAAGTCAAGGAAAAGGACGAAAGCGCCGAATATGCTTGAGAATGGCGCACGGTTGTGGTAAAATCACGCACATGGACATGAATTTTGAAAAAAGATATATCGAGGCGCGCAGAAAGGTCATCTGCGCGGATTTCGCATACCTCAACGACAAGCAGCGCGAAGCGGTGATGGCCACGGAGGGGCCGCTGCTGATACTTGCGGGCGCCGGAAGCGGCAAGACCACGGTATTGATAAACCGTATCGCGAACCTTCTCAAGTACGGTCGGGCGGGCGACAGCACGCAGATAGACGAGTTTGCCGCGGAGGAGGATATCTCCGTCATGGAGCGCGGCGGACCGGAGGCGCAGCGTCTCGCGGCGCTTGACCCGGTGAAGCCGTGGCGCATTCTCGCCATCACCTTCACGAACAAGGCGGCGGATGAACTCAAGGAGCGCCTTGAGAAAAAGCTCGGCGGCGAGGCGAACGA
>OGOZ01002163.1_pt1 | contig 9985 bp, 8 predicted proteins | sample 1552801 | NCBI WGS metagenome assembly OGOZ01 (sample SAMEA2580196, study PRJEB22360) | human gut metagenome | biome: human gut; feature: human-associated habitat; material: faeces | place: Denmark | collected 2008/2010
TGATAAAAAACAATTAGAAATAATAAAAGAAAAACTTCCACAGTGTTATATATGTAATTTAAATGGAAAAATAATTATAACTTAGACAAAAAATAAATTATTACAATCGGTGATACTAGTCTTATTATCTATGAGATAATTAATAAAAAAGTTAGAAAAATATACAAAAACATTAGATAAAAATAAATTTATGTTATATACTTGTTTTATAAAAATAGGGAGGATATATGAAGAAAAAAATAGGTATTATTACTTTAATACTAATAATTATTTTACTTATTCTTTTAGTAGTTTACTTGCTATTCATAAAAGAAAAAACAATTACTATTACATTTGATACTGATGGGGGAACTAACATTAGTGAAATATCATTAAAAGAACATGAACAAATTAAATTGCCAACTAATCCTAAAAAAGATGACTATATATTTTCTTGTTGGACTAGTAATGATAAAGTTGTTCTTAAAAATACTAATTTAAAGGAAGACACTACATTAAAAGCTATTTGGATAAAAAATGATGTTAAGACTGTGACAATAAAATTTATTGATGATGAAGAACTAGGTAGTGAAATTATTGAAGAAGGAAAGAATATAATATTACCTAATATTCCTGAAAAAGAAGGATATATTTTTGGCGGATTCTTAGATGAAAACAATAATTTTATATCCAATGATACAGCAATAGATAAAGATATTACTTTAAAAGTATATTGGATTAAGAAAGATGCAAAAGCTTTTACTATTAAGTTTAACACTGATAATGGTTCTACTCTAAAAGACATAATTATCGAGGAAAATAAAACTATTATTTTACCAATAAGTCCTAAAAAAGAAGGTTATGTATTTAAAGGGTGGACTGATGAAAATGGTAATACTATTACAAAGGATACCATAGTTACTAAAAACATGACTTTAAAAGCAGTGTTTGTAAAACCTTACACTTGTCCAAGTGATTGTACACCAACAAATGATGGAAGTAAATGTACAAAAACTATTACTACTAATATGATTAATAAAACAACTTGTCCGAGTGGTTATAGTCTAAAAAACGGAAAATGTTTAAGTGGTAGTAAATATCATGCTACTAATAGCAATGGTACTTGGAAATGTAATAGTAATTCAGACTATATGTATTCTGAAGAAGATGGAGTAGGCGGAGCATTTATGTGGTGCGTTAAAACTACTAATGTTGTAAGCAGTAAAACATGCCCATCATCTTATACAAAAGACAATAATACTTGTAAGAAAACACAGACCATAAACTGTACAAAAAATTGATAGATAATTCTATCTTTTTTTATGTTATAATTTAAGTGAGGTGTTTTATATTGCTTAAAGATTTACAAAAAGATTATGATAAATTACAAATGAAATATGGTGCCAAAGAGTTAGATTCTATTTATAACGGAGGATGTGAGAATAATCCTAATATATGCTTTGTATTTATGAATCCTACAGGTAAGAATATTGCAAGTGATAAATCATGGTTGGGAAGAAAATCACCATGGCTTGGCACTAAAAATATATGGAAACTATTTTATAATGTTGATTTAATTAGCAAAGACATTTATAATAAAATACAAAATAAAAAACCAAAAGACTGGGATTATGAATTTTGTGACTATGTATATGATGAAATAAGTAAAAATAAAATATTCATTACTAATCTTGGAAAATGTACTCAAATAGATGCCAGACCACTTAGTGATGAAGTACTAAAAAAGTATTTAGATTTATTATTTAAAGAAATAGACATTATAAAACCAAAAATAATTATCACTTTTGGAAATCAAGTTAGTTCTATTATACTGAATAAAAAAATATCAGTATCACAAAATAGAAAAGTATGCCATAAAATAAATATTAATAACAATGAGTATAAAGTATATTCAGTTTATTATCCTGTTGGAAATGGAATATTTAATATAGATAAATCTATCGAAGATATAAAATGGATAATAGAAAACGAAATATAATGGAGGAATGGTAATATGAATAAATATGATTTTTTTATTGCTGGAAGATCAAGAAACAAAGAAAATATACTTAGAATATGTGATTTATTTGATAAATATAATGTATCTTATTACTGTTTTTTAAAAAATGAAGATGACTGGGGATATGGAAGTAAAGATAACACACCTGAAGAAAATCAAAAAGAATTCGAAACACTTGATTTAAAAAGTGATATTGTCCTAAATCTTTTTCATACTGATTTAGAAGGAGAAAAGAATTCGGATAATTTACTACTTGTATTACCCGCTGGAAAAGCTGCTCATATAGAATCAGGTATTGCCTATGGACTTGGTAAAAAGTGCTATGCAATCGGAGAATATGAACAAACCGATACTCTGTATAATATTTTTGAAGAAATATTTGATGATGAAAATGAATTAGAAAAATTTTTAATTAGCTATAATAATCATCATAAAAATAAAAAATAAAGTTTTTAATGATACAATTACCAAAAAGAATTAAGTATAAATTATTTAGTTCTTTTTTATTTCTTTTGATTGTGATATAATTAATCTATAGTATGATAATGTTGCAATAAGTGGTGGTGTTAATATGGATGATAAGACATTTAATGAAATGATTGAAATTGTAAAAAATAGGTTCAATCAATTAAGAACAGATGTAATAGGTGGAAAAATAACAAGTGATGAATACTATACAATGCTTGGACAATTCGAAGAAGAGTTTTATAAAAAATATCCGGCTATAGATGAAAACCTTTCTGATGAACAAAATGAAAAACTTCAGAATCTTGAAGAAATTAATTTAAGTGATGAAATGATTGAATCGGCCAGAAAAAATGGAACATTACATGAATTAATTAAAATTTCAGATGAGAGTAATGAAGATTTATTAAATAAGCATAAAATTTCCATTATTGACATTATTCAAAGTAAACTTGATTTGAGTGATGAATATAATTTTCGTCGTTTGTGCTACCTTTTAAGAAATCAAAATATTACTCTTAATGAAAATGAAAAGAGTTACATAAATAAATTGTTTGATAACCCTTCGTTTTGTTCTGATTTTTACTATTCCATTCTATTTGAAGATGATAGATCCGAATCGTTTATTGAAAATAACTTTAATTTTATTCTTGAACATATTGATAAAATTGATCCTGAAAAACGGAGTAATTTAGATTATATTATTGATAGAAGCGATAAAGTTTTGTCTCAAATTTCTGTTGACAAATTACCTGTATTATTTGAACGCCTAAATTACCTAAATCGTAAAAAAGTAGGTAAATATTTGATAGATAAGGATATTAATTATATTTTTTCTATTCCAATTGAATCATCGTATATACCAGGAGAAAAAGAAATTTTACAATATGCTGTTAACAAAGGTCTTACACTTACTGAGGATACTGTAAAAAAACTTGATAAAAGATATTTTGAAGCAAACGACAAATCCGGTATTGAGTTGATTAACTTAGCAATAGATACCGATTCTAACAATATCTTACTTCTTAGTCCAATATCTGAATGGGTAAGTCATAATGAAAAGGGTGATTTAATTTTAAAAGAAAATTTTTCTTTAGATGGTCATCGGAAATACTTTAAAAATGAACCTATGAGAAAACTAGCAATAGATGCTGACTTTAATAATATTTTTAATATTCCTGATAACAATAAAGCATTAAAATACGCTATAAGCAAAGGTTTTAAGTTAACTGAAGAAAACTGTGGAAACCTATCCAAAGAATATTTTTCTGACTTAGAAATTGCTAAACTAGCAATAGATACCGACCTTAACAATATTTTTGTTATTCCATCTATTAACAATAGTAAAATATTAAAATACGCGATAAAAGAAAAAGGTTTTAAGTTGACTAGAGAAAACTATAAAAAAATTTACTGGTTGAATGGTCGCAAGCATTTTAAAGATTCTGAGGTTTTTAAACTAGCAATAGATACCGACCTTGACAATATTTTTGATTTTCCTGTTAACAATAAGCTATTAAAATATGCTATTAGTAAAGGTCTTAAGTTAACTAGAGAAAACTGTGGAAAACTATCTAATAGATATTTTGAAAATTTTGAAATTGCTAAACTAGCAATAGATACCGATCTTAACAATATTTTTGATATCCCATCTATTGACAATAGTAAGATGTTAAAATATGCAATAAAAGAAAAAGGTTTTAAGTTGACTAGAGAAAACTATGAAAAAATTTATCGAGTAAATTATATTGAGCATTTTAAAGATCCTGAAATTCTTAAACTAGCAATAGATGCCGACCTTGACAATATTTTTATTATCCCTGTTGATACTGAATTATTAAAATATGCTATAAGTAAGGGTTTTGTGCTAACTGGTGATTTTTTAAAATCACAAAATATTGCTGATACTTGTTTTGAAGACCCTGAATTTATAAAAGTAGTAATTGATACTTTCAAGTATGATTATGATAATTTAATTTATTACTGTAACAATGATTTGTTTATGTATACATTGTATTGTTTGCAAGATAAAAATGTAACATCTTCTTCAAGTGATATAGATGAATTAATTAATGAATGTTTAACTAAATCCAAGGATTTTTTAGATAAATACAAAGAAGCTATGAGCTTTTACCAAGGAAATAAAAAAGAATTCTTTTTTAACGAACAATACTTTAGATACTTCTTAAGTTTTAATAATGTGAATGTAGATGATTTTATTCAATATTGTTTTGGAGATTCTTATCATTTTATGAATGGAATGTTGAAGTATAATACTTCTGAGAGCATTAGATCTTTCAAGAAATTTCTTGATTACTATAGAAAACAAATTAATACTAAAGATACTAATCCTGTTTCTGAATTAAATGCATTTATGAATTGTTTAAAAGGTTATGACCATTACAAAGAATTTTGCGATTCATTAATTGCTTCTAACACTAAACTTACTGAAGACAACTTATATGAAATTAATGTACTTTTTAATTATAATTCACTACTTGATGAAAGCCTAAGGCCTAAAAGCATTGATGATTTAACTAACTTTAGTAGGAAAATTTTTGATTCTAATATTGAACAATTTTTTACTTACGATGATATTAATATGAAAAAGAATATGTTTTGTAGAACAATTCTTAATGCTGATTTGGGCAAAATTAACGGATGGTTACAAACATATGGTGATACTTTATATTTAACTCAGTTACAATTTGAAAATAAGAATGACATTTATTTATGCAGATATATTGAGGAAATGAAAAGATATACTACTTTATTTGAATTTGTTTTAGGTCTTGATGATGAACTAACCATGAATAATATTATGAATGAAATTGCAAATAATGAAAACAAAAAGGAAACTGTGTTGAAATGGTCTAAATACTTCTCTAATTATGAAGAAAGAATTAATAAAATGTATGCTAAAGAGACTTTAAGAAATCTAACTGATATCAATAATATTACTGCTAGTTGTTTAGAGAATATGCTTGATAAAGAGAGTACTTCTAAAAATGGAGTTAACGTTTATGACTTTTCTAACAAAAATTATGGACTTCTTGCTCATGTTAAAAGTTATAGTGAGGATATTGATGATCTTGCTACAGGAAGAAGTTCGATAAATCAAAGTTTCATATGTTTATCTGCGGTTAGTTATATAAATCAAAGGTATTATAAAGCAAATACTAGTGATATAATTTTTGGATATAGTTATCTTCCTGAGGAGAATTTTATTATGAGCTCCACCTCTAATATGGGATCCAACAACTCTATTCAAAAATATAGTTCTAAAGTTGCTGATACTTCTAGGTCACAAAGAGGTTTTAAAGATACTAGTAGAGCCCCTGAGGGTCATAATTCTGAATTCTTATGCTATCGTGGAGGTTTAAAACCTAGTTGTATTATTTTACTAAATGGTAGAGAACCTACTGCTAAAGAAACAGAAATAGCCGAGAAATACAATCTTTATTTTGTAAAAACTCAAGAAAATAATAAAATAATGGTAAATGCTCCAGAAAAAATTGAATATAAAGATGATTATTTAAAAGATGAATATGATATGACTGTTTCTGATATATCCGAATTTAAAAAGATAATGGGAGTCCGTGAAAATAAACGGAAAATATGTATTTTTACTGATTCACATGGATTGTTTGAGCCAACTGCTGCAATACTTGAAGATGCAAGAAAAAATGGTGCAACAGAGTTCTACTCTCTAGGTGACAATGTTGGGACAGGTTCAAATCCCGAAGATGTTCTAGACTTGTTAGATATTTATGGTGTAAAATCTGTTAAAGGAAATCATGAAATGTATGTTATTGATGGTGTAGAAGGATTTAAGGGACACTTATCCGAAGGTCAAGTGAGAGAAGCTAAGGAAGATAGTGATTGGACTCGTAATAAGCTATCTAAAGAACAAATAGAAAAAATTAAGAGATATCCTGATTCACTTGTAATCGAAGTAGCTGGTAAAAAAATGCTATTGTGTCATCATTTAGAAGATTACAATACTAGAGAAAGACTTTATAACCCTGATGATTATGAAGCAGTTTTTCAAGGACATGAACATTTTGAAAAAAATAATTCCAATATTTATACCATAAGAGGAGCAGGTATTGGTTATAGTTCTGATTCTGATTCTGATGACTTAGGCAAGGCAAAATATATAGAAATAACTGAAAAAGAAAATGGTGAGTATTCTATCTGTGTAAAAGAAGTACCATTTTATGTTGAAAATACTAGAAGAGATTTAATCGAAGAAGATGGTCCTGGTAGAGATAAAATGACTAGGTGGTTGAGGTGAAAGAAATGAAAGAAAAAGACAAAGAACAAAAAGATTTTTTAGACAAAGAAGAACTAATTGATTTTGGTAAATTTATTATGATTTTAGATCCGGAATTAGAAAAACTGGGAGATGCTGCTGTCTCTATTGTGGCTAGTTACAATAACATAGACAAATACAAAGAAAAAGATAAAAAAGATTTAAAAAAAGAACGTAAACTTTAATAAATGTTCAATGAAAGATAAGAAATATTTAAAAACTTATCTTTTTTTATGATATAATCATAAATGAAATATATTTGAGTTAATTATACAAGGTAAAAAATGAATGTAGAAAAGGAAATTAATAATATAAAAGAAAGAAACAAAAAAGTTGAGAAAAGAATATGAAAAATTTAGAGTTATACAAGATTGAAAATTTATTTCTTTAATGGATAAGTTTTACAATGAATATTTAAATGAAAGTGATGGTAACAAAAATGAGTGAGAAAATATTTACTGATGAAGAAGAACAAATTAGAGAAGTTATAATTGCCTCAAGAAAACTTGAAGAATATTTATGGGGAGAGTATAATGGAAAATGGAATATTGAGGAATGGAGGAGAATGTTTAGAAAACGCATTCAAAAGATTGATGATATAGATGTGAACAATCCACATGCAATAATAGAAATGCGAAAAAGAGTTATGCAAAATGCTGCATTAAGTATAGCACTTATGAAAATTTTAGATACAAGAGGAATACCAGTTAATGAATGTTCGATACCTTCTAATTTATCGCAGTATGCTGTTAGTGATGATGAAAAGTAATAATCAAGGGAAAGTTGCCTTCTATTAAGAACATGATGATAATAAAAAATGGCAACAACTTGTTTCCAAAATGGAAATATTGTTGATGGTTAAAAATATTGCATAAAATTGTTTGTGATTATATAAATTGGATTTTGATAATTTTTAAAATGAAACAAGAATGAGGAGGTAGTAATGAAAAAAGTTGTAAGAGAAAGAAAAAAATTAGAAATAAAAGAGCAAAAGAAACTTGAGGAAACAAAATAAAATAGAAAGAGGTGCGTATATAAATGAAAAAAAATAGTATTATGATTAGATCAAGTGCTGCTGAATATCTAACTTTTATTGCAGCAACCGGAACTGATAAAGAAACAATTGAAGTAAGATATGAACATGAAAATATTTGGCTTACTCAAAAAATGTTATCAACTCTCTATAATGTAGAAATAAATACAATAAATTATCATATTAAAAAAATATATAATGATAATGAATTGAAAGAAGAATCAACTATTCGAAAATTTCGAATAGTTCAAAAGGAGGGAAATAGGGAAGTATCAAGAGATGTAGTTCATTATAATTTACAAATGATTATAGCAATTGGATTTAAAGTGGATAATGAACGTGCAGTTCAATTTCGAAAATGGGTTAACGAAATAGTGAAAGAATATACTATTAAAGGTTTTGCAATGGATGATGAAAGACTAAAAAATGGTGGTTCTATTTTAACGGAAAAATATTTCGATGAATTACTTGAAAGAATTAGGGAAATAAGGCTCTCTGAAAGAAGATTTTACCAAAAAATAACTGATATATATGCTACAAGTATTGATTATGATAAAACCTCAAAAACAACTTTGGAATTTTTTAAAAAAGTTCAAAATAAAATGCACTATTCTGTAACTGGCAATACTGCATCAGAAATTATATATAATAGGGCAGATTCTAAGAAAGAACATATGGGACTTACTAATTGGGAAGCATCACCAAATGGTAAAATTATCAAAAGTGATGTTATTATTGCTAAAAATTATTTAACTGAAAAAGAGTTATATTCATTAAGGAGAATTGTATCTGCTTATCTTGACTTAGCAGAAAGTAGAGCGATAAGACATTTACCTATGACTATGGAAGATTGGGCTAATAAATTAGATGAATTCTTAAAACTTACTGATAGAGAAATATTACAAGATGCTGGTAAAATATCACATAAAATAGCGTGTGATAAAGCAATAACTGAATTTGAAAAATATAGAATTATTCAAGATAAATTATATGAATCAGATTTTGATAAATATTTAATTGAACTTGAAAAAGTTGAAAGAAGTGATAAATAATGGATATGTACCAAAAAAGAAAAAAAAGACAAGAAATGAAAAATAGTGGAAATCAAAAAGAAACACAAAATCAAATAAATATAAACTGGTATCCTGGTCATATGGCTAAGACTAAAAGACTTATAAAAGAAAACTTAAATGTAATAGACATAATTTATGAAGTAATAGACTCACGTATTCCATATAGTTCTAAAATAATAGATATAGATGATTTAATATCTAATAAGCCTAGAATATTAATAATGACTAAGTATGATTTATGTGATAAGATCGAAACTGATAAGTTTGCTAAGTATTATGAATCTCTTGGATATAAAGTAATTAAATGTGATCTTACATCAAACGATAATCTTAATAATTTATTTGATTTAAGTAACGAAATATTAAAAGATAAAATACAAAAGCAAAAAGAAAAAGGCATAAAAAAACAAACAATACGTGCTTTAGTAATAGGAATACCAAATGCTGGTAAATCAACATTAATAAATAAAATAGTAGGTAGAAAAATAACAGTAACAGGAAATAAACCTGGTGTTACTAAAAACCTTAGTTGGATAAGAGTAGGTAAAAACATTGAACTCCTTGATTCACCTGGAATATTATGGCCTAAGTTAGAGCAGGACCGTGTAGCATTTAATCTAGCAAGTACTACTGCGATTAAAGAAGAAATATTACCACTCGAAGACGTAGCAGTCTACATATTAAACTTTTTATCTAAATACTACAAAGATATTTTAATCGATAACTATGGTGTTCTGGATACATCTGATACATATGAAATATTCGAAATAATTGGTAGAAAAAAAGGTTGTCTTATGAAAGGTGGTCTTATTGACTATGATAAAGTAATAGATATAATAATAAATGATATAAAGAAAGGCAAAGTAAAAGGAATTACTTTTGATAGATTCGAAGATGTTAAATAAAGAACAAATACTAGATAAACTAAATGAATTAGAATTAGATAAGAATGAGTTTGTTGTTTCGATGGGTTCATCACTTGTAATGCACAATATAAAAAAAGAAACAAATAATATAAATATATCTATCGGTTCTGATTCTTTTTCTAGATTAAAACAAAAATATAACTCGATATATGAAAATAACATAGAAATAATTAA
>OGOZ01002170.1_pt1 | contig 9969 bp, 5 predicted proteins | sample 1552801 | NCBI WGS metagenome assembly OGOZ01 (sample SAMEA2580196, study PRJEB22360) | human gut metagenome | biome: human gut; feature: human-associated habitat; material: faeces | place: Denmark | collected 2008/2010
CTCTTGATGCACTCTGAGCTGAATGGCACTGCCGATGGTCTGAACATGGTACGTGCCCGTGTGGGTCTTGAACCAGAAGACTACAGTATTGAGAATATTCGCAAGGAGCGCGCCATCGAGTTGGCTTTCGAAGGTGTTCACTTCTGGGATTTGATGCGTTACGGCAAGGATGGTTCTTATGCAGCACAGGAAATTGCCAAGGCTCAGAATGGTGCCAAGGTAAAGAATGGTGGAGTGGAGGCAGCTACCAAGTTTGCTGTTGACAACTTTACCAGCAAGAAGGGTCTGATGCAGATTCCTAATACTCAGATTACGCTTTCCGGTAACGTTCTGACTCAGAATGCCGGATGGTAAAGTTGGGTAGGTAATATAATAAACATTTAATAATAAGAAGATATGAAAATACATAATCTTATATATACGCTTCTTGTTGCCATGGCAGTCTTCTTGTTGGCATCTTGCTCACCAGAAGATTTCGGATTTGGCAAGAATACATACTCTCCAGAAGATTTGTTGGAGGGTAAGGCTTATACGGTTACCATAGATGGTAACATCGTGAAGCTGGAATCCAAGATTCCTGATGCCACTCCGCTTTGGATAACTCCTGTGGGACGTAAGTCCCAGCAGGCTTTGGATGTAGAATTGCCTTTTGCCGGCGATTATGAGGTAACCTTTGGTGTGGAAACTCCTGGTGGTATCGTTTATGGCGAGCCTTATAAGTTGAGTCTTTCAAAGAACGACTTCTCTCTCTTGAACGATGACAAGTGGTTCCTCCTGGCAGATAAGAATTACAAGACGGGCGAGGCTTTCCCATCTGCCGAAACGCTCGCTGCCGGTGTCAGCAAAAAATGGTATCCTTGCGATGGTAATTACAATATCGGCCGTTGTACGAGTCCTGTGATGTATTGCTCTCCTTACGATCCTGACTACGACGGTAAGGGATATACTGCTGATGAAGAGGCAAATGCCGTTTATAAGGATATCCTCTTCGGTTCTGATAATTGGAAACCAAACTGGGATCCTGGCTTCCAGAGCTGGCTGATTCCAGAAACTGATCCTTACATGGATTCTTACATGACATTCAGCATGGATGCTAAGAATGGTTGTGTGGCTACCATGTATCGTGGTGAGTCGGGTGAGAAGGGTGCCAGCACAGGTAGCAACATGGTGGGCAAGTTCAATCTGGGATTGGGCGACAAGACCAAGCCTACCATCACTTTCAACGACTGCTATGCGATGCATAATATAGGTTTTGATGCAGTTTGCTCCAACTATACTCAGGACATTCAGATTGTTGAGTTGACTCCATATCTCCTTCAGTTGGTGACAAAACGTACCAATTCAGAGGGCAACTGGTATCTTGTATGGAACTTCGTTTCAGAGGATGTGATTGCTACCAAGGGTACCTGCATTCCTAAGGCAGACCAGAATCTGATTGAGACAGTGAAGCCAATTCTTCCTACTTTCGAGAATATCCATACCGACTTGTTCACTGCCGATATCAATGGTGACAAGTATGTAGGTAGCAAGATGACTTTCAATTTGGATTCTGAGACTCCTTATGATTTCTTGTGGTGGAATGGTTCTCCTAATGTGAAGGCGTGGGAGAGCGTAACCGGTGGTAAGTACAATACTACATGGGCTCCTGCTCTTGATGACAAGGCAATCGATAACTTCGAGTTGACTATCAGTAAGGCTTCTGATGGCTCTTACAATTATGAATGTGGTGAGGTAGATGGCAAGGTGAAAATTACCGAGAATACCATGACCTTCGATAAGGAAATCTCAGTATTTGCTGTGGCTGGTGATAAGCGCACCATCGAATTGAAGGGCAAGAAGTTCTATATCCTTGGCAACTCTACCGATGATCAGTATCTCACTATCGGTATTCCTGAGACAACGGATGAGAATGGCTTGGTTAACTCTTATCTCGTAGCTAAGTTGGCTTACAAGAAGATTGCTACCGGTCCTGTTGGTCCTACCAAGGTGGCTATCGACAATTCCATCATCCACAATGAGGGTATCATGTGGGTTGAGAATGGTTGCCTCCGCGTCGGCTTCCATCATTATGGTGAAGCAGGTAAGGGACTCTTCAAGGATGTGAAGTCTGTGAAGCTGAAGAAGAACCAGACTATCACCGTTACCTTTAAGATCAAGGGTGGCGTGACATGGAGCAAGACTCCTAAGTGTGCCTTGATTGATGATAATATCAAGAAGACATGGGAACCAGGTGCATTCGACCTCGCTGATGCTGTTGTTGTAGATACCAATGGCGGTGAGACTACTGTTTCACTCACCAATACAACCGGTTCAACACAGACATTCACTGCACACTGTCTCGACCTCTCTGTCCAGTTGGACGGCTTTGGAGACTACGGTGGCTCAACCGGCAACATCGACATAGAGATTGTTTCCTGCACAATTCAATAACTTTAATAGCGCAAACTTATGAAGAATAAAATATTATACGGAATTATGGCCTTTGTCATGTGTATCTTCATGACAGGCTGTAGCGATGATGATTATTCTGTCAGCAATACTCCGCTGCTCACCGACGAGTCGGTGACTACAGGTTCTGCTGATGTGACCGTGACATCCGCTACATTCCATGGCACGGTAAAGGGACTCGAAGAGCAGAATGCCAGTGCCTATGCATTAGGCTTCTACTATGGTAAGAGCGAAGATAACTTGAGTGAGAAGGTAGCTGCTTCCGGAAGCAATGAGTTCCAAGCTACGGTTTCCGGTATGCCAGGTGATATAGTCTACTATCAGGCTTATGTTACCTTGCAGGGTAGGGTAACCTACAAGGGTTCTGTGCAGAGTGCCATCATGACCGATGCCAAGGCTATTACCGGCGAACCGAAGGATTTGACAGCCAACTCTGTTATCCTGACCGGTAAGTTAGAAAAGGCTCCTCAGGAGGCTACCAGCGGTATCGTAATCTCTGGTGCCGAGGGTTCTGAGAAGGTGCGTGCCGGTGTTCGCATCGTGGCTGCAGGCATCAACGACAACTACGAAATCAAGGCAGAGGGTCTGTTGCCTAATACAACTTACCACTATACTGCCTATCTCGACCTCGGAAATGGTACTGTATATGGTGAAGACCGTACCTTCACAACTGCTCCAGCTGATTTCAATCCTGATACTGACCTCGTTGACCTGGGCCTTTCTACCAAGTGGGCCAAGTATAATGTAGGTGCTACTGATGAGAAGCAGCTGGGTGGTCTCTTCGGATTTGGTGATATGACCGGTTTCCAGACATCTATCAATCTGGAAGATTATGCTTCTGCAGATATTTATAAGACCGACCGCGATGTTGCCAACAAGGTATATGGTTCATGGGTTACCATGCCAACCATCGATGAGTTTGAGGAACTTTTCACAGAGTGTAAGAAAGAATGGGTAGAGGATACCGAGAATCATGTAGCTGGTTACAAGTTTACCGGTCCTAATGGTAACTCTATCTTCTTGCCTGCAGCCGGTACCCGTACTCAGGGCAATGTTTCCGGTGAGGGCTTGAACGGTTACTATCTCTCTGGTTCTATCAATGCCACCGACAACCGATTTGCCATGGCATATAGCTTCGACCAGAATGTAGCACGTCGCACTTCCACTCCTGTTTATCAGGCATTGGCTATCCGTCCGGTTTCTGTAGCAAAGAATGTGAAGTTTGACAAGGAGAAGTTGTATAATACTTGGGAGTTTGACTTGAAACCAGATGAATCTCATTATAAGTTTGTTGGTCCTGTATTCTTCTATGGCAAGGATGCAAGTTGGGCTTCTTATACCAATAATCAGCCTGTTGTAGGTGAAACTACTGGTTGGGATGCAGATTATGCAAGTATAAAGTCTTGGGCAATCACTGATCCTAGCCATTGTAATGGTACAATGACATTCTATAAGGATGAAGATGGCAATGATAAGGTAAAGGTTCATCAGGTTCAGGCTGATGGTTCTTATAAGGATTCTGAAGGTACATTTACCGTTGATGAGAAGAATAAGACAATCACAATGACCATTGACCCTCTGAATGCAGTAGAGTATATCGGTGGTATCACCCGTACTGATGAAACCAAGATCAAGGTGATGTCTCTTTCTGACGAGGCACTTCAGTTGGGTGTAATCCGTTCTAGTGATGGTCAGTTGATGATTTATAACTATGTAACCTCTGATGTCAAGAATGGCTATGTTGCCAAGTTGACTGCTTGGGGTGATGGTGGCAACTGGGATGGCGCAACAACAGTCGTTTCTGGTGGTTCAAAGGCTGTTGGTCAATATACTGTTAAACTTGAAACAACAGAAGCCCGCACAAATGGTAAGGTTTACGTCCTCGATTTGGAAGGCTTTGCTGCAAAATATCCTAAGGCATTGGTTCGCATTGATGCTATCAAGGCTGATGGACAGGATTTGAAGTTTGATGCCAATAAGTTCCATTATGGTGATATCGAAGATAACGGCAACTATCGTATAGAGTTGTTCAATATCTGGGGTTCTGGTACTGCTCAGAATTCCCCATTCCGAGCTAGTGGAGGCCCTGGTGATGCTGGTGAACCTGCTCTTGCATTCAACCATACTTTCGAGGTAACCTTTACCGTTGTTTCCAACACAAGTGATGGTACTGGTGTCTACACTCCTACATTCAATGCCGTTCGTGGCTGGGGTGAAGGTGAAGCTCAGTTGTTTGGATATAACGATGGTTCTACTTTGAAAGTTGTTAAGAGTGACAAGGGACAATACTCTCTCGAGAACAATCAGTTCGATATGACTTATGAAGGTTCGGGCTTTGAAGGTGGTACTATCATGACATTCGTTGAGATTGCTGACCTTTATGGTTTCTTCCCAGGCACACACAGTACTTTGGATGAGTTCTATCTTGACGGTAAGGCTGTTTCTTACGATAAGTCTAAGGTGGTTGACGCCAATGAAAATCCTAAGTATCGTTTGGAATTGTTTAATTGCTATGCTGCTACAAAGGATAATTGTGCATTTGGCGTCAAGGATGGTGATTTGATGCGAGAGCTGGGCTTTAATAAGTCTATGCGCGCTAAGTTTACAGTTCACAGTCTTTTCGCTGTCCCACAATGGTAATGGTTGATAAATAATAATACAGAGAATCCGATAGTTTTCAGAACATATCGGGTTCTCTCTAAAATGAAAAGAAAATGAAGAAATTCAAATATCTATATTTGTTGCTCTTGGGCATAGTCTGCGGATTGGCTTTCTCGGCTTGCTCTTACGAAGACGATGATTATGATGAGCCTAGCTTCAAGGTTCTCAACCCAGAGCTTTCATTTGACGGTACTGGCGGAGTGCAGACCATCAATGTTCAGGCAGATGCTCAGCCTACAGCTTCCGTGATAGAAGGTGCCGACTGGTGCTCTGTTGCTTATAAGGATCAGGTTGCCGGCACATACAATTTCGATGTAACCGTAGCCGCTTCTCAGGAAGATGAAGTAACTACTGCTACCGTTCGCATCATCCAGGGCTATAGCCGTAAGGATGTTACGATTACCCGTGCCAAGAAGGGGGCTGTTGTTACTCCTGATGTACCACCTGCTGATATGAACAAGACTGCCATGGAGGTGGCTCAGTTGATGTATCCAGGTTGGAACCTCGGTAACACCCTGGAAGGTGGCGACAGCAAGAATCTCTGGAAGAATGCTGGTATCGAAACAGAGACAGTCTGGCAGAATGCCAAGACCACTCAGACTTTGATTGATGCAGTGAAGGCTGCCGGTTTCAAGAGTGTCCGTATTCCTTGTTCTTGGGTGATGGGACATATTACTGATGCTGAAAAATGCACTATAGACCCTGCTTGGATGAAGCGAGTAAAAGAGGTGGTTGATTACTGTATCAAGGATGGTCTCTATGTTATCATCAACCAGCATTGGGATGGTGGATGGATAGAGCACAATGGTATGACAGCCAATGCAGACATCAAGACTACCAAGGCTCAGCTCACTAAAATATGGACTCAGATTGCCGATAATTTCAAGACATATGATGAGCATCTTCTCTTTGCCGGCATGAATGAGCCAGGTGTAGGAGCAGGTGAAGGTGATATCATTGGTGTGGCTGATATGAGTAACCGTATTGCTGAATATGAGCAGACTTTCATTGAGGCGGTTCGTGCCACAGGTGGCAACAATGCCAAGCGAGTTCTGATAGTTCAGGGGCCTAATACCGATATCGATAAATTCGTAGCCAACAACTACATGTCTAAGATTAAGGATTCTGCTACCGACCGACTGATGGTAGAGGTTCACTTCTATGATCCATATAATTTTACCGATCTGAGTGAAGACAAGGATTGGGGCAAGTACTATCTCTATTGGGGCAAGAACAATACCAATGGTTCTGAGGCTGGTCGTACAGCTGATGCTAAATACAACGAGGATTATGTTGAGGCTCAGATGAAGAAGATGAAGACCAACTTCTTCGACAAGGGCTATCCAGTGTTGATTGGTGAGTTTGGAGCCAACCAGCGTCTGGCCATCGGTAAGGATGCTGTTCATGATGCATCAGTTAAGGACTATTACAAGGCTGTTGTAACTAGTGCTATCAATAATGGTTGTGTTCCAATGGCTTGGGATACAAATAGTAATTATCCTAGTATGACTATCTTCAACCGTGCTGGTGCAAGTGTTAGCAATACTAATATGCTTGAGAGTATTACAGCCGGAGTTGCAGCAGCAAAGTGGCCTGCTAAATAAAAAACGAGATATTAAGTCTTTAGGTTTGATATAAAGTAGGTGTGGGCGCATATCAGGGGAATTTTTCTCTGATGTGCGTCCTTTTTTTGTGTAAATATCGTACATCCTAACATAATATACCTATCCTTTTATCAAAAATATACATTCACGCTACTGTTTTTTCGATATCTTTGCAACATGATAACTTCAAAACCCGATAATACGTTAGATTGATATATGAAGAAGATTGTTATGATTATATTGGCTGCCGCTCATTTCGCTTGGGCTGGCGCACAGGTTAAACCAGTGGATGGTCGTATCTCGAAAATGAAACTCACGGCTACCGAACTGGCTCACTATATGGCTCCAGGAGTCAACCTGGGTAATACGATGGAGGCGTGCGACTGGAATGATGTCTTTACCAATCAGGCTGGACTGAAGTCAGAAACTTCATGGCAGAATGATAAGACTACTGAGAGCTATATCCGGAGTTTGAAACAGCAGGGATTCAACAGTCTTCGCATCCCTATATCCTGGGTGGCTGGACATCTTACGGATAAGGAGAATATGACCATAGATCCTGTCTGGATGAAACGAATCAAGGAAATCGTAAACTATGGTCTCAATGCCGGTCTCTGTGTCATCATCAACGAACACTGGGATGGCGGATGGATGGAGCATGATGCCTTTACCAGTGGGGCGAATGTGACAGAATATAAGGAGATGTTCCGCAAGCTGTGGACGAATATAGCAAAGGAATTCAAGACGTATGACCAGCGGGTTCTCTTTGCTGCCCTCAACGAACCGGGAGTGGGAGGCGCCAGTCCGCAGGTTCAAGGCGACATGCTGGCTCCTGATAGTAAGGAGTTTGCCGACCGTCTCCTGGCATACGAACAGGTGTTTATCGATGCCGTCCGTGCTACCGGTGGTAATAATTCCAGCCGTGTACTCATCGTACAGACTCCAAAGACCGAGATTGATTTGGCTGCCAAGGATTCTTACGACATCACCCGTCTGAAGGATAAGGTGAAGAACCGTCTGATGGCAGAGGTTCATTTCTACGATCCTTATATATTTACCCTGATGGACAAAGATGCCGATTGGGGCAAGGTGGCTCTTTATTGGAAAGGACATGCGCCTGCCGATGACCAGGGACGAACCGTAAACACCATCTGGTATAATAACAAGAACGTGGATGCCTACCAGCATATCACCAATCAGGTGATGAAGATGAAACAGAAGTTTGTAGATCAGGGCTATCCGGTAGTCATCGGCGAATATGGTGCCAACCGTAAGGATGCCTCTCTCTTCGGTGGTAATCAGAAGAAGCATAATGAGAGTATGATGGCATGGTATGGTGCTGTGACTGCCGAAATGATGAAGGCGGGACTTATCCCGTATGTCTGGGATATCAATGTGCAGCCTCTTCCTCACATGACCATCTTCGACAGAAAAAAACAGGTGGTTTCCGACTCCTATATATTTAAAGGTGTGATGCAGGGAGCAGCCGAAGGGATGGAAGATTACCTGAAAATCTATCCGAAACCTTAGAAAAAAGCAGAAAAAGCAATAATAAATAAGCATAGTTTAGATTTATATGTAGAAAGGGCAAAAAAGTATCATGCTTTTTTGCCCTTATTTAGTATCTTTGCAACCGAAAATGAATCTTTAAACTGTAAACTTAATAAATAAATGAAGAAGATATTTGTTTTATTGATGATGGCATTGGCTACATGCAATATCTCTGCGAAGTCAAATTTTGTGCAGGTAAAGGACGGACATTTCGTTCGCGACGGTAAACCTTATTATTATGTAGGTACCAATTTCTGGTATGGTGCCATCCTCGGTTCAGAAGGTCAGGGCGGCAACCGTGAGCGTCTCTGTAGGGAACTCGATAAGATGAAGGAGATGGGCATTGACAACCTCCGCATCCTGGTGGGCTCTGATGGAAAGCGAGGAGTGAAGACCAAGGTTGAGCCGACGCTGCAGGAAGCTCCGGGCGTTTATAATGATACGATTCTTGCCGGTCTCGACTATCTGCTGATGGAGATGGGCAAACGCAAGATGCTGGCCGTGCTCTATCTGAACAATTCCTGGGAATGGAGTGGCGGTTATGGCTATTACCTGGAGCAGGCTGGTTTGGGCCAGGCTCCCCGTCCTAACGAAGATGGATATCCTGTCTTCATGAACTTCGTCGCCAAATATGCATCCTGCGAAAAGGCGCATCAGCTATTCTATGATTATGTGAAATTCATACTTACGAGAACCAACAGATATACAAAGAAGAAGTATAAGGACGACCCGGCTATCATGTCATGGCAGATAGGTAATGAGCCTCGAGCTTTCAGCAAAGAGCAGTTGCCTGCTTTCGAAAAGTGGTTGGGTGAAGCGAGCAAGCTGATCCGTTCGCTCGATAAGAATCATCTGATTTCTATCGGTAGCGAAGGAAAATGGGGATGTGAAGGTGAACTGAACTGTTGGGAACGGATCTGTGCCGACAAGAATGTAGATTATTGCAACATTCATCTTTGGCCATACAACTGGAGTTGGGCGAGAAAAGACCATTTGCAGGATGATTTGGGAATCTCCTGCAAGAACACAAAGGAGTATATTGATGAACATCTTGAGGTATGCGGACGTATCAGGAAGCCATTGGTGATGGAGGAGTTCGGCTATCCTCGTGATGGTTTCTCTTTTTCAACTTCTTCTACAACAGAAGCACGTGATGGATATTATAAGTATGTGTTCAGTCTTGTTGGCGACAATGCTGCATCCGGCGGTTACTTTGCCGGTTGCAACTTCTGGGGATGGGGCGGCTTTGCCAATCCTAAGCATGAGCAGTGGCAGGTAGGTGATGACTACACCGGTGATCCTGCTCAGGAAGCGCAAGGTCTGAACTCCGTTTTTTCTACTGATAAATCTACATTGGATGTAGTAAAGACGCAGGTAGACAGAATGAAGAAGATTGGTAAGTTATAAGTTTAGTGAAATTGTTAGTTGTTTTAGGAGGGTGTGCCATCAGTTCATGGTGCACCCTCTTTTTTTTGTTTATTGTATTTTTTTTCGATTTTGTTGTCATATCTGCCACTCGTGTTGTAACACTCTGATTATGAGTGAATAATGGGTGGCAATAAGCGATATTTTTATTGTCACCTATTGCCACCTGTTGTCACTCCTATTGGTAAGCGATTCCGCTTACCGATGCTCCCGAAATTACGTCTCGACGTAGCATTTGCTGCGTCCCGACGTAATAACAGACGCGTCTCGACGCAGCAAC
>OGOZ01002171.1_pt1 | contig 9963 bp, 10 predicted proteins | sample 1552801 | NCBI WGS metagenome assembly OGOZ01 (sample SAMEA2580196, study PRJEB22360) | human gut metagenome | biome: human gut; feature: human-associated habitat; material: faeces | place: Denmark | collected 2008/2010
GTTTCAACCATTTTGCGGAACACAGGCACGCACAAAAGCACCGTGTCAACCGCGTCAAACACCTGTTCCTTGTCTTCCTGCATAGATTCCAGCAGTTAATCCTCCAGGACCTGCTCCAACTATGATTATATCATAAGTTTTCATGTTAATAACCTCAATATTTAGTTAATTTAATTATATTGTTTGGGATTATTTAAAATTAATGAAAGTATTATTTTATTTTGATAAGTTTAAAAAAAGAAAAAAGAGATTAATTATTCGTTTTTCTTATATCTGTAATAACCAAATATTAAAACAGCAAAAACAATAATTAACACGATTATAAAAGGTATTGGATTAATTTGTGTTTGTTTTGAAACATCTTTGTCAAGAAGTTCATGAACACTTTTTTCAGGGTCACCGGTTTTTGCTTCCTGTGAAGAGTCTGTTCCTACATTCACATTACTTTCAGTAGAGTTGCTGACAATTTTATTTTCATTGGAAACAATTTTATTAACTTCATTGCTTATGGCTGAAACTATATTGTTAATAATGTTGTCTGTATGATTGTTGCTGCTATTTGTAGCAGGTTTTGTTGTATTAGTTTCAGGATTTGCAGGAGTGTTTGGAGTTACTGGATTAGTTGGTTTTGGATTAGGAGTTATTGGATTTATACTGATGAATTTAGTTGGTATTTGGAAGGTGCCTGTTTTGTCATCAACTATTATAGTTGTATTGGTAGTTCCAAAATCATTTCCATCAATATTGGAATCTTTTGCTGTTGACTGTTCAATTACAAAGATTTTATTGTTCTTCGCATAATTGTCCATTATAAGATTATTGTGGAATATTACCTTGGAAGGTATATTTGGTGTTTCTTCATCAACATATATGACTCCACTTTCACCGTAATTGTTAGCAATAATTGAATTGGTTACTTCAAGAGGTCCGGATGTAATCATCCTTTGTTAGTAATTTTTTTCCAAGTTTGTAAATTGTTCTCCTGCTACTGAAATAGCTCCGCCATTTTCATTTGCTTTATTGTCTTTAAAGATACATGTATCTGCATATACCTTACCACCGTGTTCACTGTGGATTGCGCCACCGTAATCATGACCATCACCGTTTATAAAGGTTATATTAATAAATTTTACTGTTGAAACAGAATTGATTAATATAATGCTGTCTTTATGCTGCCCATCTATTATGATGTCTTCAGCATTTCCCTTTCCTTGAAATGTTAAGTTTTTATCAACTTTTATTCCGTTTTGGTAATAAGTTCTGGGTGTTAGATAAATGGTGGCTGAGCTATTTGCATCATTTACTGCTGTTTGTATTGAATCTTCGGGACCAATAGTTATCGAGTTATCAATATTATCGGATGTAGCATTTTATTCAGCAGAAACTGCAGGAATAACGATTACTAAAAGTAAGAATATAAGAAGAATTGATAGTTTCCTTATATTTTCACCTCCATTTATAATATTTAAATGGGTTTAAATATAAAGTTTTTTCCTGTTTTGAAAATAAGTAATATCGTAAAAACATCGTTAAACAGCTAAATTAGCTATTTAAATAGATAATTATAATTTTTATTTTATGGATGTTAATCAATAGTATTATTGAATTTTAAATAAAAATAAGTAAAAGAGTTATTAACTCTTTTATAACATTTTTTGAATGGACTCTTTAACTATTCTGTTAACAATACTTCCGTCAGCTTTGCCTTTAAGTTCTTTCATACTCATTCCCATTAAAGGACCCATAGCTCCCATCTGGCGTTCTTTAACCATAGCTTCATTTTTATTGACAATGTCTTCTATGATTTGAGTAACTTCTTCATGGCTAAGCAAAGTCAGATTATTGTTTTTAGCTGTTATTTCGATTTCCTCATCAGGTGATTGTATTACGCAGGTTGTTAATTTGGTAACACTATCTTTAGCTATTTTGGAATCTGCTAAAAGTTGGAAAATATCTTTTAAGTGTCGAGTAGTTAAAATATCAATGTCAAGACCTTCCCTTTTAATTTCTCTTAAATCATAAGCAAGAAGGGAAGCTACTGGTGTTGGGTCTACTTCAACATCAGTTAATATCTCTTCAAAGACATCAGCTTCTAATCTTTTAACTAGCTGACTGGCTAAATCTTCACTTAAATTGTATTCTTTAATAATTCTTTCTTTTTTAACATCAGGAAGTTCTGGTAAGTTGTTTTTAATTGGTTCGACCAGTTCATCAGTTATTTTAAATAATGGAATATCTGTTTCCAGATACATCCTGTTAGCTGTAGGAAGAGGTCTCATATATTCAGTATTTCCATCGTCTAATGATTTACGTGTTTCTTCAACAACTCCTTCAAATCCGAGATTAGCTCTTCTTTTAACTTCTTCCAGTGCTGAAATAGCTACATTTTCATCATGTGCAACAATGATGAATGCATCCTGAGAACCAACATTCAAATAGTCTTTCACTGAATTTACTTCGTCCTGTGTAATACCGTATGCAGGTAGTTCGTCACTGTGGAATATTCCTGAAACTCCACGTTTTTTAGCATAACTTGCTATTTCAGTACCAAATCTTCTTCCAGGCTGAACTTCTTTTCCGATAAGTCCGTTGAAACCTTTTAATACAACTGCTTTTATGGATTCTGCTGAAGATAATATTTTGGACTTGGTATTTTCAAATAAGCTATCTAAATCATGAATTTCTTCAAGCACTTCAGCATTTCTTTTGTTCAATTCTTCTTTTATTTCAATTAATGCAAGCTGTCTTTGAACTTCATTTTCTACAATTTCGCTCATTAAATCAAGGTTTTGAACACCTTTAATTTCAACACGGGCTCCTTTTTCAATTGAAATATTTAAATCCTGTCTGATGGTTCCGAGACCTCTTTTTACATTAGTACTTCTTAAAACCTGACCGATCATATATGCAACTTCACGGACTTGATCAGGATGGTGCATAGACGGATCTGTTGTAATTTCTGCAAGAGGAATACCTAACCTGTCTAATCTAAATTCAGTGTAATCTTCAGTAGTTTCAATTCTTCTGGCTGCATCTTCTTCAAGACCTAAACTTTCAATAGCTACCCTGCCGCAAGGAGTGTCAAGATAACCGTCAGTTGCAGCAAGTCCTGTTCTTTGGAATCCTCCGGTGTTACTTCCATCAATAACCTGTTTTCTCATTGTATGGAATTCATCTACAATATGCATATTCATCAATGCAGCTATTGTAATACAGATTTCAAGAGCTTCTTTATTTAAGCTGTGAGGCGGTTCATCATCACTTTCAACAAGACAGGTGTGGTGGTCATAAGATTCATATTTGAAGTTTAAACCACGTAAAGACTCCTGAAGAGCAGCTCTGTCAATTTCACCAAGTTCACTTTGTGTTGGCCTTAAGTTTCTCTCAACAATTTCATTGTAATCTTCATCAACTAACTCGGTTTTACAAGGACAAAAGAGTTTATGTTTAGTATTTAATTGCTGATGAATTTCAAGTCCCATTTTAAGTCCTAATTTTTCCCAATCCATTTTCACACGACCTTAATTTAAGAAATATTTAATTGAAGACTTTTCATTAAATTCTCCAGCTATATTTTTATTCATTAGTTTTGCAACTTCTTCAATATCATTAGTTTGACCTAAAACCCAGCTTAATTTAACATAAGCGGTTTCAGGAGTCATGTCTCTTCCAGATATAACTCCTGCATTTAATATTTCTCTTCCGGTGGAATAAACATTCATATTTACTCTACCGTATAAACACTGGGAAGTCATGACAACAGGAATATTTTCATCATGTGCTCTAGCTAAAGGAGTTATTAATTTGTCTGGGACATGTCCAAGACCGGTTCCTTCAATAACAAGACCTTTATATCCTTTATCAATATGATATTCAATAAGCTCTTCACAGATTCCAGGAAAACTTTTGATAAGTCCTATTTTTTCTTCAACAGCACTGTTGACTTCCAATTCATTTTCATTTCTTTTAGTGTATCTGTAATTAGGGTTAATGTCAACAGAATGATTTTCAATTTTAGCTATTGGTTCATAGTTAATGCTTCTAAATGTATCTCTGCGGCTGGTGTGCATTTTACGGACTTTAGTACCTTTATGAAGATAAGTGTAGGAATCATTTAAACTTCCATGCATACATACGCTGACTTCAGCAATATCTGATTTTGCAGCTACTACAGAATCAATGAGGTTCATATTAGCATCACTGGATGGCCTGTCTGAACTTCTCTGAGCTCCTGTTATTACAATTGGAACCGGTGTTTTTAACATGAAACTTAATGCAGCAGCAGTGTAGTGTAATGTGTCAGTACCGTGAGCTATTACAATACCGTCAGAACTATCAGATATGTCATTAGCTATTGATTCGGCAGCTTCAACCCAATATTTAGGTTGCATATTTTCACTTAAAATATTGTACAGTGCTTTAACATTATAATTGGCATAATCTAATAATTCAGGGTTTGCTTTAATTAAATCAGCTGCTGTAAATTTAGGGTGAACTGCTCCAGTTCTATAATCAATAATTGAAGAAACAGTTCCTCCTGTAGATATTATTGAAATATTTTGTTTTGAAGGGTCGTGAGCTATATCTTCAGCCCCATAACCAATTTTCGGTTTGTCACCTTTTTGAATCAGTTCAGCTTGTGTATTTTCAATAGCTACACCGACATTGTATCCACTGTCTAGTTTTAAAACTAAATATCCGTCTTCACTATCTTCAGATCTATCTAATAAGATACCTTCATAGGATATATCCTCTTTATTGATTTTAATGGTATCTCCTATGGTAATTCCATTATTTTCCAAGTATTTTTTAGCTATTTCTTTATATGTCATGAAACCACATTTAATTTAAGAGTTGTCTTTTACCCATTGCGCTCCAGCTTTTAAAACATCAATATTTACATTAATGACTTTAGGTTTGGATGCAAACATATGTTTAATAGCATTTTCATAGGATTCTGGTGCTAAAGTTTTCTTCAATTCCATTAAAACACCAATTAAAGCAGTATTTGCAGTTCTTGTGTTTCCAAATTTTTCAGCTATTTCAATTGAAGGAACTTTGATTATATTGATGTTTTTATCAACTTCAACATCACCTATACGGGAATCATAGATAATAGTTCCGTTTTCTTTAACATCTTTGGCAAATTTCTCTAAAGACGGTTTGTTTAGAGCAATGAGAATGTCAATATCTTCTACAACTGGAGTTCCTATGGTTTCATCAGAAATTACAATGGAACAGTTTGAGCTTCCTCCCCTTTGTTCTGGTCCGTAACTTGGATACCATGAAACATGTTTGCCTTCACTGCAGGCAGCCTGAGCTATTGTAAGACCTGCACTTAAAACACCTTGTCCTCCAAATCCGGTTACTTTTATGGTTACAGGTTCCATACCAGTACTTTCACAGTAAGCGGAGTCTCCGCTTCTGTCTACATTGAATATTTTATCTAGGGAATCGATTGTGTAATCATTTTCAGGTCTTATAATTGGTTTTCTGTCTTTCAATTCATTTCTGAAGTTTTTGACCGGAAACTCTTTTTCCATCTGATTTTCAAGGAAGTCTTGAACACCTTTTGCATCTTGTTTTAAGTTGGTAGGACATGGGGATAAGATTTCTACAAATGAATATCCTTTTCCTTCTTTTTGAATGGTTAATGCCTGTTTGATAGCATATTTTGCAAGTCTGATTTTTAAAGGAGTAGCTAGTGAAACTCTTTCAATAAATACTGGCGCCTTTAAGCTGTCAATTAATTCACACATATGGGTTGGATATCCTGCATAATCAGGATCTCTTCCTGTTTGACAGGTAACAGTTTTTTCTCCAACTAAAGTTGTTGGTGCCATTTGTCCACCAGTCATTCCATAAACTGTATTGTTTACAAAGAATACTGCTATTTTTTCTCCTCTGTTTGCTGCTTGTAATGTTTCATTTAAACCAATGGATGCTAAATCTCCGTCTCCCTGATAACTCATTACAATTGCATTATCTTCTGCTCTGGAAATACCTGTAGCTACTGCAGGTGCTCTTCCATGAGCTGTTTGTACATTTCCGCAGTTGAAGTAGTAATAAGCAAATACTGAACATCCTACAGGAGAAATCATGACACATCTTTCTTGTATTCCAAGTTCATCCATACATTCTGCAATTAATTTATGGATAATTCCGTGTCCACATCCTGCACAGTAATGTGTAGTGGTTTGGTTAGTTTCACCTTTTCTTGGAAAAGATGGATAAATTGACTCAGGACGTTTACGTATTGATAATTCATAATCTTCTAGGTTTTTTGGTGCTAAACTTTTTTCATCCATTTTTTCACATCCCTAATCAATAATATATTTTCCTGTTTTTCCTTTTTCGGAAGTACCTTTTGGTAATTCTTCATCAATTTCAGCTATTTCGTAAATCTTTTTAAGAATCTGTTTAAGTTCAATTAAGTTTCCACCCATCCTGTTGACAAGGTAAGTATTTTCTTTTCTTAAAGCAGCTAACTGTATATCTTCCAATAACTGACCGTTACTCATTTCTACAGAAACGAAACTTACTCCCTTATCACCAAGCTCTTTAATTTTTTCTTCGGGGAATGGTGATAATGTAATAGGTCTTAAAAGTCCTACTTTTAATCCTTTTTCACGGGAAACATCAACTGCACTTCTGGCTACTCTACTACTAATTCCATAAGATACTAAAACAATTTCAGCATCGTCAAGTTTGTAATCTTCGTATTCAACTTCATTTTCAGCTATTTTAGCATATTTTTCCTGAATTTCAAAGTTGAAGTCTTCTAACTGGTCAAAATCAAGGAAAATGGAAGTGACTAAATTTTCCATTGTGTCTTTGTTTCCACGTACTGCCCAGGATTCATCTATTGTAGGGTCAACAGCTTCTTTTGGGAATTCTAAAGGTTCAGCCATTTGTCCAAGAGTACCATCAGCAAGCACAACAACAGGATTTCTGTATTTATGAGCTAATTCAAATGCTTTCATAGTTAAATCGCACATTTCCTGTACACTGTTTGGAGCTAAAACTATATTTTTATAATTACCGTGACCTCCACCTTTAACTACCTGATTATAATCTCCCTGTTCAGGTCCAATATTACCTAATCCTGGTCCTGCTCTCATAATGTCAACAATTACTGCAGGCAATTCTGCACCAGCCAGATAAGTAAAGCCTTCCTGCATTAAACTTATTCCAGGTCCGGAAGATGCAGTCATAACTCTGTGTCCTGTTGAAGCTCCTCCATATATCATGTTGATTGAAGCTTCCTCACTTTCTGCTTGAACGAAGTTTCTGTTAACCATTGGGAAGTATTTGGATGCTTCGTGAAGAATTTCACTTGCAGGTGTAATTGGATATCCAAAGAAACAGTCGCATCCAGCATACATTGCTCCAATGATAACTGCAGTATTTCCTTTTACCATTTGATTAGTCATTGTCTTCCTCCTTTTTAGTATATACATAAACTTCGAGAGCTAAGGGTTCTGGGCATGTAAGGAAACAATCCCTGCATCCGCTGCAACCTTCTCCACTGTAATATGCATAGCGATATCCTGCTTTATTAAGCTCACTACCTATTTTAATAACATTTTGGGAGCATCCTAAAACACATCTCCCGCAGCCTTTACATTCTTCTTTGTGTATTATTGGATATGATACATCAGCCATTTTACCATCTATTCCTTTTTGTTATCGTTATTTCTGATTTCTACTCTTCTTATTTTTCCACTTATTGTTTCTGGAATTTCATCCACAAATTCAATTAATCTTGGATATTTATAAGGAGCTGTAACTCTTTTTACATGATTTTGAATTTCTTTTTTAAGTTCTTCGGAACCTTCGTATCCTGGTTGCAATATGATTGTAGCTTTTACGATTTGTCCTCTTATTTCATCAGGATATGCAGTAATTGCACAGTTACTTACTGATTCATGGGATAATACTGCACTTTCTACTTCATAAGGTCCAATACGGTATCCTGAACTTTTAATAATATCATCATTTCTTCCTATGAAATGGATATATCCGTCTTCGTCCTTCCATGCGGTATCTCCGCAATGGTAGTATCCGTCATGCCATTGTGCAGCCTGTTTTTCAGGATTTTTGTAATATTCTTTAAATAAACCCGGACTTATGCCATGAGATACATCAATACAGATTTCACCTTCCTGACCTATGTCAACTTCTTCATCATTTTCATTTAATAATTTAACATCAAATAACGGGCTTGGTTTTCCGATAGAACCTAATTTTGCATCTATCCAGTCAAAAGTTGCAATAGTCAATACTGTTTCGGTTTGACCGAATCCTTCCTTAATTCTCAGTCCGGATATTTCTTTAAACCTTTTTGATACTTCAGGAGGTAATGGTTCTCCAGCTGTTGTTACATGATGTATGTTTGAAAAGTCATATCCTTTGATGTTTTCTTTAATTAAGAATCTGTATATTGTTGGAGGAGCACAGAAAGTGTTTACTTTATTTTCAATAACTTTTTCAAGTAATTTAATACCGTTGAATCTGTCGTAATCATATATGAAAACTGCAGATCCTGCAATCCATTGTCCGTAGAAGTTTCCCCAGACTGCTTTTCCCCATCCGGTATCTGCTGCTGTGTGGTGTATACCGTCTTCTTCTACTTTATGCCAATATTTAGCTGTTGGAATGTGTCCTAATCCGTAAGTTTGTTTGTGAGCTACCATTTTAGGAAGTCCGCTTGTACCTGATGTGAAATAAATTAATGAAATGTCATCTGCAAGCACTTCATCGTCTCCGGTCGGTCTTTCAAATTCATCGCTTTCCTCTTCGATAGCTTTATTAAAATTAATCCAGCCGTCAAGATCCCTTTCAATTACACATTTTACCAAATCAGTGCCAAGTTCCTTTTGAGCTTCTTCATAATCTGGAATTAATCTGTCTTCTTCAACAGTTACGATAAGTTTGACATTGGCATTTTTTATCCTGAAATCAATATCATGAAGTTTTAACATGTGGGTTGCAGGAATAGCTACTGCTCCGATTTTATGCAATGCAACCATGGTAAACCAGAATTCGTATCTGTTTTTTAAGGTAAGCATTACTTTATCGCCTTTTTTAATGCCTTTTTTAGTAAAAAAGTTTGCAATTTTATTACTATACTTTTTAACATCTGAAAAGGTGAAAGTGTGTTTTTCATCTTCATCGTTTGTCCAGATTAAAGCGATTTTTTCAGGGTCTATTTCAGCATATTTGTCGATTACATCAAACCCGAAATTAAAATTGTCAGGATATGTTATTTTAAAATTTTTGTGAAAATCTTCATATGAGTCAAAATCAACTCTATTTACATAATCTTCAATTAATGATGTCATATTATTAACCTCTGTGGTTTTACATTATTATAGCTAAAAATTTAGCTTTTTTATCGTTAAGTGCAACCATAGCATGTCTATGGCTGGAATCAAAGAAGATTGAATCTCCTTCGTTTAATGTAATTTCATTATTGTGGATATAAAATTTTAAAGAGCCTTCAAGAACATAGTTAAATTCCTGTCCCGGGTGACTGTTTAATGAAGGAACTGCGTCTTCTTTAGGATCCACAGTTACAATAAAAATTTCAGCTTTTTTGTCAATGAATTTGGTACATAAATTTTCGTATTTGTACTCTTTTCTTCTTTCTACTGAAATACCTTTATCTGCACGGGTAACATCGAAAATATTCATTCTGGTTTCTTCACCAGTTAAAAGTAAACCTAAATCAACTTGAAATTTATTTGCAATTTCGCATAAGAAACTTGCTGGTATGTCTACTTCACCATTTTCATATTGTTTATACATTGTTTCATCAATATCTAATTCCTCTGCAAAGTCTTGAATGGTAATATCAGAGAGTTCTCTTAATTCTTTTACTCTATTACCAATATTTTTATTATATTCGTTCAAAGTAAACACCTCAGTTATATGTTAATTTATATTAAAATTATTAGTGTA
>OGOZ01002173.1_pt1 | contig 9955 bp, 9 predicted proteins | sample 1552801 | NCBI WGS metagenome assembly OGOZ01 (sample SAMEA2580196, study PRJEB22360) | human gut metagenome | biome: human gut; feature: human-associated habitat; material: faeces | place: Denmark | collected 2008/2010
CTGTGCACAGATGGTAGGTTTTGCGGTTATGTCCTTTAAAGAAAACAAATGGGGCGGCCTGGTTTCTCAGGGAATCGGAACATCCATGCTCCAGATGGGAAATATCGTCAGAAATCCGAGGATCTGGATCGCACCCATCGTAACCTCTGCCATCACAGGTCCGATCGCTACCTGTCTGTTCAAGCTTCAGATGAACGGAACAGCAGTATCCTCAGGAATGGGTACCTGCGGTTTTGTGGGACAGATCGGTGTGTATACAGGATGGATGAATGACATTGCGGCAGGAACCAAGACAGCTGTCACAGCTATGGACTGGGCGGGACTTTTCCTGATCTCCTTCATTCTTCCGGCAGTTCTCTGCCCGCTCATCAATATGTTTGTACGTAAACTTGGATGGGTAAAAGACGGAGATATGACATTGTCATAAATGAAGAGTAATTTATATCAGATTACCTTGTAAAATCAAAAAAAGAGTATCACAGAAACTCCCTGATAAAGATGAGATCTGTGATACTTTTTTTATTTAACCGATATTCACTATTTACGCTACATGTGACCCGGTGGCATTACTCCGTTCCAGTCCACATGCCTTCGCATATTCATGAAGTTTCTCCTTCGCGGTATAATTCAGATTCTGTGGAACCTGGATCTGGATGGTTACATACTGATCACCACGGACGGACGGGTTCTTCATGGAAACGATGCCTTTTCCTCTGAGACGGATCTTGGAGCCGGACTGCATGCCTTCACGGATCTTGCAGATAACATTTCCATAAAGTGTTGGAACAGTAGCTTCACCGCCGAAAACAGCTGTTGTGTACGGGATGGAAATGGTAGTGTAAACATCGGAGCCCTTTCGTTCATATCCAGGACGGGTTCCTACGGTAACCTTCAGAAGCAGATCACCAGGCTCGCCGCCACCGGTTCCTGGCATACCTTTTCCTTTCAGGCGGATGCTCTTGCCGGTATCGATACCTGCCGGAATGTGAACCTGTAATGTCTGCGGTGCACCGGAGCTTCCGTCCGGGCTGGACAGAGAAATCCTTTTATCTGCACCAAAAGCGGCCTCATCGAAGGTAACGTTGATGCTGGCCTTCACATCAGAGCCTTTTTGCGGAAAATCCTGTTGATGGAATCCGCCGAAGCCGTTGCCACTGTGAAAGCCACTTCCGCCAAATCCACTATGAAAGCCGCCACCGTTACCGGTGAAATGCTCATATGTGCCATTGCTGCCGAAACCGCGGCTTTCGCCGTGACTGCCGTGGAACATATTTCCGAAGATATCACCAAAAATATCGTCCATATTTTCACCGTTAAAATGAAATTCCTGATAGCTGCCATTGCCACCACTCTGGAATCCGCCGAATCCACCGGCACCTGCACCGGCTCCCGGATCAGCGCCCGCCTCAAAAGCAGCGTGACCAAACTGATCATACATTTTTTTCTTCTTGGGATCTCCAAGAACGTCATAGGCTTCATTTACTTCCTTAAATTTATCTGCGGCATCCGGATTACCGGCGTTGGTATCCGGGTGATATTTTTTTGCCAGTTTACGGTATGCTTTTTTTATTGTTTTCTCATCTGCGTTCCGGTCAATGCCCAGAACATCGTAATAATCTCTTTTTACTGCCATGGTATTCACCTTCCCTTATATAATTATAGATTATAGTCTGCAGCATTCCAGGTGAGTAATATCCTTCTTAAGGAATAGACTTTCCGGAGTGCCATATATCGAACATATGCGTACAAAATTCCCCGGGAAGATTCCCGGGGGTATTACTTTTATCCTGTTCTACATGTAATATAACACTACTAATTAAAAGTGTCAATACCTGCACTGTGGAAAGACCATTTTGGACTGTAATGAGAGATATGATTCTTACAGATGTCAGCACAAAATATGATATAATATTGCCATAAATTCCGGCGGTGGTCCATAAAATAAAAAGCAGACAGAACCGCAGAACAAAGAACGACACAAAAAAGAAAAGGAGGCGTAAAATATGAAAAAAAGAACTCTTCTGTCCAGGAGAAAGGCAGTGAAATGCCTGACTATTCTGGCTGTTATGTTTGCAGCAGCTATTCCGGCAACAGCCCGGGAGGCGAAGGCAGCAGCAGGAACTACCTTTAAAGTTAAAGTCTCTGACGGCTATCTGGCTCTCAGGAGTGAGAAGGCTTTTGACAAAAGTAATGAAATTGGTCAGTTGAACACTGGAGATCTGGTGGAAGTTACAGACCGGAAGGACCCAACCTACTGGTATGCATATGTTCCAAGATTGGATAGATCCGGATATCTGGACAAAAATTATATCCAGGTAGCAGAGAGTACCGCTGCATCCAATGATTCCTGGACTGTGAAAGTAAAGAGTGGCTATCTGGCACTTCGAAACACTGCTGCATATAATGACAGTAACGAGATTGGGCGTCTGAATACCGGAGATATGGTGCTTGTAAAGGACAGCAGTGATTCAACCTACTGGTATGTATATGTGCCGAAGCTTGATAAATCCGGTTACGTAGATAATCGGTATATTTATAACAGCGGACTGTGGACCGTAAAAATAGAAAAAGGTTATCTGGCACTCAGAAATCAGGCTGCCTATAATGACAGTAATGAAATTGGCCAGTTAAATACCGGGGATACCGTACAGGTAAAAGATACAGCCGATGAACATTACTGGTATGTATATGTACCGAAGCTTGATAAAACTGGTTATGTTGATAAGGAATATCTTCTTGGAGGAGCCGGAACGGCGATCCAGTCTATGACTGTTAAAGTAGACAAAGGCTATCTGGCACTTCGAAGTGAAAAAGCTTATGATAAAAATAATGAGATTGGCCAGTTAAATACCGGAGATACGGTTGAGCTCATTGAAAAAGAAGACAGTACCTACTGGTATGTGTTTGTTCCGAAACTTGGAAAAGAAGGATATGTAGATAAAAATTATCTTAAATAAATGTTTTACACCAGGCGGATCAGAAATGTCCGCCTGATATAAAGTACAGGGAGGCAAACAGATGACTCTGGCACAGCTCAGATATACTATAGCAATTGCAAAAGCCGGATCTATGAACGAGGCAGCCAAAAGCCTTTATATTTCCCAGCCAAGTCTTTCCACGGCGATCCGGGAACTGGAGGCAGAAACCGGGGTTGAGATCTTCAGAAGAACAAACCGTGGAATTGCCGTGACACCGGCGGGTGAAGAATTCCTGGGGTATGCAAGGCAGGTAGTAGAACAGTACGAACTGATGGAAGCCAAATATATCTCCAAAGAACAGTCCCGAAAAAAATTCAGTGTTTCCATGCAGCATTATACTTTCGCGGTCAATGCCTTTGTGGAGCTGGTAAAACAGTTTGGCATGGATGAGTACGAATTTGCAGTCCATGAGACCAAGACACATCAGGTGATCGAGGATGTGCGGAACTTTAAAAGTGAGATCGGGATCCTCTATGTGAATGATTTTAACCGCAAAGTACTTACAAAAATGTTTCACGAGTATGGATTGGAGTTTCACGAACTTCTCAACTGCAGGATCTACGTTTATATGTGGAAAGGCCATCCCCTGGCGAAACGCGAGAAGATCACACTGGAAGAATTGAAGGAATACCCCTGTCTGTCTTTTGAACAGGGAGGAAATAACTCCTTTTATTTTGCGGAGGAGGTTTTGAGCACATATGAGTATAAACGGCTGATCAAGGCCGATGACAGGGCCACGATGCTGAACCTGATGGTAGGTTTGGGCGGATATACCTTGTGTTCCGGTATTATCTGTGAAGATCTGAACGGTTCCGATTACTGTGCGGTTAAGCTGGATTCCGATGAGATCATGACCATCGGGTATATCGCAAGAAAAGGTGTTAACATCAGTGCTCTTGGGAAAAAATATCTCGAGGAGATTTCCAGATATAAAGATAAGGCGCTGAAATAAGAGAAAATAAAATCTGACAGATTTCTGCATAATACACGGCGATGTGTAAAATGCAGATCTGTCAGATTTTTTGTACATATTCAGACGATCAAACGCGGATCACAAAGCCCTCTTTACGAGGTTTTGCAGCCGGATACTCGCAGTCGCGGTATCCCAGAACACAGTGGCCGACACCGATATATTCATCCGGAACTCCCCATTGTTTCTTCAGTTCTTTTCCCTCTTCGGAATCAAAAACTTCTTTTGCACGGTGGATCCAGCAGGAATCTACGTCAAGAGCATGTGCGGCATTCATGAGATTTCCCATCACAAGACTTCCGTTTTCCACACAGGTGCCCATTTTGCTGTCGGAAAAGACAATGATCACAGTTGGGGCGCCGTAGAACGGATCTGAGGTACTGCCCATAACAGCTGCGTTCATTTTGGAAAGTTTTGCAACCAGTTCCGGATTCTGTGTTACTACCATAAGGGTACTCTGCTGTCCCATGCCACTTGGTGAATATTCTCCGGCTTCCAGGATCATATCCAGAGTTTCCTGTGGAACAAGGTCTTTTTTGTAGGCGCGGATACTTCTGCGCTCCAGCATGTTTTTGATGCTTTCGTTCATAATGATTACCTCCTGATGCTAAATTCTGTTGAAAATATTTCCTGCAAAAGAAAGCAGTTTTCTTTTTATCCTGATAGAAATTATTATAACGCAAATGTTTATGGTTTCCAATAGATAGAAGGATATAACTTTACAACTTATAAAGAATTATTATATAATCGGGATAAGATATTCCTGCGGTGGGCAGGAGAATTTTGGGTGGAGATACAGAGACGGAATAGTTGAGACAGAAGATACGAGGTGCCAGATGGAGAAGATACGAAAACATTTTTATTTTTCAGGAAGAGTACAGGGAGTGGGATTTCGTTACCGCTCTTATTATATTGCACAGTCCATGGGGCTGACCGGCTGGGTAAAAAATCTCTGGGATGATCGTGTGGAGATGGAAGTGCAGGGAACCAGAGAGGAGATCCGGGAGATGGTAGAGCGCCTTTCTCAGCAGAGTTTTGTGGAGATCGAGGGTATTGAATCGAAAGAGATCCCCCTTGAGGATGAGTTTGGATTTCATGTGAAAGGATAGTGAAATGATCAGAGCTGTTTTTATGGATATTGATAATACGTTGCTGGATTTTGATGCGGCGGCACAGGAAGGCATGGCCCATTGTTTTGAAGATGCAGGCCTCATCTATAAGCCGGAGATGTTTTCGGTTTTTAAAGAGGAGAATGACCGGATCTGGAAAAAGATCGAACAGGGGATCCTGACCATGGATGATCTTCCCTATGTGCGCTGGCAGGCGATTCTTAAGAAGCTTGGGCTTGAGGCAGATGGCGTAGCTATGGAGATGCTGTTCCGGAAATGTCTGTTTTACAGCGCGGTTCCTATGGAAGGGGCAAAGGAGATCCTTGATCATTTACAGGGAAAATATATTCTGTGCACGGCCAGCAACGGCCCTTATGAGCAGCAGATCTGCAGGCTGAAAAAAGCCGATATGCTGTGGGGTAAGAACCCGGCGCCTTGCCATATCGCTATGGCAGGTTTCCGAGAACTCCCCTCCGAACCGGACTTACACCTCTCAGCGTATCCGGCTCTCCAGATGTCAGTCTAATTTCCCAGCGTGTAACTTATCGTGACAGTGAACGCAGAGTGCCATTGTCTTGCGCTTACGCCCAATCATGGCGATTTCCCATTGCTTTCTGCCACTTAAATCTTTGAGTTTTCGTACATGATGTACCTCAAGCGGCACATTTTCTGCGCCGCACCACTCACACCTGTTTGCTTGCAGCCTTTTTATAAGGCTATTGCGCCCATAGTTCTCAAAAACTCTTGCTACTATATCGGGATTGCCGCTTTCCACTTTCGTGTCCCGGTGGAACCCATTATTGTAGAACAATACCTTTCCGACCTTGCCATTTTTCTTCGGATATTCCACAACAAAATCTTTCCCTTGACGGTACTTGCGGATAATTCTGCTGATTCGTGTCCGATATTTTCCAGCAAAGGTCTTGAGCATACTGTATCTCATTACATAGTAGAAGTTATTGAGTACAGACACGTTGTTTGCAAGTCGGTAGTAGTTATACAATCCACGGATTTCTGCGTTGTACTGGTTCAGGATTTCCAAATCATCCAAGTGCAACAGGCGAGTGCGCCGGACAGGTTCCCAAACCTCTTTGTTTCCGTTCTGTTTGTCGCATTTAATCTCGAGGGCATTGTAAGAGAACAGTCGTTTTACCCATTTATCATGAGGAACATAGAGTAGGACTTTTCCATTGTTTACCCGTCTGGTTGCTCCGGTTTTGGTCTTTTTGTTATATTCGCCTTTGGCGATTGTGACCTCGTATCCCAGAAACTTTGCAAAGTCATGCCCGTGGGTAATCAATGTTTTTTCCTCGGACATTTCCAGATGAAGTTTTTCCCGGATAAAACATCCTACATCTTGTTTTACCTGTTCTGCGTCCTCCTTACTGCCGATAACTCCTATTAAAAAATCATCCGCATATCGGATATAGCAAATCCTTTTATAGCTGTCGTCCATCTGGTCACTATACGGTATAGATTTCAGATTACGCCGCAATTCCCGGATTTCTGCAATTAAGCCCTCTTTTTCTTCCATGCTCATTTTAGAGATATTTCTTTTAAGCCTTTGTTCTTTCCCTCGGCAGACATCCAATTTCTTCTTGAACGCAGGATTGATTTTACGGCGGTTTCCGCAGTTGAATTTCTCTGCATACTCTGCCATATAACTGTCCAGTTCGTTCATGTAGATGTTTGCAAGGATAGGGCTGATGATGGAGCCTTGTGGAGTGCCGGAATAAGTATTGTGATAATTCCAATCCTCCATATATCCGGCTTTCAAGAACTTCCAGAGCAGACCGATGAAATGTTCGTCTGCAATCCGCTTTCGCAAAATAGCAATCAACACATGATGGTCTACGTTGTCAAAACAGCCCTTTATATCTCCCTCAACGAACCACTTTGTCCCCGTAAAATATTTCTGCACATATTTGAGTGCCGTATGACAGCTTCTGTTTATACGGAAACCGTGGGAATAGTCGCTAAAGGTTGGCTCATAAATACTCTCTAAGATGAGCCGCACCACCTCCTGTATCAGTTTATCGTCGAATGACGGTATCCCCAGAGGACGCATTTTCCCATTGGATTTCGGGATATACGTTCTCCTTGCCGGGTTAGGCTGATAACTAAAATCCCGCATCTTTTCAATGAGGGCGTTTATCCTTGCCATTCCCATTCCGTCAATGGTTTTGCCGTCTGTTCCGGCTGTCATGTTGCCTGGTTTCGCCTGTATCCGCTGATATGCCAGCAGATAGAATTGTGGATTGTACAGGTTGCGGTATAACCGCTCGTACTTGTAACTCTTGTTACACGCCTTGGATTTTAGGCTTTCCAACACATTTTCAGGACTTCTCATAATGCCTCACGCACCTTTCCTTTTATGAATTGGTTGACATCCTGCCTTCCTTCGCCATGTAGACGGCTTTCCCGTCCTCGGACTACTACGAAGGCTCCGTTGCCATGCCGGATATTCAGCGTCATCTTTCTTGGGTTTTTACTCCTTGAAATTTATCACCTTGCGGCATTACGCATAGCCGGGTAGTTCCGGCGTTCCGGTTTAGGCAATCTCCAGTTAGACACTTTGGGAAAAGCGTATTGTGATGTCGGTAATGGGTTTTCGTCCTTTTCCGCTTATTGCGGCTGGCTGTCATAAGTATCGTGCGGTCTGTGTCTACCTGTCACATTCCGCTATGACATACGGCGAATACAACCATCCTGCGCCGCCGGGTCGAGTATCCCGCCTCGGACTGCCCTTAAAGCAGTTTAGCCTTGTTCCTCATTCACAATGTTGCGTCTTGCCACTCAGTCGTGGGTAGATGGTTTCCCCAACTTGTGATTTTTCCGATACGCTATTGTCCCCCTTGTGGTTTCCCTCCGGGGTAAATCGGATGACGCTAAAGTGACGTTTTTCACGTCTTTGATACTTTTCTTTACCGGCTTGCTAAAGCCGGGTTCCCAAAATGCCCGCGCACCGCCTTTGGATGAAAAGCGGCGCTTCTGGACGCGCGATAAATCTCAATCATTCGTCCATACAAAATAACTGTAATCAATACAGATATAATCTTCATACACAGGCTTACCAGCATCGTTTCCAGTGCCAGTATGACAAGTTCACCGATTTCCATAGATTCCATAGCTGTTTCCATCGTACTGATCATCGTATCTATATTGATCGCTGTATCAGAACTGATGACCCCTGCCGCCCGGCTTACCACCGTCTGTCCGACATCAAATACCGCCATAGTAATTGTGAACGTGTGGCTGACAATCCAGACTGCCACCCACATCTTGAAAAAATATTTAAAGAACATCCATGTGTCCAGATCATGCATGTTATTTTTTTCTGTCAGCATGGAAATCAATTCATAACAAAGTACAAAAGTGATAATCATACCGGCAATCGGAACAATTACCGAATCGGAAAGATTCTGTATCATGCTGAAAATGTTTCCATTCCAGCCCTGTGGTGTCTGCCCAACCTGAGCAGCAATCTCACCTGTCTTTTCATTGACATCGGTATACATTGTTGTCAGGTTGGAACTTACCATGCCTGTCAGAAGATCCCTCATCCATGTTTCAATCGCCTCAAATATACGATCCATGAGTTATCTCCTCTCTTTTTACACTTAACCAAACAATCCGGATAACAGCGGTACTAACTGTGTTCCGATCAGTGCCACACCGCCACCAGCCATAAGCTGCTTGATTCCCTGTGACTTAGCCCCAGGATTGTCGTTGCCGTATCCTTCCAGAAGATTAATAACTCCCCATACTGCAAGACCTGCTCCGATTGCTACTACAAGTGTCTGTAAAATATTGATTGCTGAATTAAAAAACGACATATGTTTTATCTCCTCTCAAGTTTTTTGCTTATAAATTCCTGCTGTATTCTGACCGGCTCTGCCCTGATGGGCGGTCGTTCATACCTGTGCATCCTCTCACCTCCCAAAAGGGCAAAGAAAAAGAGCTATGTAGTTGGATTTTCTACATGCTCCGCTTCCTTGTTTTCATTATTTTCCTGTTCCATAAGACTGTCCTCTGAGAACACATACAGGTCAAACTCCTCTGACCTTGTAAGTTTTACTTCCATTCTGTGCCTCATGTACGCTTCCACATCAAATTCATTGCGTTTATCGTAATCAGACAGTTCCTTATAGCGTTTATGTTTTGTAATATCATACTTGTCACTGAAAAACGGACGGACACCTCTCAGCTGAAGAATACATTTATTTCCATCCATCACCGCAAGTTCATCCCTGCTCATCAGTTCTTTTCCGGTTTTCTGATAGTTCATCCCGTAAGAACGGCTCTGCCCTCTCGTATCCGAAGTATTATATAAATCAATGGTTTCCTTACCAAGTGTTTCTGAAATTTCTTTTAAAGTGGAACTTTCTTTTCCTCCAAGGAACAGCATTGTATCACAATTCCCTAAAATGGTTTCTGCAGCATCTTTATAAATGGTCTTTAACTGTGACTGCGACTGGAGTATAATAGAAGCAGATATTTCTCTGCTTCGTATGGTTGCGATCAGCTTGTCGAACTTCGGAATCTGTCCGATATTTGCGAACTCGTCACAGAGGATTCTTACATGATACGGCAGTCTACCATGGTGTACATCATCTGCCCTGTCGCATAATAAATTGAATAACTGGCTGTACATCATTGCTACCACAAAGTTAAAGGTATCATCTGTATCCGAGATAATAACAAACAATACAGACCTCTGGTCTCCCATCATATCCAGTTCCATTTCATCGTAACTCATGATCTCACGAAGTTCCGCAATATCAAATGGTGCAAGTCTGGCACCACAGGAAATCAAAATCGACTTCGCTGTTTTGCCGGCGGCTAATTTATATTTTTTATACTGACGTACCGCAAAGTGTTCCGGGTCTGTTTTTTCC
>OGOZ01002186.1_pt1 | contig 9918 bp, 9 predicted proteins | sample 1552801 | NCBI WGS metagenome assembly OGOZ01 (sample SAMEA2580196, study PRJEB22360) | human gut metagenome | biome: human gut; feature: human-associated habitat; material: faeces | place: Denmark | collected 2008/2010
CCTGCCGGATCCACCGGGCGTTGAGGCAGGCTTCGTTCATACCCACCAGGCCAATGGTGGAAAAGTGGTTGTTGAAGGTGCCCAGATATCGCTTGGTGTAAGGATACAGACCCGCATCCAGAAGCTTGGTGATAACGGTGCGCTTGGTCTTCAGGCTTCTGGCGGCAATGTCCATCATCTTGTCCAGCCGCTCATAGAATTCTTTCTCGTCCTGAGAAAGATAAGCGATCCGGGGCATGTTGATGGTCACCACGCCGATAGAACCGGTGCTTTCCCCGGAGCCGAAGAAACCGCCGGACTTTTTGCGCAGCTCCCGCAGATCCAGCCGGAGCCTGCAGCACATGGAGCGTACATCGCTGGGCTCCATGTCGGAGTTGATGTAGTTGGAGAAGTAAGGCGTGCCGTATTTGGCGGTCATCTCAAAGAGAAGCCGGTTGTTTTCGTTTTCGCTCCAGTCAAAGTCCCGGGTAATGGAATAGGTGGGGATGGGATACTGGAAACCCCGGCCGTTGGCATCTCCTTCGATCATAACGTCGATGAAGGCCTTGTTGACCATGTCCATTTCCTTTTTGCAGTCCCCATAGGTAAAGGGCATTTCCTTGCCGCCGACGATGGCAGGCAGATTTTCCAGATCCTTGGGTACGGTCCAGTCCAGGGTGATGTTGGAGAAGGGCGCCTGCGTGCCCCAGCGGCTGGGAGTATTTACCCCGAAGATGAAGCTCTGGACGCATTGCTTGACTTCCTTCTGGGAAAGACCGTCCACCTTTACAAAGGGCGCCAGATAGGTATCGAAGGAGGAGAAAGCCTGAGCCCCCGCCCATTCATTCTGCATGATGCCCAGAAAATTGACCATCTGGTTGCACAGGGTAGACAGATGCCCGGCGGGCGTAGAGGTGATCTTGCCGGGGATGCCCCCAAGCCCTTCCTGGATCAGCTGCTTAAGACTCCAGCCGGCGCAATAGCCGGTGAGCATGCTCAGATCATGGAGATGCATGGCGGCGGAACGATGGGCTTCGGCCACCTCGCTGTCGTAGATCTCGGAAAGCCAGTAGTTGGCGGTGATGGCGCCGGAGTTGGAGAGGATCAGCCCGCCTACGGAATAGGTGACGGTGGAATTCTCCTTTACCCGCCAGTCGTTGATCTGCAGGTAATTGTCTACCAGATCCTTGTAGTTGAGCAGAGTGGAGTTGACGTTGCGGATCTTTTCCCGCTGTTTGCGGTAGAGAATGTAGGCCTTGGCCACATCCGCATAGCCGGACTCGGAGAGGACTTTTTCCACACTGTCCTGGATATCCTCTACGGCGATGCAGTCGTTTTTGATCTTCTTTTCAAAATCTGCCGTTACATGCAGAGCAAGCAGATCCAGCACACTGGGATGGGACTGCTTGTGCAGGGCATCAAATGCCTTGCCGATGGCAGCACTTATCTTGGCAATGTTGAACTCTACCAGTTGACCGTCCCGTTTAATGACTCGATACATAAAAAATCCCCCGCTGTTTGATGGTATTATCGCGGGCCCGGGGCCCGGACGTATGCAAAATCGAAGCAGTACGAAGATACCATACAATGCGGAGAAAGTCAATATATGGTGGACGAAATTCATAAAACCACAACATATAGTTATTTATGCGCTTTGCATACCCAATATACGCTCCTAATCGGCTCCCCGGAGGGTCACGGACCCCACATATGGAGCCACTGCCCGCACAAAGGCTTCCAGAGCCTCTTTTCCAGGCGCAGTAAGGCTTTGGCAGGGGACGCTGTCCCGGGGGGCAAAGGGCTGAATAAAGTATCTGGAGGCCCCCTGGATCCATTGGCCGATGGCGCGCAGGTCTGTATCCTTATGCAACTGGGCGCAGACGGTGGTGCGGAACTCATACTCCGTCTGCCCTTCCAGCAGCAGGGAGACGCTCTTTCTTATGGGGGTCAGATCCACGGCGGAAAGGCCTACGGTCAGAGCATACTTTTCCGGACTGTTTTTTATATCCATGGCCACATAATCCACCAGCCTGCGCCGGATAAGGTCTGCCAGCCGATCCGGATGGGTCCCGTTGGTATCCAGCTTCACGGCGAAGCCCATGGCCTTGATCTTCTCCAGCAGGGGCCCAATGTCCCGCAGCAGGGGTTCCCCGCCGGTGACAGCCACGCCATCCAGCAGACCCCGGCGCTTTTGCAGAAAGCGGAGCAGCGTTTCCTCTTCCATTTCCGGGGGCCAGGTGCCGTCCAGCAGTTCAGCATTATGGCAGTAAGGGCAGCGGAAGTCGCAGCCTCCCAGGAAAATCGTACAGGCCACCCGGCCGGGAAAGTCCAGCAGGGTCATTTTTTGCAGCCCATGAATCATCATAATGGCAGTTCTCCTTGTTTTACACGGTGCAGAGAATGTGCAGCAGACGCACTTCGTCCTCCCGGATACGGTCGTTGACGGAGCAGGCATGGCGGCTCAGATCCCGGCACTCCATGGCGCTCAGTCCCTGCGCCCGAAGGCTCTCAATGCACATATCCCCTATATCATCCATGAGCCCGGCCTTTATCTCGGGACGGTCGCCTTCATTGTCTGCGGTCAGCAGGTACTCCAGCAGCGGGGCCATATCCTTCATGACCGGCAGAGCGCGCAGACTCCGGAAGGCCCACTTGTAATAGGGCTCATACACGTTCTCCAGCAGAAAAGCAGTGCTGAGAGCGTGGCGGACATATTCTCCCAGCGCCAGCTGAGCCGCCGCAGGATCCCTGCGGGCCAGGCAACGGGGGTAGTTGTAAGGCCCGGCCTGATGCATGAGAAGCAGCTGCCCTGCCAGGCGCTTTCTGCGGACAGCCTCCGGAAAACGGGAGATGCGCTGCCGGATGGCTGTGACTTCCCCCAATCCGTCATAAAAGACTGTACCGCCGGAAGCTTCCAGAAGCGCCTGCGGGGACAGGGTCAGCCACTGCTGCAGCGTCAGGCATCCATCGGGAGCGCCCAGCTTTTCTGTAAAAAATTCTGCCGTACGCCATACGCCGTGACGGGGGCCGCCTGCCGGGGACAGCGCGCTGCGGGTAAAGCCCATGAATGCTTTGGGCAGCTTTGCATACGCCCGCTCCAGCAGAAAGGCCGTTCGCCTGTCTACGGCTGCTTCTTCGGGCAGGAGCAGGCAGAAACCGGGTTCAAAATCGTGATCCCGGGAGATCTCATCATCGTAGCCCAGACACTCGGATCCGCTGCCCATAAGCCCGGCGGCCACAAGCGGCAGCAGCTCGGGAAATTCCCTTTCCAGCATGGGGCGGCCCCAGGTTTCAAAATAGGCCCGGCAAAGTTCAAGCCCCTGCATACAGCTCCTCGGAACGCTTTTTCAGTTCCCCGGCATAGGCAAAATACCCGTAGTACGAGAAGGTAGGGGCACACTTTTCACACACGAAAGCGTAATAGCCGTCCCGGACGGGGGAGGGCAGGTCCAGCCTGGTCCAGGCTTCCTCCATAAGGGCTTCGATCTCTTCTGCTCCCGCTTCCAGACCCTTTTGCTTTTCCAGCGTGTTGGCCATATTCAGGCAGGTGACGGCCTGTTCCCAGGGGCCATAGGGCGCAGTCTCCATGATGGCCATGGCCCGGCGATAGAGACAGAGGGCTTCTTCGTACCGGCCCAGCGCACTCAGGCACAGGCCCATGTTGTTATATAATCCGCCCAACCGGGGATCATTCGCCGGCAGCAGAGCCTCATACAGTTCCTGCGCGGCTTCAAAATGGGAAAGAGCCGCATCATACCGACCGAAAGCTTCCAGTACCGTGGCTGCATTGACCAGGCAGGTAGCCCCGGAAGGTCCTTTATCCAGATCCAGAGAATGAGAAAGGGCCAGCGCCTCCTGGGCACAGGCAATGGCTTCTTCCTCTCGGTTCAGCTTGCGGTAGAGGCCCATAAGCTCGTTGAGTACCAGAAAAGCTCCTTCTTCATCGCCGTTCTGGCGGGCTTCCTCCAGCCAGTAGACAAGGTGTCGCTCTGCGCCCGGGTAATCCCTGCGGGCCAGATATTGATCCAGTTTTTCCAATACTCTGTTCCGGGGGATGGAATGGCCCTGGCTGCCAGCCCGAGCCGGCGGGGAAAGGGGGCAGCGGGGTTCTGTATAAGCTTCTCGCTCCAGAGGAAGAGCCATGAGAACGCCTCCTTGCTTTTTGCCTGTGAGCGTATCACAAAATGAAACGTATTGCAATGCAAAAGTATGGCGGCATCTCCCACGGAAATGGTTGTTCTTTTGGCAGGAACGTGATATACTATACAAAAAAGGAGGTGTACGCCATGAAAATGATCACAGCCATCGTCAATAAGGACGACGGAGCGGACGTGTGCCGGGCTTTGACGGAAGCAGGCTATATGTTCACCAAGATCTCCACTACCGGCGGCTTTCTCCGCTCCGGCAACATCACCCTGCTTATGGGCACAGAAGATGAAAAGGTGGAGCATGCCGTGCAGCTGATCCGGGAGCATTGTGCCCGGCGCAAGGCCAAGGTACCAGCGGCCATCTATAACGAATACAGCCTGTACAACGCTTTTTATACGGCAGAGGTAGAAGTTGGGGGCGCCACGGTCTTTATTTCCAACGTGGAGCAGTTCGAAAAAATGTAAAACGCATATATGCACGCAACAGAGCCGTGTCTGCTTCGGCAGGCATGGCTTTTTATGTTTGGCCGGGGAATTGTGAGATTTCAGCAACCTTTTGGCACAGGAATTGAAGAATATCGCTGCATCTGCTATACTCGCCATACAACAGGGATAAAAACACGTCCCGGTAGGTAGTCCGGGAGCGGGGGAGTCCCCCGTCAGTAACCTGCCTCCTTTGGTTGTCCCTTCCCTGTGCGGCATACTTGAAAAAGGAGGGAAAGTGTATATGGCTTCACAGACCCCGGAGCAGGTATCCGGGAGTTTACAGGTGTTTTTTGAGGAACCTTTTTATGTAGGGCTCTTTGAAAAGCGGGAAGCAGGGCGGCTGCGGGTGTGCAAGATCACCTTTGGCCCGGAACCTACGGATGCTCGGGTGCTGGCATATGTGCAGCAGCAATACGGGCAACTGTTATTTAGTGCACCCATAAAGGGAGAAAAGCCTGCTGCGGGAGAGAAAAATCATAAGCGGCGGCAGCGGGAAGCCCGGCGGCAAACGGCACGGGCGGGGATAGGCACCCGCTCCCAACAGGCTTTGCAGGCCCAGCGGGAGCTGCACAAACAGGAAAAGAAGGCGCATACCAAAGCGGAGCGGGAGGCGGAGGCCGCCAGACGCTTTGCCATGGCGCAGCAAAAAAGAAAGGAAAAGCACCGGGGCCGCTGACCGGAGCAGAAAACAATGTACTGGATCATTTTAGGGATATTGCTGGTTCTGGGGCTGGGATTTTGCCTGTGGTTTCTGTGGGAGAATGTACCCCGGTATGCCGTGCTGCCGGTGCTGCTGACTGTGGCGGTAAATGGCCTTGCTTATTATGTGCCAAAGCTCATCCCTACGGGGATCCAACCGGTATATATGGGGCTGCCGATAGACGAAAGCATTCCCTTTTGTCAGGAATTTATCTATATTTATGTGCTGGCATACTTTCAGTGGGCCATGGGCTGGATGCTGCTGGCCCGTCAGGAGCGGTCTTTTATGAACCGGCGGCTGGCGGGAGAATGGATAAGCAAAGGGATCTGCTGCCTGTTTTTTATTCTGCTGCCTACAATCATGACACGGCCTGTGCCTCAGGGGGATTCCTTTGCGGCTTTTCTTACCCGCTGCATTTACAAAAGCGATGCGCCAAAAAATCTGCTCCCTTCCATCCACTGTCTGGAAAGCTGGCTGTGCTTCCGCAATGCGCTGCGTTTTAAGGGCGTGCCCCGGTGGTATCTGCCGCTGACGGCGCTGATGACCCTGCTGGTGTTTGCCTCTACCTTGCTGGTGAAGCAGCATGTGCTGGTGGATGTACCCGCCGGGATACTGGCTGCAGAATTGGGACTGTTCCTGGCCAACAAATGTAGGTTGGGTGGGCTTATAGAGCGGCTGGAAGCTCCGTTCCTGAACAAACAGGCGGCATAAAATGTACATGGAGGTGCATACAGGCAAATAAAAGACGCGGCTTTCACAGCCGCATCTTTTGGTTTAAGCAGCACAGGGAGCAGGGCGGCAAATACCCATAGCCGCAGCCTCCGCCCCGGTAAAGCAGGGGGACTGCGGCTATCCGGCCGTATTTTTATTTATCCCAAACGATCTGATAGGATTCATCCCGAAATACCAATTCTCCTGAAGCCAGCAGCTTCTCCTGCATATAACCCCGCTTTTCTACGATCAGCTTGCCGTTTTGCAGATTGAGCGTGTAATCATACTGCCCGCGGTCGGATTTCTCATAGCTTGTGCTGTTGGCATAATCGTAAATAATAAAACGATTGTCAACGATTCCCGAACCAACGCTGGTTGTGGAACAAAGTTCCGGCCTGCCGTCGCCGTTCAGGTCGCAAAAATACACGCTCCAGATAGGCATACCGGTGTAGAGAGGAATGATTTCCCTGTCAGTGACAGCTTCGAGCTTTTCAGGGTGCCAACGGAACGTGACGCCGGGAAACTCATCCAGCTGGATCTCCCGAACGCCGTCCCAGATCATTTCATCGCCATTAAGAGAGTCAAACCATTTTGATGCAGCGAGTGCTTGGGTATCTTCAGGCGTTTCATTTTGTTTTCCGCAGCATGTCAATGACAGCGCAAGCAAAAGAAAAAGCATTATGGATATGATCTTTTTCACAGCATATTCCTCCGTAACAAATTTGAAATTTATCCAACTTTCTCATCTTCAAACTTGCTGGCGGCGAACGGCAAGTCCACAAGAAATAGACGCGCAAACGTCGCAAAGGAGTGTAGCTCCCTTGCCGGAAGGTCATGACGAAGCATTTTCAGTCATGCAGTTTTCTTCTGCTGACAGATGACAGAGAATGAAGCTCCGCAGGACGTACCACTCTCGATGGGGAGTATATAGAAGTGCGCCCTTAAGTTCCTAAAGGGATTTCTCAGCTTCGTAAAACTGAAACGACAAAAACGAATTTGGCGAACTGTCCATCATGCTGCAATGGGGAATTACAATGCAACTCCCAGCTCCTTGCACTTTTCGTTTGCCAGATCATGGTCTTGCAGTGCCGCAAGTCGATACCAATGCTTAGCCTGCTCGATATCTTGCTCCACTCCGATTGCATCCTCATAAAACCATGCCAAATTGCATTGTCCATCTCTATCGCCATGCTCTGCGGCACGGCGAGTCCAATACAATGCCTTTTTCAGGTCTTTTTCTACACCAAGTCCGTCATAGTAAAAATAACCTATTTGACATTCCGCCAGGGGATACCCCTGCTCTGCCAAAACCAAATGTCCTTCAAAACATTTGTCATATTGTTTTGCTTCCCAATATTTTTCAATCAACTCATTGCAAATGTCTAATTCCTTGCAAGGTTTGTAATACGCACTTGCCATGTATTCATACCTCCAAATTTTGATTTTCTACTCCATAAAAACAGTCACAGCAAGGAAAAACGCAGGGAGTGCGATCGTTTTCCGGGCAAGACAGGGATACGGTGCAAAGGCCTTTATTCTGTGAAGGAAGCGGCCTTTTTCATGCGTCTTTCAACCGGATTGCAGCTTTCGCATGGAACAGCGGTCTGGCAGAGGCCGCACCCGTACCGCGGCTTGTACAGTGCGGCGGTTTTGTTCAGCCATGCGCTGCAAATACTGTGCACCTTTCCTTGCTCAAAGCTGATAGCATTTACCGGGCAACGTTCTATGCAGGCACCGCACCGGATGCAATAGGCGTATATATCCGTATACGGGCGTGTATCCGGCGGTATCTCTTCGCTGATGATGCAGGAAAGAAAGCGTCCGGCCATCCCCTTTTCCGTTATCAACCCCTTTGAAAGGCCAAAGGTTCCCAATCCGCAGACATAGGCGGCATGCCGTTCTGACCAGTTGCTTCCAAAGGTCTCTTTGGAAACAATGCCGTATTCCGCCGATCCGCTGTTTGGGGTGATCTGCCTGAACCGCTGATCCAGTATGGGAACACACACCTGCACACCGTGTGCCTTAAACCATCCGGATATATTCACAGCAAAGTCCGCTATATACTGCTGGCCTTCTATCCGGCCGTGAAGCCATAAGGCGGAAGGCCCGCTTGCAGAATCCCGGTTACTGCTTTTGACCGCCTCCGTAAAGGGAAAGAACAGGGAGATGACGGTTTTCCGTCCGGCAGCCATGCCTGCAGGGGCATGAACCAAGGTCCGATAACACCCTCGGCTTTGAATGCGGAAAACAGCGCATCGGCGGCGGAACCAAATCCGATCAGCGGCTGTTCGAACAATTTCACTCCGGCCAGATCCGGGCGGATGGCAGCATCCCTGCTGATGACATTCTTGTCGTTTTCTGCGAATAAGGCATTTACTGCGTTTATGATGCTTTGTTTGTTCATGCTCTTTCTCCGTAAAAAGGGACTGCTATCAATATAATACAGCATAGCAGAAATTGAAAGAAAAAACCATAAAAAAACGCCCGGAGGAACGGCAGCTCTTCCGGGCGGTGTGCATGGCCTGTACCAAGAAAAAGGATCAGCTGGCGGCGAACTGGCTGTTGTACAGCGCCGCATAGAATCCGTTTTGAGCCAGGAGGCTTTCGTGATTTCCCTGCTCAATGATCTTTCCGTCCTTCATGACAAGGATCTGGTCGGCTTCACGAATGGTGGAGAGCCGGTGCGCCACGATAAAGCTGGTGCGGCCCGCCATCATATGGGCAAAAGCAGACTGGATCTTCAGTTCCGTGCGGGTGTCGATGGAGCTGGTAGCTTCGTCCAGTATGAGCATGGTGGGGCGGGTGACCATGGCACGTGCGATGCACAGCAGTTGCTTCTCCCCCACGGAAAGACCGGCCCCGTTTTCGGTCAGCAGGGTATCATAGCCCTGGGGAAGGCGCTGGATAAAGCCGTGGGCATGGGCGGCCTTGGCGGCGGCTATGATCTCCTCCTGAGAGGCATCCGGGTGGCCGTAGGCGATATTCTCCCGTACGGTACCGGTACACAGCCAGGTATCCTGCAACACCATGCCGTAGCGGCTGCGCAGGTCGTGGCGGGTCATCTGCCGGATGTCCGCTCCGTCCACACGGATGACGCCCCTGTCTACATCATAAAAACGCATGAGCAGGTTGATAAGAGTGGTCTTGCCGCAGCCCGTAGGCCCTACGATGGCGATGCGCTTTCCGGGTGCGGTAAACAGGGAAAAGTCTTCGATAAGGGGCCTTTCCGGCACATAGCTGAAGTATATGTGGGAAAGCTCCACCTGCCCCCGGGCCTCGGGAGCAAGAGGAACCGCTGCTTCGGGTACCTGATCCGGCTCCTCCAGCAGGGCGAAGATGCGCTCCAGACAGGTCAGGGCATTCTGCAGCTCCGTGACTACGCCGCTGATCTCGTTAAACGGCTTGGCATACTGGCTGGCATAGCTGAGAAAGATGCTCAGCTGGCCGATGGAAATATATCCGCCCAACGCACTCAGAGCACTGATAAGGGTGACTACGGCGTATACCAGGTTGTTCACCAGGCGGGTAGAGGGGTTGGTCAGGCTGGAAAAAAAGGTAGCCTGCATGGAGGCCTTTTCCAGACGGCCGTTGATCTCGTCAAATTCGGTCAGGCTTTCTTCTTCATGGCCAAAGGCCTTTACTACTCGCTGGCCTCCTATCAGTTCGTTGATCAGGGCCGTCTGCTCCCCGCGGATCACCGATTGTTCCTTAAAGAAGCGGTGGGGGCGGGGGGGAATGAACCGGGCCACAAAGATGGACAGGGGTGTAAGCACCACTACCGCAAGGGCGATGAGAGGATTCAGATACAGCATGATGCTCAAGACACTGAGGATGGTCAGCACCCCGGTGAACAACTGGGTAAAGCCCATGAGCAGGCCGTCGGCAAAGGTATCC
>OGOZ01002188.1_pt1 | contig 9914 bp, 5 predicted proteins | sample 1552801 | NCBI WGS metagenome assembly OGOZ01 (sample SAMEA2580196, study PRJEB22360) | human gut metagenome | biome: human gut; feature: human-associated habitat; material: faeces | place: Denmark | collected 2008/2010
GAAAGGGAAACTTTTTCCAAAAAGTTTCCCTTTCCCCGTAAACATAAACAAAAAAAATCAAAAAAAATCAAAAAAAATCACACAAAAAAGGAGTTTGCATATGAAATACGCAACGAAAGGAACATGTTCACGCGAAATAGACTTTGAGGTAGTTGACGGCAAACTGCACAACGTAGGTTTTGTAGGCGGTTGCAACGGTAACTTGCAGGGTATCGGTCGTCTTGTCGAAGGCATGGAAATCCACGAAGCCATCGACCGCCTGAGCGGCATTAAGTGCGGCATGAAAAATACTTCCTGTCCCGACCAATTGGCAAGCGCGCTTAAGGAATACTTGAAAAACAACTGATTTGCGACAAAACTTGCTTTGCGCGTGGACAATATCGTGTTTAGCGAGGCAACATATTGTTAGTTGCTAAGGCGAAATTGCATCGTGGTGCGAAACGGGCACCTATTGTAACAAAATGCGTTAGTTGTTTGGCGTAGACGAGAAAATTCAGAATTAAAAATTACACATATCGCGGTATTCCGAAAGGAAATCGGAATACTGTTTTTTTATTTTTGACAAACGTATTTACTTTAAGTTTACCTTGTAGTACAATAGTAACAATAATAAACGTCGTCGAAAAGTCTTTTGGCGGTAGCAAAAAAGTGACTACGAATTAGCGGAAACAGACGTTGCCAAGAGTAAAGCGACAACACGGGAGAAAAAATATGCTTGTACTTTTTACAGATACCGACACTGACATGACACCGCAACTGGCGGAACATTACGGCTACAAACTTATCAGTATGCCTTACGTGATTGACGGCGTTACCGTGCGCCCGTACGTTGACTTCGACACCTTTGACGCGCATGCCTTTTACGACAAACTTCGCGCAGGCGCATTGCCGCAAACATGTGCAATAAGTCCCGACGACTACGTGCAGTACTTCGAGCCCTATTTCAAAAACGGCGACGACATACTGTACGTGCATTTTTCCGAGGCAATGAGCGGCACGTTTAACGCAATGAAACTGGCAGTGGACAGCTTGAGCCACAGTTACCCGAAGACCAAATTTTACACGATTGACACCAAGGGCATTACTACGCTCAGCTTCAACATAGCGTGCGAAGTAGGCGACATGTATCTGGCAGGTAAAACCGCCGAAGAAATGGTGGAATGGGCAAAAACGGAAGTTGACAAGTTTGCCATTTATTTTTACGCCGACGACCTCAAGTTTTTCAGGCGTAGCGGACGTGTGACCAATCTTGCGGCAACAATGGGCAACTTGTTTGGCGTGCATCCTGTGCTTAATATGGGCAGCGACGGTATGATGCACACGCACAGCAAGGCAAACGGACGTATGAAAACGCTTAAACGCATTGTGGGGTACGTGGAGGCACTTGCCGACGACATCAAAGGGCATCGCGTTTGTATCGGACACACCGACGCGCGCGACATCGCCGAAACGCTGGCGGGACTTTTGCGCGAAAAGTTTGGCGACGACCTTAACATAATAATAGGGGACGTTAATCCGACCGCGGGCAGCCATTGCGGACCGGATGCGGTAGGGGTGTGTTTTCACGCCATCCACCGGTAGCAACGCCGCATATACTTCGCCATGACGGCAAAAAGGGTATCGAACACTCAGTTACGTACGCTTAGTACGCGCCTTTGTGTCCGATACCCTTTTCGTCGCCCTTGCTCGCATCTGCGGCGTTGCTACGATGTAGTGTTGTAAAAAATTTTTGGCTGTGTCAATCTGTACTACTCTATGCCCTCGTTTAGTATTTTTATGGCACAGAGCAGTACGCGCCTTTGTGTCCGATACCTTTTTCGTCGCCCTTGCTCGCATCTGCGGCGTTGCTACGATGTGCTTGACATGTCAAAAAGCCTTCGCCCTCGGGGAGAAGGTGTCACGTAGTGACGGATGAGGGGGGGGATACTTCGCAAAAAAGTATCGGTTTATTACATAAGTTTATAAGGAAGTCTTAGGCAAAATAGAGACTTTTTTTGCAATTTGTAATCAAGTCGATGGTTTGTACTCTTAAAAAATTGCAAATGTTACGTATTTGTGTTGATTTTTCACTTAATTTATGATATAGTTTAGTTGCTACACAATATAATAGGTCGAAATTCACGGTGCCAAGGGTGTATTATACCCTTTTGCAATCACGTAATCATTTTTAGAATTTGGTAAAAATGCAAATTCCACTAAATGATTATGGCAACGCCGTAGTTTCGATTTAGATTGTGTAGCGACATCGGAGTTTGCGTTTTTCGTGCGCTTACTTTGATAAGCGCACTTTTTTTTATTTCGGATGGAAAAGAGATGATTCTACCATGATAATTGTAGTAAGGAGTTTTAGTTGTCAGTAAAAATTAAATAACACGGAGGTAAGTAATTTGATGAAAAGAAAACATTTGAGTATTATTGCTGCGTTATTGCTGGTATTGACCCTCTGCATAGGGCTTGCAGCATGCGATGACAATAAATCGAACATCCAGCCAAATCCGTCAGGACCTTCTGACAACCCTGACGAACAGCCGAAACTTACGCAAGAAGAAATCAAGGCGTATATACCGACGACTTTCGAAATGAAAAGCGGTATGAGTATCGACGTTCATCAGTTTGGCGAAAGCATCCAATATAAAAAGACGGTAAAAACCGCCGACGGCGAATATAAAGAGGTCGAAATGCACGACAGTTATTTCGAGAACGTTTATTATAAGGATGCCGACGGCAACGACATATACACGACGATCAGCAAAGACAAGTTTTATCGCACCGAAGGGTACGGTTCTTTCTTTGTCGAAAGTCGCCGCAAAAGTTTCATAAACTACAACGGAAAAAGTTACGATCACGACATCTTTGCAAGCGACACGAGTTACGTATTGAACGAAGAAAAATACCCCAAATACACGACCGAAACGGAAATAATACCGAGTGGCATCGAAAAAATGTATGTTGACTCGACGCATAATAATCTTATTTCGTTTTTGGACACGTTGAAAAATGCGACCGATTACAACGCCGAAACGTCGAAGAAAATTCTCGGCGACGACTACGACATAACATACAAATACAATAAGAAAACCGAAGGGAACAACGTTATTGAAACGGCGAATGCGACTTCTCGTTTCGTGATGAACTTTACAAACGTCGAGCCTTCTCGCATCGAAGATTACTGGTATCCCGTTGCGGAAACTTGCGTCATGCGCATCGACGTCAACGTAATATACGAAAACAAAGTCTTGCAAAGGGTTGAACTTCGTCTGTCGTACGACTCAAAGTACAATCCCGCGTCGAGAGCGTACGTCAACGGCAGCGTCGGGCAGACCACAGAACCTTTGATTTACGAAGGCGTCGATATCGACTTTTCGTACGGTAACGTTCTTTCCTTTCCCGTTGCAGATATTAACGGCGTGAAAATCGCCGAAAACACGGTGCTCGACATCACGGATGAAGCGTTGCCCACCGATTTCAACAAAACCGTGCGCGCCGGAGAAGAAGTCGTGTTGCCCGAGCTTTCGGCAGCGGACAAAACTTTCGACGGCTGGTATTACGACAGCGCGTGCAATTACAAAGTCGAAAACGGTCGTTTCGTGCCCGAAGGACAACGTGTAAACCTTTACACGAAATGGAAGTATAACGAACCCGAACTTGAACTTAACGGCGGTAAACTTTCGTCGGTATCTTTACAAAATTTTGACCAAGTCAAAACGTACAAAGACCTTACGGTACTGTTCCCGGAAAAGGACGGCTATGCGTTTGTGGGCTGGTACACCGATGAAGAACTTACGACGAGAATCGACTATACAAGCACTGACGACTACAAAGGCGAAAAACTTTTTGCAAAGTACGAAAAACTTATCACCGTCACACCGATTGTCACGGAAGGCGTAAGTTACAAAATCATTCCGCAAAAGGGCAAAGCGGGCACGAAACTGTTTCTGCCTACCGAAACGGATCTCGGCTTCACGTTCGGCAATTGGCATTACGAAGACGGAACAAAAGTCGGCAGCACTTTCCCGAATAAAGACTGCAACGTATATCTCAGCGTGACTGAAGGCATAGTCGTGTCTGTCCACGTGCCCGTAAACGTTTACGAATACGACAAAGATAACGTTTATCGTTTCACTATGAAAAAGGGCGGCGTGAAAGTTTCTGACATCGAAAATAAATTTATCGACCTGTACGAAAAAGTCAACGGCGTTTACCTTCGTGACAGAATAAACGGCGAAGCCCTTGAAAGAAGCGGAGTAAAGTATTACTACAAACAACTTATCGATAAGGAACAAACCGCGAAAACAGATTTGTATAATTTTAATGCGCGGTATAATAATAAATTCGGCGATGAAAAGATTTCAGGCGATGTCGATTTGTATGTAGCATATACTCCGCACGAAAAAGTCAGATTGACAATAAATCTTGACAATGTCGTGTCAAACGCCGGCACGATAGACATCGATATCGAGCAGTGGGAATACGAATTAAAAGGCGATAATCCCAAGACGAAACTCGACGGGAAATACGTTTTCACCGAAGAAAGATGGCAGGAAATTATCAAAGAAAACGGCAAGGATATGCTTTTCGTGAAATTCGGAAGCCAACTTTTGTTCAAACCGAAAAACGCCGTGTACTCTTTGGATGAAAATGTAACCATAAAAACGGATAACACGCAAGCCGAATTCGAAAAAGAAATCGTCGATATTTTGCGCAAAAACTTCGACTATGCACTCTCGTGCGATCTTAAAAAAGATTATACAGAATATCCGTCGGTTGCGGATATCGGACTTACCATTTGGGGCAACAAAATGAGACAAGAAGTCCGCTTGCACCGCGATGGTGAAGAAAAGACGATTTACATAGTCGATGAAATCTCTACGGGCAATTACGATTACATCGGAGGCAATTCGCTGAAAGGTTTTTATATTATAGGGTTGCCGTTGACGTTGAAGAGTTACTTAAATCCTGATTGGAGCCTGAGTTACTTTTTTGAAGATTCAGCCAACTACGTCGCAAAACGCAACGAGTACTGGAAATCGCCCGACTTCGCGGAAGGCTTCAATCTCGGCTCGGAATACGCGGTAAATAACGGAAAACTGTTTGGAGGATACTATTTCGACAAAGATTTCACGGAAGAAGTATTTGACGCAAACGGTAATTTCGATTACGCCAACTGGAGTAATAAGTATTACGAAGCGGATAACGGCGTCTTACACCTTTACCTTAAATATGTCGATGACGTCAGAATCAAATTTACTTCGGACAACCATTTCACGCTCCAAGGCGAAATTTACGGATCACAGAAAACCGTTCTTTCTTTCGGCGTCAGGGGAGACAAGATAAAGGATAAGTCGGAATTCGGCAACCTGATAATGCGCCTTAAAGACGGTGATACCGTGAGTTTTTACGATTATATCAAATACGAAGGCGGCAGATTCATGCAAGCCGAAACGCCGACGCTCAGAGAAAAGACAATTATGAATAGCGATTGGGTGAAAGACGGTGCGATAAGCGACGACGTAGATGTGTACGAACTTAAAAAGGACGGCGGAGATTATTATATCGGCTTCACGACGCTTGTAAAGTGCAACGATTATAGGTACGATACTTTGTTCAAGATGTTAAGCAACGTTGTTTGCGCTTATACTCTCGACGTCGTTTATAACGGCGAAGGCAGTTTCGAAGGTGTCGCGGCGTCAATGTGGTCTTATGATTATTTGCAAAAAGAGTTCGACGAAGATCCCGATAAACTCACGCAACATTTTGCAAAGAGTTACGACAAAAAAAACGAAGAATTTACAAGCGACGTCGTGCTGAAATATCCCGTTAAATACGACGAAAAAGGTGAAAGAGTTTAAAAATTGCCAGTAATGTGTGTGCTCGCTGCCCGCAGGTATTGCTGAAATCGATGCTTTGAATTGTTTTAAGTCGGCTGCCCCGACTGTTCGAATAAGATTTTGGCAATAGCATAGCAATTTGAGGAAACTTATAAAACATAAAAAGCAAATAACTTGGAGGTATTATTCTAATGAAAAGGAAACATTTTGTATTATTTTTATTCCTTATTTTAATGTCGATAGTTACATTCGCACTTGTCGCTTGTAATAAAGACGATAAGCCATCGGGAACGCACAAAATCTCATTTTATATCGACGATACGCTTGTTGAAACGATAGAAACAAACGGGAACGAGTCCATCGCTATTCCCACGGCAGAAGAAAAAGCAGGCTATTATTTTGTTGGTTGGTTCGACGGTACCAATGAAATAACTGCGGATTCATACAAAGATAAAACTGTAAATGCAGATATAATCGTACGCGCAAAATACAATAAGTACATACACGTTAAGTATGAAATGAATGGCGGAGCGTATGTCGGCACCGGTGTACCGGGAGAATTGCCGGATGGAGATTTGCCCGACGAATACTTAAAGGCAGGAGAGGAATTGCAACACGGCGATACCATTATCGAAAAAAACAAGTACATCTTTGCCGGCTGGTATGACAATGCCGAACTTTCAGGTGAAGCAATCAAAATGCCATACGTTCCGACTTCCGACGTAACGCTTTATGCAAATTGGGCTGAAAAGTATGTTACGCTGGAAAACGGTATGGAACTCACGTATAATTACAGTTATGACGGGGCTTTCCCGGACGGATACGGCATATATTCATATAGCGGTACCGGCGGAGATATTGTAATTCCTGCAGACTATAAAGGTTTGCCTATTATTGAAATAGGGAGCAGTGTTTTCGCATACAAAAAAGTCACGTCGGTTGTCACCAACAATAATCTTTTAAGAATTAAAAATTCGGCGTTTCAAGGCAATACCGATCTGAAAACGTTGATTATTGCCGATACAGTAAACGAAATAGGTCAACAAGCGTTTTTGGCATGCAGTAATCTTGAAAGCGTAACGATCGGAATCGGTTTGGAAAAACTCGGTGAAGGTGTATTCGGCGGATGCAACTGGTATTACAACTTCCCATCCGGTGAGGCGGTCTATATCGGCAAAATTCTGTATACGTATAAAGGCACTGTTTCAGGCGAGTTTACAATAAAAGACGGCACTGTTTCGATTGCGGACAATGCGTTTGACGGACAAAAAAATATGACGTCAATTACTATTCCGCAGAGTGTAAAATACATTGGTCAATATGCATTTAGAGACTGCTCTTCGCTTAAAGAAGTTACTCTTCCCGAAAATTTGTTGGAACTGGGTAGTAGTGCATTCAAGGGCTCCGGACTTACAAGTGTTGTAATCCCAAACTCGATGACATATCTCGGTAATGCATTTAACAACTGTACCAATCTGAAATCCATTACGATAGGCAACGGGGTTAAAACTATTGACTATGCGGCATTCGAAGGATGCGGTATCGAAGAAATAGTAATACCCGAAAATGTAATTGACTACGGCGCAGCATTCAGCGGAAATACAACGTTAAAAAAATTAACAATACTTTGCAAAACGCCTTGCAGTTGGTACTCGCTGCCCGACAGTCTTACCGAAATTTATGTTCCGAGCGATGCGTTGGATGATTTTAAGTCGGCTTTACCCGATTATTCCGATAAGATCTTTGCAATAGCATAGTAGCTTGAGAATACTCATAAAAACATGGATTTAGGCGATGGAACATCGATTCTGTCGCCTTTTTCTATATTATTTTTTTAGTAAGACAAAAGTTCAACAAAATGTTTCTGACTATGCACTCTCGTGCGATCTTAAAAAAGATTATACAGAATATCCGTCGGTTGCGGATATCGGACTTACCATTTGGGGCAACAAAATGAGACAAGAAGTCCGCTTGCACCGCGATGGTGAAGAAAAGACGATTTACATAGTCGATGAAATCTCTACGGGCAATTACGATTACATCGGAGGCAATTCGCTGAAAGGTTTTTATATTATAGGGTTGCCGTTGACGTTGAAGAGTTACTTAAATCCTGATTGGAGCCTGAGTTACTTTTTTGAAGATTCAGCCAACTACGTCGCAAAACGCAACGAGTACTGGAAATCGCCCGACTTCGCGGAAGGCTTCAATCTCGGCTCGGAATACGCGGTAAATAACGGAAAACTGTTTGGAGGATACTATTTCGACAAAGATTTCACGGAAGAAGTATTTGACGCAAACGGTAATTTCGATTACGCCAACTGGAGTAATAAGTATTACGAAGCGGATAACGGCGTCTTACACCTTTACCTTAAATATGTCGATGACGTCAGAATCAAATTTACTTCGGACAACCATTTCACGCTCCAAGGCGAAATTTACGGATCACAGAAAACCGTTCTTTCTTTCGGCGTCAGGGGAGACAAGATAAAGGATAAGTCGGAATTCGGCAACCTGATAATGCGCCTTAAAGACGGTGATACCGTGAGTTTTTACGATTATATCAAATACGAAGGCGGCAGATTCATGCAAGCCGAAACGCCGACGCTCAGAGAAAAGACAATTATGAATAGCGATTGGGTGAAAGACGGTGCGATAAGCGACGACGTAGATGTGTACGAACTTAAAAAGGACGGCGGAGATTATTATATCGGCTTCACGACGCTTGTAAAGTGCAACGATTATAGGTACGATACTTTGTTCAAGATGTTAAGCAACGTTGTTTGCGCTTATACTCTCGACGTCGTTTATAACGGCGAAGGCAGTTTCGAAGGTGTCGCGGCGTCAATGTGGTCTTATGATTATTTGCAAAAAGAGTTCGACGAAGATCCCGATAAACTCACGCAACATTTTGCAAAGAGTTACGACAAAAAAAACGAAGAATTTACAAGCGACGTCGTGCTGAAATATCCCGTTAAATACGACGAAAAAGGTGAAAGAGCTTAAAAAATTAACGAGAATTTGAAAAACGTCCCGAAAATATAAGCATTAAACGCCACTGGTTGTGTGCTTTTCCCTTCGGTTCGTCAAAAGAAAGCGCAGCGGTACGTTCAGTACGGCTACGTTTTCTTTTTCATTCCCCATCTGAATATCATATATTCTTCAAATTTCGGCACTTTTTTGCAAAAAAAATCATACAATAACACGGTATAGTCGGAGCAAACGGTGCATTGCGCGTTTTCGGGACAAGGCAACAAAACAATTGTTTATCTTCACGGATGGGGCGCGGACGGCACGTGTTTCGCGCCTGTTGCCGCGTGCCTGGGCAATTGCCACAACGTCATGCCGGATTTCGGCGGCTTTGGCAAAAGTCCGTGTCCGCCTGCCGAGGGTTGGCGTGTTGCCGACTACGCCGAAGCGGTGCGCCTGCTGTGCGTGCAGTATAACATTCAACATGCGACTTTTGTTTGTCACAGTTTCGGCTGTCGCGTGGCACTGGTGCTTGCGGCAAATTGTCCGGGTTTGACAGACGGCTTGTTGCTGTACGCCCCGGCAGGGCTTCGCAGTCCGTCCGTCCGTCGGTTTGCTCACGTTGCGGCGTACAAAGTGCAAAAGGCTTTTCGTGGCTTACTTGGTATGCCGCAAAAAAGCAACGTCGGCAGTGCCGATTACGTCGCTACGCCCGATTGTCTGAAAGCGACCTTTGTCAAGGTTGTCAATCAGGATTTGAGTCGCTTCGCCCGTCGCGTCAGGTGTCCGTCGCTGGTGGTGTGCGGCAAGTGCGATACTACCACACCGCCGAAGTCCGCGGCGCGAATGGCAAAACTCATTCCGCAAGGCAATCTGCAACTGATTGACGGCGACCATTTTACGCTGTTTTCGCGCCCGGAAATATTTGCGCGGATAGTGCGAGAGTTTACTTTGGGGGTGTAGTGTGGCATACGTTTGCAGTGCGTTGTGTCTTACCGCGATGTCGCTTGAATGCTGTCGGGTTTTGCAAGCCGTTGGGTATCGTCCCGGGCGCGGCTACTTTCGCGTGCTTACAAGCGGCTACTACGTAATTGTGTGCATTTCCGCAGCCGCTCGACA
>OGOZ01002191.1_pt1 | contig 9910 bp, 8 predicted proteins | sample 1552801 | NCBI WGS metagenome assembly OGOZ01 (sample SAMEA2580196, study PRJEB22360) | human gut metagenome | biome: human gut; feature: human-associated habitat; material: faeces | place: Denmark | collected 2008/2010
TTATAGGGGGTGGGAACGGGCGGAGTAGTCTGTGCGCCGTGCGCCGCCTTAAGTGCTATCTTTGTCTCATATTCGCCCGCTTGCATACTTTCCATATACGCTTCTCCATTAGAAACGCACACATTGCCATCGTAAGTTCCGCACCAACGTTTACCTATTGCATCTCCTTCACCGGGCATACCGTCCTCATACCAGCCGTCGATCTTGTGTATTTTACCATCGCAGTCCGGCGCACCGTCCAGCCACCAATCGGAGCCCACACCGCCAAAGGTGATTTTCCCTTCGCTATAAATATCATCGCCGGCTTTTGCGGCATGATTGTTATAAAATACCGCACTGTTTGGCAAAGTCAGATCTCCGCGCACATTTGCGCCGCCGCCATATTCGAGCTTTTCAGCAGTATTATTCATAATGGTGAGCTTTGCGCCTTCCTCAATAATCAGGCTGCCGCCTTTAAGAAGTATTCCCGAGCCTTTGTTTTCCGTAATGGTAACAGCGCTGGTTTTATCTATATTGGAACCCTCGGCACCAGCTACATAAAGAGCCCCGGGTATAGTCCATTTGCTGCTAATGCTGCAATTATTCTTTTTGATTTCAACTACCGCATTGTTCTTTATGATCAAAGTGTCGCCAGCATGAACGCCGTTTCCGCCGTTTCCGTTTGCCGTCACTGTTGAGTTGTCAATGGTTAACCTGCCTGTGGATAAACCATGGGCATTATTATCACTGAAATTAACGACAGAACCATTTATAATTTCAAAATGCGAACCGTTCGAGCCGTTGCCGGTGCTGTTAATAACATCCACTTTGCTGTTGTCTATCTTTGCAGTAAATGTTCCCGTAAAGCCGGAACGGTTGTGATCGGAAATAAAGGTGGAATTCGTAATATTCACGTTGTATCCGCCATCGCCGCCATCCCATTCCAATGCGTCCTGCTGATAGTTTTTGATTTCAAGTTTTGAATCCGTCAGGTTTAATTTGTTGTTGCTGCAAAAGTATATTGCGTGTGCTGTATTCCCTTCCGCTCCATTCATCGTCATTTCTGTATTCTCAAGCAGCAACGATGCATCTTTGCTTGCACAGATAGCCACCCAACTCCATTCCGCATAAGGCGTGGAACCTATACCGTTCATAACGACCTTACAATTCTTAAACATCAGAGATTTTCCCCAAAGGGCAATACCCCTATCATTAAATGTTACGGTATATTTACTTTCTCCGCCATCTATGGACAAATCCTTGTTGAGATTTATTCCGGCAGTTTCGCAATCCGAAAGCAGCACAATAGTATCACTATCAGCCGCCTTTTCTATCGCTTCGTCCAGCGTGGCATATTTTATTCCGCCTATCTGCGCTACTTCGCCTTCTGCAAAAGCCGGGATCATCGTCAGCATCACGATCAGCGCTAAGAGAATCGCAAGTAATTTTTTCATAGTACACTCCCATCATAACGTTATTGTTAATATTGAATGTGTTTTCTCACCGTTATTTACATGCTACCACACATGCAATCTATTTGCAATTATTTTTGCAATCAAAAAATGACGAACAATGTCCTTTTGTGTCGCTTCTTGCAATTAGCACACAATTTCTTTGTTTAATTTTTAGGCGTTACAATGCAAAATATAATTGAAAGGCAAGAGAAAGGATATTGCTATGTCATTTAAGATCAAACCCGCACCATCGAGCGATACTGTCACCAAGACCTTCCGCATGCCCGCCGACATGATGGATTATCTTGACAAGCTGGCGTGCAAGCACAATCTATCCCTTAACGCTCTGGTGATTCAGTGCCTGCAATACGCCATAGACAATCTCGACGCTGATGATGAGGGTTAAAACAAAAAAAGCACATAAAAAAGCAGCGATTTATATTCGCTGCCTTTATTTTTAGCTATCTGGGGCTTTTTGTTTACAACCCGAGCTCATCCGCTATTGCGGTCATTTCCTCCAGCGCCACGTCTATGAGGTCGTCCAGCGTGAGGCCGGTGTGGACTATGGCGTTCATGTATTCCCGGTTCGCTCCCGCGGCAAAGCGCACCTCCTTGAAGCGTTTTACAACGCTCTTGTGCTTTACGCTGGCAATCTTTTTATCCGGGTATATCTGCGCCACAGACTTGCAGAAGCCGCTCATTGGGTCCGCCGCCAGCAGAGCGTATTCTATTGTGGTACCCGCCTTTTTTCCGCAAAGAGGGTTGTGGGCCATTATCGCCCCCTCAAGCACAGGGTCGTTCACGCCGTTCTCATGCAGTATATTCACGCTGGTGGGGCCGTGTACCTCCGGGTGGTTGCGCCAGTCGCACTGCTCCTCATCAAGGTCGTGCAAAAGGCCGGCGATGCCCCAATACTCTACATCCTCAGGCGCAAGGCGCTTGGCCAGGCCCCGCATTATGGCTTCAACTGCCATGGAATGCTGAATGTAGTTCTCGCCCTTCATGTACCTGTGCAAAAGCTCGTATGCCTCTTCTCTGTTCATAGCCATTCTCCTCCTTGATATTTTTAATTTAGTATACCCTCTTGCCGTGGCTGAAGCTGTTTTTAGCCCAGTCGCTCCAGCCGCTGACCACTACCTGCCCCGCGGAGGAGGAGGCATGTATGTATTTTCCGCCTCCCAGCCATATTCCGGTATGATAAATGCGCGTTCTGCCGCTGTTCCAGAAGAACAGCAGGTCGCCGGGGCGCAGGTCGCTCGTAGAATAAACGGTTTCCCAGCTGTCAATCACGGCATAGCTCTTTGCGCTCATACGGCCCACCTTTACGCCGTTGTTTGAAAGGCAGTAATATACGAGGCCGCTGCAATCGAAGCTGTCCGGGCCCTCGTCCGCCGTGATATAGGGTTTTCCCTGCTGAGCCATAGCCGTGGCAATAAATCCGTCCACACTGCCGGTAGCGGCGGAAACATTGCCGCCTCCGCCCGTCTTGGGGGTGTTTTCGATCTGCGCGCCGGGGTCGGCCGTCTTGGTAGTGCCTATGCTTTCATTCCCAACCTTGGGCGTGGCGCTGATCTTAGGCGTTTTCGCCGGCTTTGCCGTAGGCGTGGCTCTGGGCTTGGGCGTAGGCGAGGGGGTAGGGTCAACCTTGGGCCTTGCGTTGTTTGAGTAAAGTATATCCGCCGTGTCGGTATCCATAACGCCGGTGGCGTCAAGCTTGTTCTTTTTCTGGAAGGAGGAGAGCGCCTTTACCGTGGCCACGCCAAAGTAGCCGTTGGTCTTTTCCACCTCGTAGCCCAAATCCTGCAAGCGCTCCTGAAGGGACTCCACGTCCTCTCCCTCGTCGCCCTGCTGAAGCTTATACATGGCAGCCTTATCCGAGAAGAGCATATCCTGTGTCAGCTCGTCCGCCTCGCCCGTCTCTTTCATGTGATGCACGCGCTGAAAGCGCTTCAGCGCCGCTTCAATAGGCTCGCCGAAGTACTCTGAAGGTTCATCGCCGTCCATATACTGCAGCTCCGCCAGCCTCTCATGTATGTCCGCCACCACAGGGTCTGTATCGCCGAGCTTCAGCAGCCGGTACTTTGAGGGAGCCTCCACTGCATCCTTAGGCGCAGCTGCCGTAATGGCAAAGTTCTCAGCCACCTCCGCCGTCGGGGTGGGGCTTGGCATATGAAGCATGGACTTGGATACTTCCACTATCTCCGGTCCTATGTCGAGGGTATCAAAGGCCATGGGTATCAGCACAAAAGCGCACAGTACAATGCCTCCCGCAGTAAGGAGCGGTATTCTGAGCCGCTTCATCATGGGGCGCCTATCCTGTCTGTTTTTCCTTTGGTTTTTCCGCAAATCATTAGTAGCTTCCATACTTGATAATTATAGCGCATACTGGCATATTTTGTCCAATGAACAATATGCTTCGCTGTCCCTTTAGGCGTAAAAACCGTATGGCAATAGCAGTAATATTAGTGTAAAATATAATTCGATCCAATATTTCGGCAAAGGAACTGTATTTTACCATGGCACTGTTAGCCGTAAGCGGCATAAGCAAGAGCTATTCCGCCCGTCTTCTTTTTGAAGGGGTAAGCTTTGAGATAGCCCCCCGGGACAAGGTGGGCCTGGTAGGGGTAAACGGGTGCGGCAAAACCACCCTTTTTCGCATACTCACAGGCGAGGAAGCACCTGACACCGGCTCCGTGATGAAACATAAGGGCGCCCGCATGGGATTCATGCGTCAAAACGTGGAGAACACCTCGGATACACTGTACCAATCCACAGTAGCGGCATTTGACCACCTCATACGTATAGAGCAGGAGCTTGAGCGTATTTCCGAGGAAATATCCAATGGCGGCAGCGACGTATCCTCTCTTATTTCCCATCAGCAATCCCTCAACGAACGGTACGAGCGGGAGGGCGGCCTGACCTTCAGGAGCAGGGTACGCAGCACTCTCCTGGGTCTCGGCTTTACCGAAAGCGAATTCGCTAAGCCTCTCAGCGACATGAGCGGCGGAGAGCGCAACAAGGCCCAGCTGGCAAAGCTGCTGCTCTCCGGCGCGGAACTGCTGCTGCTTGACGAGCCTACCAATCACCTTGACATACAAAGCGTCACCTGGCTTGAGGATTTTCTCAAGAGCTACTCAGGGGCGTTTATAGTCATATCCCACGACAGGTACTTTCTGGATAGGGTAACCAACCGCACCCTTGAAATAAAAAACGGCAAGCTCACCGCCACCAACGGCAACTATTCCCGCCACGTTGAGCTGATGAGCACCCGCAACGAAATACTGCGCCGGCACTATGCCAATCAGAAGAAAGAGATACACCGCCTCGAAGGCGTTGTAGAGCAGCAGCGCCGCTGGGGCCAGGCTCACAATTTCATTACCGCCGAGGCGAAGCTCAAGCAGATAGAACGGCTGAAGGCGGAGCTGGTAGCTCCCGAAAAGGACACCTCCTCCATACATTTCAAGTTCACCGCGAAGGAAGTAGGCGGCAACGATGTGCTGATGTGCGAAGAGCTGAGCAAGTCCTACGATAAGCCGGTGTTCAAAAACGCCTCCATGCATATCCGCAAGGGAGAACGTGTATTTCTGCTGGGGCCCAACGGCTGCGGCAAGACCACCCTCATGAAGATAATAATGGGCCTTGAAAGGCAGGATTCCGGCACTGTGCGTCTGGGCGCCAAGGTGCAGCCCGGCTACTACGAGCAGACCATGACCTCCCTTGATCCCAACAGCACCGCACTTGCGGAAATACATAACGCCTACCCAAGAATGGACCTTACCCAAGTCCGTTCCGCCCTGGCGGCGTTCCTCATTCGCGGCGACGAGGTATTCAACGAGATAGGCGCCCTTTCCGGCGGCGAGAAGGCACGCATACAGCTTCTCAAGCTCATGCTTTCAGGGGCCAACCTGCTGCTGCTGGACGAGCCCACCAACCATCTTGACATATCCTCCCGGGAGGCTCTTGAGGCCGCTTTGGAGGATTACGAGGGTACCATGCTCATAATCACCCACGACAGATACCTGGTCAACCGCATGGCGGACCGCATACTCTACATGGAGGAAGACGGACTTACTGAATACATAGGCGGCTATGACGATTACCTTGAAGCAATTGCGCGAAGGCCTCAGCCCTCAGCTGAAGCTGCCTCCCCCAAGGCGGAAAAGCCCAACAGCTACAAGGCTCAAAAGGAGCGCCAGAGTATACTGAACCGGGCGGCGGGCGCTGTCCGCCGAGCAGAGGAGCGCATAGCGGCCGCTGAGCAGGAGCTTGAAGACATAAATCAAAAACTCGCATCACCGACGGTAGCATCGGACTACGTAAAATCCGCAGAGCTTGCAAAAAAGGCAGACGACAAGCAGGCCGAGATCGATGCCCTCTATTCCCAGTGGGAGCAGGCCCAGCAGGCGCTGGATGAGCTTTGTGAGGAAAGCTCAAAGCAGGGCTAAGCTTAACGCGCAAGCCGCATTTATACATAAAGCAGTCCCCGCCATAAAGCGGGGACTGCTTTGCTATCGTCTGATTTTTATTTTACCTTGTTTATGGCGGCTGCCAGCTGAGAAAGGTCGGTATATTCCCTCACCACGCCGTTCTCATCGGACACGGTCAGCTTATCATTTTCTACCTTTATCCAACCCTGTATGGAGTTTACCGGGAAGCAGTGCTCCTGCTTGGGGTCAGGATCCTCCGCAAGGAAGAACAGGTAGGTATCGCCCTCGGAAAGCTTTACCTCCTTGCCGGCGCTCACCGGCCTGGGCTGGAGAGTATCGGCATCCGTCATGTTTTCGCTGGCTGAAGGAACATATACCAGATTTATTTCCTGACCGTAGCCTATATCGCCTTTTATGTTTCCGTATACACTGATGGTAAGATTTGCGGATAGCGCCTTCTTTTCGACTGTGCTTCCGCCGTCCTGGGTGCGGAATTTGGTGCTGCGTATATGAGACGCGCTGTTTACACGGCCTATGAATATATTCTCCGAGGCGTTTACAAGCGATCTGATATCATTGTAGTAGTAGTTCTTTGAAGGCGCAGTGATGACCCTTGAGATTGCGTCCATTTCCTTTTTGAACTCGCTGATTTTTATCCGCGAGCCGCCGTATTCCACATTTCCGTCCCGGATCACAAAGTTATCCGCGGAGGTGGAGCAATAGTCTGCCTCGTCCTCGGCATACTGCACATCGTTGCCCTCCGTAAGATAGAGCAGATACTTTTCGCCTACGGTATAACTGCCCTTTACCAGTATTTCGGAGCCTTCCCGGGAGCTTCCGGCTATTACCTCATCTATGAGAATACGGCTCTGGGCATTGTCGCCGGAATTTATCTTTTGTATGCATTCACCCGACACCACCAGTGAGGCGCTGCGATAACTCTGACGCACGTCCGCCATGACGCGGTCGTTGCTCATTACGCTTGCCGAGAATGTGCGGCCTATAATAAGTGCTATCACGGCAACAGCAATGGTGGACAGTGCGGTTATGCGCTTCATCTTTACCTCTCCTTTCGGGTGATATGGGTGTTTTCTTCGCTCTATAGTATAAGACGCTTCAGGCGTCCAAAAGGTTGCAAATTTTTTTAAAAAATTCTTTACATTTCCCTTCTGCCTTCCATTGCCTTCAGCAATGTCATTTCGTCCACGTATTCAAGATTTCCGCCGATGGGTATACCGTGGGCTATCCTCGTGGCTTTCACCCCACGCTGCTTGAGCAGCTTGGATATATACACCGCAGTGGCTTTCCCCCCTACGCTCCGGGTTGGTAGCCAGTATCACTTCGCTTACCCCGCCTTCATCTATACGCTGCAAAAGTTCCTTTATGCGTATATCGTCCGGGCCAATGCCATCCATTGGGGATATCGTCCCGCCCAGCACATGGTATGTGCCGCGGAATTCCCGCATCTTTTCCATGGCTACCACATCCCTTGCGTCCCTAACCACGCATATTACACCGGTCTTGCGGCTGGCGTCGCGGCATATGGCACAGGGATCCGTATCGGTGTAGTTGCCACAAACGGGACAGTGGTGTATCTTGTCCCTTGCGTCGTTTATGGCCTTTGCTATCTCGCGTGCTTCGCTCTCGGGCATGTCCAGTATAAAGTAGGCGAGGCGCTGTGCGCTCTTGGTACCTACGCCGGGCAATCTGCAAAGCTGGGAGACCAGATTGCTTATTGGGTCTGCCATATGTTTTTAGAAGCCCAATCCCATTCCGCCAGTAAGCTTGCTGACCTCGGAATTCGTGGCTTCCTCCGCCATGCGCATGGCCTCGTTGACGGCGGACAGCACCAGGTCCTGAAGCATCTCAACATCATCCGGATCCACGCAGGCAGGGTCTATCTCGATAGACTTTATCACCTTGCTGCCGTATGCCGTAGCCCTGACCGCGCCGCCGCCTACGGTAGCCGTAAACTCGCGGGTCTGGAGTTCCTGCTGCATGCGCTGCATATCCTGCTGCATCTTCTGCGCCTGCTTCATCAGCTGCTGCATATTCGCCCCGCCCATTCCGGGGAAACCGCCCTTTGCCATCAACATACCTCCGGGATTTTACTTGTGTAACAGTATAACATAATTTGCGGCCCTGTTCAACGCAGCGCCGCATAATAGGTAATTTAAAAGCTATTTTCCACATTTGCGACACGTTTTTTTAATATTCGCACCGCAAATGGCTGATTTTTTGTTGCTTATCAGTTCTCTATCCTGAGAGCGCTGCCGTACAGCGCCCTGGCGGTGCTCTCTATATCGTCCCCGCCGGAGCTGTGCGTCATGCGCACCGTATACCCGGGCGCCACCTTATCTGCCGCTCCGTTGACCTTCTCCAGCGCTCCCGGCGCGCTCATCATGCGATATATTATTTCGCTCTCAAAAGCCACCTCCAGCACATTGCCGTTTATGGCGCTTCCCTTGCCGTACATACCGGAAACCGCCATTGTGCGCTCCGTCTCTCCAAGCTTATCCAGTATAGCCTTCCAAAGCTTCTGCGGCGACATACTGCCCGCCGTCTCTGCCGGCTTTGCCGCCTGTGTGGGGGCCGGCTCCTCCGGCGCTGGCGCAGGCGCGGGCGCGTTCCTTACCGGCTCGTCCATATCGAAGGGCGGCGCGTCCTCCGGCTCAGGCGGCTCTTCGGCGCTGTCCCACGGGTATTCATCGGCCTTCGGCTTTTCAGTGGGGGCTGTGCGCCGGGGCGCGCCCTCCCGCATCTGCCTTTCGAGCAGTTCTATGCGCTCCATAAGGTCGTCCATGGTGCGCTTTTCCTCGGGCCGGGATATGCGCACAAGCGTGCTTTCTATAAGCGCCCTCGGCATTGTAACTGTCCGAAGCCTGCCCTCGGCCTGCAACAGCAGCTCGCTGCATCTTAAAAGCCGCGTTTCGCCTGCTTCCTTTGCCTGCTCCTCGTACCGCTTCATAGAGTCCTCGGTGCAGTCCAGTATATCGCTGCAATGGCCGCAAAGCTTCGTCAAAAGCAGCGAACGCATGTGCTGCGTCAGGTCATGTAAAAACACCTTCAAATCACAGCCATCCCGAACTACCTGATCCAGCAGCTCCAGCGCCCTTGCCGGGTCGCTGGAAAGTACGGCCTCCGCCATGTCAAACAGGAAGCCGTCCTCCATGCTGCCCAGCACGCTGTAAACGTCCTGTGTGCTGACTTTATTGCCGCAAAATGACAGGCACTGGTCCGCCAGGGAGAGGCAGTCACGCATGCCGCCCTCGGCAGCTCTGGCTATGGCCAGCAGGCCGTCGCGCTCTATATGGGCGTTTTCGCGCTGAAGCACCTCCTCGGTGCGCTTGACCATGTCGGATACGCCGAGCCGGTGGAAATCCATTCTCTGGCAGCGGGAGATTATCGTTGCGGGTATCTTGTGGGGTTCGGTGGTGGCCAGTATGAACGTTACGTGGGGAGGCGGCTCCTCCAGCGTTTTCAGCAGGGCATTGAACGCTGCCGTGGAGAGCATGTGCACCTCGTCGATGATATATACCTTATACTTGCACACGGCAGGCAGATAGGCGGTTTCATCGCGCAGGTCACGGATGTCATCCACGCTGTTGTTGGAGGCGGCATCAATTTCCGATACATCCAGAATGGTGCCCTCATCAATGCCTTTGCAGACAGCACATTCACCGCAGGGGTCCGGGCTGGTGGTATCCAGGCAGTTGACCGCTTTGGCAAAAATTTTGGCGCAGGTGGTTTTGCCGGTGCCCCGTGAGCCGGTGAACAAATAAGCATGAGCCGTCCTGCCCTCCCGGATCTGATTGCGCAGCGCCGTAGTAATATGGGGCTGTGAAATCACATCGTCGAAGGATCTGGGACGCCATTTTCGATACAGCGCCTGATACAAGGGGCACACCTCCGTTCCGCACAGAGCCGCCTGAAAACGGCTCAAAAAAATTCCGGAACATAGGTGTGCAGGTTGACTGCGGCACACAAAACAATCCGCTTAATGCTGCTCGGTTCCCCGCCTGACATGGTTCACGGTGCTTTGTTGCACAG
>OGOZ01002194.1_pt1 | contig 9898 bp, 16 predicted proteins | sample 1552801 | NCBI WGS metagenome assembly OGOZ01 (sample SAMEA2580196, study PRJEB22360) | human gut metagenome | biome: human gut; feature: human-associated habitat; material: faeces | place: Denmark | collected 2008/2010
CCCTTTAAAAAATTAGAAAGGAAATTAAGCGAACATAATTCGCTTAAAAGTGATTTTATTTATGAATAAGTATGATTTTAACGACCTTGCTGCTATGCTTCGTAATGGCGCTTCTGATGAAGAAATTGCCGAAGCTTTTTCTGAGAATCTCAATCTTGCTAAGGCAGAAGAAGCCAAGAGAAAGGCAGAAGAGGCTGCCGCAAAGGAACTGGAAGCTAAGAAGGCAGAGGACGCAAGAGCACATCGGGAACAGGCTACGCGGCTTGCTACTAATGCCGCCGCAGCTCTTAATGCTCTTCTAATTCATGAAGATATTCTGCGCACGGGAGAGGTATGTTTCACCGCCAAAGACCTGCTCGACACCATTGACGAGGCCCGCAAGGAAACCGCAAATATTCGTTCCCTTATCGATTCTCTTGCCGATTTGTGGAATTCTCTTGGTCTAAAAAACGAAGTTGAAAGTTCCACTTTCACTCCCCGCAAGTGTAAAGATGACATTAAGCCTTCTTCGTCTGACGAAGAAATTTTTAACGAACTTTTTAGCAAGCTGCTTAAGTAAGGGGGCAATAGCCCCCTATGGCATTTTTTAATGAATTAGGCTATACGACAGAATATGATGACACTGATGGCACAAACTGTTCTATTTGTGTTTCTTGGAGGTATTAAATTTGGAACCTTTTGACGCACTAACCGAAGAAGATAAGGACACATTTCTTAGATATATTGAATACGCTGCCCCCACCACTACAAAAGTTCCTCTTTCCACTCTTTTGAGCTATTGGAATAAAGCTAAGCAGTTTCTTTTTGACGCTTTTGGGGGCAAGCTAACTCTTTCTAAGGAAGTTTCTTTCCATAAGGCACAAGAAGATCTTTCCAAAGAGTGGAATCAAATGCTGAGAGAAAATCCTTCCCTTTCTGCGGCTTATTCTTCTCTTTCTAAAAAAATCGAAGAAAAGGCCGCAGAAATCTTTCCAATCTCTCAAGACGAGAAAGAATATCATGAAGCCCATCCTTGGTGTTTCATAAAACGATCCGATGAATATTATAGTTTGCGCTCTTTTGCCTTTAATAGCGATTATCTTTTAACCAATTCTTATACTGGGCAAACCTTTACCATTCCTACAAAAGATGGTAAAAAGATTAAGGTTCAAAAAGGTTGTCATTTGATGCCCACTTTGCGCAAAATTTGTGTAGAATTTGATCTTTCTCTTGAAGATTATGAAACAGTGCGTCTTGCTCAGTCTCAGCTTCTTAATAACGCATTTTGCCAAGGCACTTTGACTCTATCTATCTCCCCAATTGATTTCGTTTCCATGAGTGATAATGATTGCGGTTGGGATAGCTGTATGTGCTGGGTTGATCATGATGGCGAGTATCGGCAAGGAACTATTGAAATGATGAATAGTCCTTGCGTGCTTGTTGCTTACCTTGAAGCGACTGACCCCTATGTTATTAATCCCTATTATAGACCTTCTTGTCAGAAAAATATTGTTATTTCCAACAAAAGATGGCGCCAGCTAGTAATTGCCAATGAGGATATTATTGTGGGCAACCGCAGCTATCCCTATGCAAGTCCCGAACTAGAAACTATTGTTCTCTCCTGGACTCGTTCTCTTCTCGGAGAAGCCCATTATGAAGATAAAATTCGTCCTTTCTGGAATAATAGACGCAGAGAAGATAATCCCGGTGGCAAAGAATTCCTATTCGATTTTATGACCAACTTTATGTATAACGACATTTATGATTGGCGCAATGCTTATTTTTCCACCGACTTCTTTGACAAGCATCCTTCTGTTTATCGACTCAATTATTCGGGCACCAGTGAATGTATGCGCTGCGGCGAACCTATGGTACTTGATGAAGATGATACTGCTTGGGTAGTGTGCGGGAAATGTAATGGGGCAATAAGATGTTCTTGTTGTAATAGCTATATCCTCGATGGAGACGAACGCTATTCCAATAGTGATGGAGAAACCTTCTGCCAATATTGCGTTAATGAAAGCGATGATGTGGAATGGTGTCCTTGTTGCGACGAACCGCATTTTGCTGGCGACTTTGACCATATGGAGTTCATTAGTGATGATATGCGCTACTCTGTTTGCGTGAGTGCTTGCCGCGACTGCTTCCCCTCTTTTGGCGATTTTGGCCCTCTTGATGAAGATGGAATATATCATAGAGAGAACTTTACTGATGACGCAGAAAACTTTGTTAGAGAGGCGGGATATTAATTGGAAAATAATGCCCTTTCACAATACCTAAAAGAAATTGCGGCCTACCCTCTACTTTCTCCATTAGATGAACAGTAGCTGGCATTAGATGTTTCTAAGGGGAATGATGAGGCGCGCCAGCAACTCATCAATTCCAATTTGCGCTTAGTAGTATCCATTGCGCGCACTTACCGCAATTGTGGTCTTCCTTTTCTCGATTTAATACAAGAAGGCAATCTCGGTCTTATTAAGGCCGTTGATACATTTAATCCCGCAAAAGGAAACCACTTTTCTACTTATGCTACCTATTGGATTCGTCAAAAAATAGGCCGTGCTTTAAGCAATGATTCTCGGGATATTCGCCTACCCGCCCACATTGCCGAGCTACAAACATCTATTAAAAATGCGAGTTCTGAAACATTAGCGGCTACCGGTAATGAACCCACTGATGAAGAGCTTGCGCACATGCTAGATTTGGATGTAAAAAAAGTCGCAAATGCTCTAAATTGCGGACATGATGTCTCTTCACTTGACATGACTATTGGAATCGATGAAGAAACAACGGTAGGCGATTTAATCCCCGATTCTAGTCAAGATCTCGATAAAACGGTATCAGAAGTTATGGATAAAGAGTTAATACATTCCGTTCTTAAAACTCTTGCTCCAAAAGAAGAAGAAATAATTACTAAACGGTTTGGTTTAGGGGGCTGCGCTCCTTCAACACTTGAAGATATTGGCAATGAAATTGGTCTTTCAAAGGAACGAGTGCGCCAATATCAAACTACAGCTCTGCGCAAACTGCGTCATCCTAGTCGCAGTAATATATTAAAGGACTGTTTCACATGAAATGTAATGATGAATGTTATGCTTGCGACTATTGCTTTTATGCCAAAAGAGATAAAGATAGAGAAATCATAGGGTGCGCTTATGAGCCACACAATGACCTGCGCGACGATTTGGCAATTAATCATCACTATTGCCGCTATTTCGTTTGCGAATACGCAATGCCACAACGGGAGAGAAATGTATAATGCTGGGATTTTATACGGCTGAATTTAACAATGGAGAAATTATTCATGTAGAAATTAAAGATGAAAACAGCCCCTATTATTATGATTGGCGTGGAATCTTAAGCGACCCTGATAATAGGCTTTTCTCTATTTATGACCATGACGGAAAATTTTACTATTACGATTTTACTGCTTATAAATACAGTGATTGTAATCATAATAGAAAACGTTCCGCTACTCTCTCCACCGGAGAAAAACACGATTCCGCAAATGCTTGTCTCATTGACTTAATTGAAAATTATCCATTCGTGCGTATGTAAAAGTAAAAAGGAGAAATAAATGAATACTTTGTTAATTATAATTGGTGTTGTTGCTATGATTGCGGGCATTGGTTGCGCAATTGGTATTGCCGTATATAACAATTCTCTTTATGAGTCCAAAAATAAGAAACGATTTACTATTGTTCCTATTCTTATTGCTATTGGACTTGCGGCAATCATTCTGGGCAATTCTTTTAAAATCATTCCTACTGGATATTCTGGTGTGCGCACCAGATTTGGCCAAGTTAATGCCGCCGTAGTTGATAAGGGTTTCCATTGGAAGACTCCCTTTGTTGAGAAAATCTATCTTGTTAATAATAAACAGCAGGATATAACTATTGGATCTACAATTTGGGGCGAGACTAAGGAAAAGACTCCTGTTTATGCAACTGATGTTGTCATTACTTATCAGATTAATGAAAATTTTTCAGCTTGGCTTTACTCTAATGTTGCCAATCTAAAGAGTTTGATTGATGATAAGCTAGTTGCGTCTGCTCTTAAGAGCGCTATGGTTGAGCTTGATGTTGAAACCGTTACTAATCGTTCTTATGTTGAACCTCTTTTGGCTGATAAGCTCCAAAAGGCAGTTAATGAAAAGTATGGTGAAAATGTAATTATCATCAAGAATACTGTCATTAACAACATGGATTTTGAGGAATCTTATAATTTGGCTATTGCGAACAAATCTATCGCATCTCAGAATAAGCAGAGACAGGAAATTGAGAACGAGACTGCTATCTCTAAGGCCGAAGCTGATAAGAAGGTTGCTATCGCAGTTGCAGAAGCAGAAGCCGAAACTAAGAGAATTGCGGCTGAGGCTGAGGCAGAAGCAATTTTGACCAGAGCAAATGCTGAAGCAGAAGCTAACCGCAAACTTGCCGAATCCTTAACCGAAGCTATTATTAAGAATAAGACAATTGAAAAATGGGATGGTGGTCTACCCAAAGTTACGGGAGATTCCGACCCCATTATTAAAATTGACTAAAAAAAATAAAGGGGAAGCTTAATTGCTTCCCCTTTAAACTTTATTTACATATTTTCTATGAACAGAACCAGTAATTGCGCCATATTTAAAGATACTAACAGTAATTTTATCACCATCAATAGCCCGCACATAAAGATTCTTTCTATAAACCCAACTCTTAAACTCTCTATTTTCTCCATAGATGGGCGCATTACCCTATAAAGTAACCATATCGCCCAATTTTAATTCCACCATTTCTTCTTCTTTTGGCTTTTCTTCCTTAATTTGTCTAATATTATTAAGAACTCTTAAAACATTATAGCCATAATTCTTAGCAGAAGCCCAACCTCTTCCTGTGGGGTTTTCCTTCATACCGAGCCATTCAATGTAAGGTGCGCAACCCCTTAGCACAAGACCAAAACGAGGATCAACACATTCTTGCTTTAAAGGCTCTTTATTAGCGTAAGCTTTTAGATGTTGAATTTGTGCTCTAATGCCTAACTAAGGAGTAGCAAAGCTTTCTCCTTTTAAGAAAGTGCCAGTAACGCCAATCATAGCAAAATTATTCTAATCAATAGTTACCGCGCAAGTTGCTGGATTAAATTTAAAATTACCTGTTTCAATACAGCTTTGCGCAAATGCCACATCTCCCGCAATACCCTCAATTTCGCCTTCACTAATATAATAAGGAATCATATCAAGAACTGACTATTGAATATCAGGTCTTACACTTTTAATGTAGCTGCGCAAACGCTCCGCATCCGCAACAGATTTGCCAGTAATATAATGAAGTCCATCAGAATTAACTGTTTCAGTGGTCTCATCTGGCTTTTCAATTTTAATCTCTCTCGTAGTCAATTTTGCTTCATAGCCTGCTTCGCTAATTTCCGCCGCAACTTTCTTGGCTAATTCTTCAGTTAATCCAGTAGCAGAAAGATCATAAACAGTCTTGGTTTCCTAAGCAGGCTTATCTTCAGTAGGCTTATCTTCGCCCTAGGATGGAGTTTCAGTGCCATCTAAGCGTGCATTTACCTTGGCCGCAATTTCTGGGAACCTTGCCTCAAGGTATGGGCCAGGGCATTGAGTAGCATGGAACCATTTATGCATGGTTAAATTGCCAGTGGTATCGCCAGTATAATTAAGATGCCCAATCCCAGGATTTCTTTTACAAATATCGACCAAAAGATCAATAAGAGCATTATAAGCGGCTTCACCCACAGGCCATTCCCCACCTCTTTTACTATTGGATACTTCAATAGTAATTGCGCGATTATCATTTTCATAACTATTGGATGTCCAAGGAGCATCACTTTCCTTAACACATTGGACAATACTACCATCATTACCAATACAATAAGTTGCGGAAGCTTTCTTTTCTCTAGAAACAAAACAATTGCCAATCTAATGGGCTGGAGCAACCATTGCCGCATGGTGTATTGTTATTTTAGTAATTGGATACAAACGCCCATTGCGATGATTGGGACTAGAAATAAATTTAGTTGCTAATTTACTATCAGTAATCATTTATCTTACCTCACTAACCATAATTTCTACATTTTCATACTTGCCGTGCCAGTTTTCTTATAACAAGCCACACGAATTCCATAAGTGCCTGAAAGAGCTGAAATATCTAATGATAAAGTTCCTTCTGTGGTATCATTTAAATTAAGAGTAGCAACAGTATTATTAGCATTATAAGAATTACTAGTATGCGTGAATACTCTTACATTAGTATTCTAGCTATTTAAATCTTTATAACTAATTTTTAATGTTGAATAATCAGTTAAATCAACATTATAATAAACAATCGCGCCAGTGCCGCCAGAAATTAAAAGCCACCCATTAGTAGTATCATTAGTAGCTGTGCCATTAAGTATACTATGCTAGACTTTAATATTACCATTATCATAAAGTGGATATTCAAAATCAAAAGTAAGTATCATATTATCAATTGATACAGGCACATTTTTTGTAATCGTCTTACCATTATAAACAATAGAAACTATCCAGATATCCTCTTCAAGACCTTTAAAAATAGCCAATCCATTTGGGCCACTGTTTTTTGTGATGGTTCTTGTTCCAACATTTCTTGTAATAGTAACTGGTATATTAGGTGGAGCATATACTTTTAATGTTCCTCCAGCCCCTGCCGCAATGCCCTCATTTTGTCCTAAGTAAACAAACTGTTTTGCCATAAGCAACCTCCTTAGAACTCAATAAAACTTTCATCATCCCAAGAGGGATTATAAGTAGCTTCATTGCCTGCCCAAAGTTTACGGACGCCATTAAAAATATAATAATAATTGGGCAAAACTGTTAAATTTTCCACAAAGGCAATAGGTGTCTCTTTCGTTCCAGGCATTGTGGAGTCATAGCTACTTTCAGTCCAAGTAATAGCCCCTCCTGCAACTTTCTAGCGAGGTATCCAAACATATCCTGGCCTACTGGGAAGCTCCAAAGGTTTTTCTTCAATAGTAATACCAACTTCTTTGATGATATCCATTTTATCTTTCATATCAGAATAGCGTTCTCTTTCATATTCTCTTTGAGCTTCTTGTAATTCTTTTATTGGCCGCCAAGGAGAAACCATTTCACCAATAAATTCTTCTTCATCTTCTCTCGTCCAAGTTGAGCTAGAAGGAACATAGCGATATCCTTCAATAAAAGAATTACATTTATCATCAAAGAAGTTCGTCTCAATTGCGGTTCTTCCTTCAAGGTTATCAATATAGCATTTATAATCTTGATCTATATAAATTGTTTTCATATTTAATTTCTCCTTTCCTTATGGAATTAACTTAATTTCAGAAGCAGTATATGTAACTGTAGCATAATTTGAATGATAGGCATGAAATCCAATTTTATATGGACCAGAGAATTTAGAAATATCTAGCGTAACAGTGTTTAAAGTAGTCCCTATTGAGACAGAAGCTTCTGCTATTCCCTGATCTGAAATCACAACCTGTTGTTCACTACCCCCAGTAGCATAACATGTAGCCAAAAGAGTATTGTAATTTGTCAAATCTATTGTATTGTTTGTATAGATGCCTTCACCTCTGCTATAATTATAATAATTAACAGAAGTAATAGTTAGTACCTCTCCATAAGTAACTTTCTCATTGCCGGTATCATCAATACTCCAACCACCAGTTACATCTTCGCAAGAATCATTTGGCCTAAACAAATATAAATCATATTTTAATTCATCTGTTAGATTATAACCATCATTGTCTTCACGTACATTCCAAAGACTAGATTTAATATTTGTTCCATCTGTCGCCTCTATAATCCAATTTCCCGTCTCAGGAATAACACATTCCCAATAACCATTGGTGTTAGGGGCTGTAAAGGTTAAAGAACCATCTTCTTTATAAATCTTACAAACAGAACCTTCGGGATAAGTGATCTAAAAAGTGCAAGAAAATAATCCAATTCTTACTTCATAAGTATCATTGAGAGATAAATCATGACTAAGTTTTGTATTACCTTTTCTTACCTAAAAAGTCCAATCACCATTCTCCAAGTTTCTAAAAACCGTCTAACCATTTGTTTTGACATCACTCTCATAGGTTAAATCACCTTTACTGGCAGAAGCGACAAGCCCAATATTATCAATACTATTTGTAGCTGGATTAACTTTTACAATTACTTTACTACCAGTCTTTTCTTTTTTATTACCATATAAAAAAGCCTCGGCCATAACATCACTCCTTATCCAGCAATAGACTTGCCCGCGATAGCCACATCAGCAACATTACTTGCCAAAGTAGTCATTCCCATGCAAATCATTGGCTTAAATTTTACGAACTTACCATTTATATAAATGTAAGCCTTATAAGGCTATTTAGTAATATTGCTTGTATAATCTTCCCAAACAGGCTTAGTAATTTCATTAGCCATTAGCGATTCACCTCAATTTGTAGAGGAATATCCACAGTGGGAACATCATTATCCTAAGTATAAAATCTAATCTTACCGTCTGTTGCAAAAGCCCATTTTATTTTATTCCATTCTTCCAGAACAGTAATAAAAGTGGCTTGTGTCATACCACTTGTCATATATGGAGTAATGTGCGGATAGTCTGTCGCTAAGATACCAGAGACAGCTAAAATAGTAGAACTGATACCCGTATCGGCACTCGTGCTCCAAGTATTACTAGCCGGTAAAGTTGTGGTAATAACCAGATGAGAATTAGAAATAGCAGTTATAGCATTTTCATTAGCAGTTATAGCATTTTCATTAGCTATAATAGCATCTTGTATATTATTTAAATTTTCAGCCGTAATAACAGTCTATTCGGCTACATAATTAACTTTTGTTAAACTCAAAAATGCCCATCTCCTTCTTTTTTAATTATAAAACTGAATTAAGAAAAATGATACTCCTTAGCCCTAATCCAATGGGCACTTTTTTGTTTTTCTCAAAAATTTTTGGTATAATATTTATAGAAAGAATTAAGGAACCATGTTCCTTAAAAAGAATTAAGGAGTGAAACAAATGAAATATCTTGTGGCAAAAAGTTATGAAGAACTTCCAATAGTAGAAGAAGAATATACTAAGAATGGACGTACTTATTGTAAAGTGTTAACCAAGAAAGGCGTAGCCAAAGAAGTTCGCACTTATACCCAAGAGGAATGGAATAAACTCTATGGTGTTATCACTCCTAAGAAATCTGCGGGAACCTCTAAATGGAAGTCTCAACGAGAACTATTGGGATTTGGCGAAAAAGGTTTTATTTTTGTCTTTAATAACGCTCCAAAGTTTGAGGAATTCTATGAGAAAGGACCTTTTAGGTATTCTCGCTGGACAGGATGGTATCTTCCATCTAATGAAACCGTGCCAGCATTACCTGAAGGGATAGTCTCTAAAACTCTTCCTTGGGAAATTGTCGGTATGGATAATGGTGAATTAAAAGAAGAAAAGCAACTTCTTAAAGATTTTTCTAATTTTATACGGACAAATTAATATAATTGTCCGTATAAAAATTTCATATATAGTAGGAGGAAAGTATGAAAGAAAATAAAGATTCTCGTATTGAGATTAGAATCCCTCATAGGATTAAAGAATTACTTCAGCAAGAAGCTAAAAAGAATAATATTTCTATGAGCAAATTTCTTTATAATTTAATTTTGACTGCTATAAATGAGGAGGAATAATAAATGTCATAGCTAATTGATTTAATAGGATAGAAATATGGCAGCTTAACCGTAATAGGTAGAGCACCAAATAGAGGACCACATGTATATTGGTAGTGTGAATGCATTAATTGTGGAAATATAACATTAAAAACTTCTACCTATTTAAAACAAGAACATAAATTTTGTGAGAATTGTCGGAGTAATGGTATATCAAATTAGAGATTTGGTAATTTAATTGCTATATAGCGAATAGGCAGTA
>OGOZ01002195.1_pt1 | contig 9896 bp, 8 predicted proteins | sample 1552801 | NCBI WGS metagenome assembly OGOZ01 (sample SAMEA2580196, study PRJEB22360) | human gut metagenome | biome: human gut; feature: human-associated habitat; material: faeces | place: Denmark | collected 2008/2010
CTGCAAACAGAATCAAAGAAGACTTCAAGAAATTATTGTTCGAATTGGTTAAGGAAATTTAGTTCGGTTTTTAAAACTCAAAGAATAAAAATACCGTCTTTTAGGCGGTATTTTTTTTATTTGTGGATATTTGCTGAAATAATTGTCATTGCAAACGAAACGGAGTATTTCTTTATTTTGTGTTTGTATGCAGAGTGTTTGTTTTGGCACAATGCTTTAGAAAGGTGCTTTAGCATTATCGTCATACGGAGACTTTAGCCGAAGTATCTAGTTTATTTTAATAAAAATTAGAAAATTACTTGACTTGAAAATGTGTTTTTGATATTTTAAACATACGGAATAGTGATATTTACTAACTGTTGGTTAAAACAGAGTTCCGTAAAGAAGTTAGCTCAGTCAAGGCGAGCGAAGCGGAGCCGGTAGAGATTCGGTTAAACAACTTGCTCTACCAACCGTAAAGAAAAATTGAATAGAATATGCCGCGTTAGCTCAGTTGGTAGAGCAAGGGACTGAAAATCCCTGTGTCCTTGGTTCGATTCCGAGACGCGGCACCACTTCAAAAACACCCGTAAGGGTGTTTTTTTTGTGCCTCGAAATCGAACCTTATTCTCCACAGGAGAATGGTTCTCCCCTCTCGCAAAACAATTCACAGGATTGTTTTGCTCGGCAGAGTGAGACACGGCACCACTTTAAAAGCCACTCACAGAGTGGCTTTTTTGTTGTTTATGGAGTTTATGCATTAAGGATAAAATTTGTTTTTGTTGCAATTTTGTTGCAGATTTTCTTCCATTAGCCCTATCCTAAATCCATATCATCAAACTGTTTACCGCAAAAAACATCTTTTTTACTACTTGAGCAAATCATAATGTGTGTTTCTGCCGTCGCCGACTTTTTTTAGAATTTTTTATCAATCATGTTCAGTATATCTTCCTCCTCGCATGAAAATTGTCATAAAATATTTATCATTTATAATGGCATAAAGAGGAATTTATGGATTTATTAAATTTAGACATTTGCAAAAAAGTTGACCCGATTTACAAGAAGTCTTTCGCAACTTCGTTTATAATTGCCGTCGTTGTTTATTTTACAATGCTCACGAACCTTTTTTGGGGCAGTCACGATTGGATTAACATCCAAAAAAACATAAATTTTCTTGACTATATCTACATCGGAAGATTTTCCGTAACTTGGTTACAGTCCCTTTTCGGATTTAAACTCATACCCTACATAAACTGCCTTTTATTCATCATAATATCAATAATCTCAACGCTTCTCATCGCGCACTATTGGAAACTCGAAAAAAACAGCAGGCTTCTCGTCCTGTTCTCCTCATTTTGGACTCTGTCCATCTCCGCATTAAGCGTTATGTACTACCGATTTATCTCCACAGATTTGGTTTTCGGGCTTTTTAGCATCATTTTATCAATAATTTTAGTCCAACATGCCAACCACTCCCTCAAAATAAAAAAAGTTTTCCTCTTAATCCTATCCTATATTTTCCTGTTTATATTCGGTTTCGGCGCTTACCCCCCGTTAATCAACTCTATATTAGTTTTATTGGGCGGGAAATTCGCTCTCGACTTGAAAAACTCGAATTTTTCAATCTACGGAATTAAAAACTTCTTCTCGGAACACAAATTCTTCTTCGCAATCCTATTTTTGGCTATAATTTCCAATTTCGTATGTATGTACATCTTTAATTCATTGGGCTATCTTAAAACCGATGAATACAACATTTCACTCATCAGTCTCGGCAGCATCGGCACGCAATTTATCGCCTTAATTAAGCACAGTTTTGAGGCATTATTCTACCCGTTCCCATACGTTAGCAGATACGTCAAAATTTTGGAATTTTCAACAGTCGCAATCGCTGTACTATACTACATTTTCAGCATTTTCAAAAACAGCGGTTTGAATTTAGCAAAAAAATTCGTCTGCTCTGCCACAACCATATTTTTATTCTACGGAATACTCTTATCAAGTTTGTTTTCCTACTTTGTATCAGACGGAATAACAAACCTCGAATTGCGAATCGATCATTTCGGATACGAATTGTTTTATCTGCTCTGCATTGCCATAATTCTGCAAATCAAAGAATCAAAAGCGATTAAAAACATTGCGGTCATTATCGTATTTTTAATAATTTGGAATTTTGCAACAAACAATATGTGCGCTCAAAAAAACCTGTTATTATCCTTTAACTTGGAAAGAGAACTCCAAACCCGACTCCTAAACAGAATAGAAACAAACGACAATTTCTCTTACAACAAAAGATATCTGTTATTTGAAATAGGACACTACGAGTCATTCAAGAAAAAATTATACAGTTCAAACAAGTACAAACTGGGTAATGACGAACTTTATTTCTTGGACGATATATTTCCGCAATTTATGCCAAATTATTTGCACTTTTTATCACAAAAAAATTTCTTGGATAACGAAATATATCATTGTGTCTTTAACAGTTATGACGAAAATTTTGCACTGTACAAAGAATCAGAACGTATTAAAGAATTACACTTTGAAGAAATATACGACTTTTTAATGAACGATGCAAAGGCTTGGCCCGACAAAAATTCAGTTTTCGTAAGCGAAAATTGTATCGTCGTAGTCTTTGACGAAAACAGATTGAATTATTTGAAAGAAAAAATCAAGGATTATAAACCGCAAAAATAACGCACTCGATTGTCGTCGGAGTCCAAATGATTTGGAACATCATGGATAAATCCAAATTCTATGCAAATGACGCAAGTCTTCCCAATATGAGCGTTGATCCGTACGTTCAATACGGCGTCGGTCTCCAAAAGAAAATCGGCGAAAGATTTACGGGCTTCGGACAAGCAATGATGAGAAACGGCGGCAGAAACGGCGTCGCATTACAATTCGGCTTCAGATTGTCGTTGTAATCAATAACCGTTAAATACAATAAAAGGCAAGAGTTTTTACCTCTTGCCTTTTTATTTGCGCAAATTTAATACTCTCTCAGAATAACAACGCACAACATCAGATAATTTTTCGCAAAAAAAAACCTGAGATTACTCAGGCTACATAATAATTGATATAGGGGGGGATAATTTTTACAAATATCTCTCGATATTCAAATATCGTTTTAACTCTCTCTTTTCTATTTTTAAAACGTAAATCTTTATCTATTTCGATTGATATTTAATTAATGCTTGATTGTTCGTTGCTACCATTCGCATAGTGCTCCAAAACTCATCAGGCGACATCTCTTTTCTGTCTTCAGCAGGCTTCGGCGCTGCCATAGACTTATACATGTTCGCTAAACGTGTTTCAATATCCATGTTTAAATTCACTACCATATTAAATTATCTCCCTCTACCCTACATATATATAAAGTATATATCGACCCCCTCGATTTCAGTTTTTTAAAAAATCGTTACATTCTTAACATTCATCGGAATTGTTAAGCATTCTTGAATTATTTGTCTTATTCCGTGCTTATGCTAAAATATAGTAAGGGCAATAATATCAGGCAAATAACAGGCTTGATTTTTGCAAAAGAAAATTATTCCGATAGGGGAGGCTGTTTTGGCTCAAAAAGATTTATTTTCAGACGGAAAGATAGTTCCCGTCAATATAAGAGACGAAATGAAACGTTCTTACATCGACTATGCGATGTCCGTAATCGTCGGACGTGCGCTTCCTGATGTTCGTGACGGTTTGAAACCCGTTCACAGACGTATTCTTTTTGCTATGAACGAACTCGGCATGACACCTGACAAACCTTTTAAAAAGTGTGCCAGAATCGTCGGGGAAGTTTTAGGTAAATATCACCCGCACGGTGATACTGCCGTATACGAAGCACTTGTTCGTATGGCGCAAGATTTTTCGACCAGATACTTAATGGTAGACGGTCACGGTAACTTCGGCTCGGTCGACGGTGACGGCGCCGCAACAATGCGTTATACAGAAGCACGTATGCACAAAATTACACAATCAATGCTCGCTGACATCGACTGCGAAACGGTTGATTTCGACCCGAACTTCGACGGCTCGTTGCAAGAACCTTCCGTTCTTCCTGTCAGATTGCCGATGCTTTTATTAAACGGCGTTAGCGGTATTGCGGTAGGTATGGCTACAAACATACCACCTCACAACTTATGCGAAATCGTTGACGGTACAATCGCATTAATCGACAATCCGAACATGACCGTTACAGATATGATGCAATACGTCAAGGGACCAGACTTCCCGACCGCTGCAAATATTATCGGTATGAACGATATCAAGCAGGCTTACGAAACAGGTCGCGGCTCAATCAAGATGTCGGCTGTTTCAACAATCGAAGAAATCCCCGGTAGTGCTGGCAGACAAGGTCGAACGGCTATCGTCGTTACTGAAATTCCTTATCAGGTTAACAAGGCTGCTCTTATCGAAAAAATCGCAGAACTCGTTAGAGACAAGCGTATTGAAGGTATTTCCGACCTCAGAGACGAATCAGACCGCGACGGTATGAGAATCGTTATCGAACTTAAACGTGATGCCAAACCCGAAGTTGTAAGAAACAACCTCTACAAGCACACGCAATTGACATTATCATTCGGTTTCAATATGTTGGCTCTCGCTGGCAAACAACCTCGATTGATGAACTTAATCGACGTATTGAACGAATTTATCGAACACAGAGTTTCTGTCATCACAAGAAGAACTATCTTCTTCTTGAAAAAAGCAAAAATGCGCGCGCACATCTTGAAAGGTTTGTTAATCGCATTGGGCAGTCTTGATGAAGTTATTGAACTCATCAAGAAGTCAAAGACGACTGACGAAGCACGTGTCGGCTTAATGACAAGATTCGGTTTAGACATTGACCAATCCAACGCAATCTTAGAAATGCAATTGAGAAGATTGACAGGTTTGGAACAAGACAAAATCAAGGCAGAATACGAAGATTTGCAAGAAAAAATCAAAGAATACGAAGCAATCCTCGCAGACAGACAAAAAGTCTTGAACATCATCAAGGCAGAACTTCTTGAAGATAAAGAAAAATACGGCGATGACAGAAGAACACAAATTCTTCCCGAAGCCAACGAAATGACAATCGAAGACTTGACTCCGAACGTACCTATGGCTGTATTTATGACAAAACAAGGTTACATCAAGAGAATTTCTCTCGATACCTTTGAACGTCAAAATCGTGCAACCAGAGGCAAGGGCGGAATTAAGACAAAAGAAGATGACGTTGTGGGCGAATTTTTCACCGCAATGATGCACGACAAAGTCTTATTCTTCTCGGATAAAGGTACCGTTTACTGTTTGAACGTATACGATTTCCCTGAAGGCTCAAGACAATCAAAAGGTTTGCCTATCGTGAACATTCTTCCTATCGAACAAGGCGAAAAGATTACCGCAGTTGTTCCCGTTAAGGAATTCTCACACGATACTAACTTGATTATGTTGACAAAGAAAGGTTACATCAAGCGTATTGAACTTGATAACTTTGCTAACATCAGAAGAAACGGCATCATCGCTATCGGACTTGAAGAAGGCGACACTCTGAACTGGGTCAACGTAGCAAAGAATAACGATGAAATCTTAATCGGTACAAGTTGCGGTATGGCTATCAGATTTGGAGTTTCCGAACTCAGACCGCTCGGCAGAAGCGCAAGAGGTGTAAACTCAATGAAGTTGCGCCAAGGCGATATGATTATCGGCTCTGACATAGTTCCTGCGGACTACGATGCAGACTTGCTCGTTGTAACGTCCGACGGTTTCGGCAAACGTTCCAAACTTTCCGAATTCAGAGCGCAAAACAGAGGCGGTATCGGTCTTATTGCAACTAAATTCAAAACCGCACAATCAAGACTTGTGGCTTTGACTATCGTTAGCGAAAAAGACGACATCATGGTTGTTACCGCAAACGGTGTTGTTACGAGAATTAACGCAGGCGATATCTCTCGTCAGGGCAGACCCGCAACAGGCGTCAAAATCCAAAATCTCCAAGACAATGACAGCGTTATCACAGTCAACAAGATTGTCGGACAAGCCGATGATGTTGAAAAAGCAATCGAAGAAGCGGTCGACAAAGCGGTTGAGCAAACAAAACTCATTGATATTGCAGAAGAAGAAAAAACAGAAGAATAAAAATTCTTCAATAAATAACAAAAAGGACGGTGTCAAAGCCGTCCTTTTTATTTTGAAAATTTGCAAATACCGAAAGCAATTACAAATTCGTACTTTTATCCTTGCTGCCGCTGATATTCGGAATAAACGTTTTAACGTTTCCGTCTGCCTTAAAGTCTTTCGGTTCAAACGTCATATTAATTCTGTCGGCTTCAATCGAACGACCTTCTTGTTCAATTTTTGAACGACCGAGGAATACTACCTTATTCAAATTATTGTTTGCATCGGGGTAAACAGTTGCTTTGGGTCCTGTTGCCACAATATCTTTGTAGTGGATTTTTGCGTGACCGCTTGCGGTAATTACGTTTGATTTTTGGTCAACTTGTTGAAAATCCGACCAAACTTTTATTTGAGTTTTTTCTTCGTTAATATCGGAGAAAACATTGCCTGTTGCAGTCGTAACTTCTGTTTTTGCCAAGTGGACAAACTTATTCGCCTTGATTGTAGATTTATTTTTCTTGATATAAGCATTACCTTGCAAAATCATTTTTTCAAGATCATTTTGCTTATCTAAATTAACCTGCGCATAATTCGCAAAGGCTTGAGTATCTTTATAATAAATAATAACGCTGCCTTTTGCCTTCATAACATTTGATTTATTGTCGTATTCCTGTTTGTCTGCCGTGACAATAATCGTCGGTTCTTGACCGTTCAAAACAGTCGATTGAGTTCTGCCGTCCGCTTTGAAAACTTTATCAAGCAAAGAAACTTCTAAAATTTTCGCCTTAACTTCGTGTTTTTTCTTCTCATTTACCTGATAAGAATATGCGTTGTCGAGGAAACGAACTTTTTCTGCTCGGTTGTTCTTAGGGTCAAGGATAACGTGCGCTCTCGGACTCATAACGTTCACATCGTCGTATTTGACCTTTACGTTACCTTCCAAGTCTATTCTGTGATTTGCATCGTTAAAATGTTGAGTTTGAGACTCAACGGTCAAATCTGCCGCATAAGCAATGCCCGCAACAGAAAGTGCTATTACAGATGAAATCAAAAGTTTCTTCATAACTTAATCTTCCCTTTATCATAAATTTCGGTTTTAGTTCTGCCAATTACCTGCAAATCGGTAAAGTCAGCACTCAAAACGGCTTTTTCCGCATAAACAACGACTTGTTTGTTGAGTTCAAGTCTGACGTTTTCTTCCGCAATAACGTCCGAATCTTTTCCTGCCCAAGACATTCTGCCTGCAGACACATTCGAGCCGTCTTTATAAACAATCAATGTTTTTTCGTACAAAATAATCTCTTTCTTTTCCTGATTATATGTACCTTTTGAAGATTCAAAACTTGCAACAACTTTGCCGTCTTTATAAAAATTTCCGACGATATCATTCAAAACTGCAACCTGATTATCGCTATCGTAAAAACCGCTTTCTGCAAACAATTCCCAAGATTTTGCGCCGTCTTTGGTTTCTGTAACAAGCAAATTCTGAATAGTTACTTCTTGTTTTCCCAAAGACTCATCAGCCAATCGTTTTTTGAAATTATTGGTAATCAAGCCTGCGGAAATAAAAGCCCACAAGCAAGCGATAAAAACAGTTCCAAATAAAAGAATATAACCGATATTGCGTTTTTTCATAACTTCGTCCTAACTGTATTTTAGCATAAAAAAATATTTACCGAGTTTTGTAAACAATTTTTCAGCCAAAACAGGTGGTTTTATTGATTTATACGTCGTCTGGAAATAGAATTTACAACAGGCTTTTTAACCTTTTCTTTTTTAACGGGTTGTTGTTTTTCCGCAGCTTCCAAGTCTTCCGCATTGATGAGCAACAAAATTTCATTATTAGCCGCCATTTTCAAGTTATTACGTGCAATAGCCTCCAAACTCTTTGCCGTATTATAACTTTGAAGTTCGTATTGAAGGTTTTTATTCTTCTTCTGCGCCTCTTTGTATTCGCGGTTAATTATCTGCAATTTGTTGCAATAATCAATGTTTCTGACAATATTCAAAATCATGCTGAAGCCCGCCTGAACAATAAACACGAGAAGAATAACCGTCAACGCGGAATACGCAACGGCTTGTCTCGGTTTAACTTTATTAGGGTCAGGCTTGTTCATTTTGACTACTCGCCTTTAATCAAATTGGGGTCATAAACGGTTACACGGTTTCTGCCGTTAATTTTTGATTGATAAAGCGCTTTATCTGCACCTTGATAGAAATCTTCCGACGAGTAGTTTTTGTCAAAGTAATTTACCCCGATACTTGCCGTAACTTGCAAGTAATCAAAGCCTTTTACCTTCGCTTCCGTAATATCAATTTTTGCATTTTGGATATTCATTCTCAAACGTTGAGCAACCGCCAAAGCGTCATCAATATTCGTCATCGGGAACAACACGAAAAATTCTTCCCCGCCGTATCTGCAAGCGATATCGTATTCTCTGACGGTTTTTGTTATGATTTCCGCAACACCTTTGAGTACGCAGTCGCCTGCCGCGTGACCGTATGTATCGTTTACACGCTTAAAGTAGTCGATATCAAGCATCAGACAACAAAGATCCGTGTTTTTGCGAACACTTTGCGCAGTTTCCTGTTTAAGTCTGATTTCAAATTGACGACGGTTATTCAAACCTGTCAAAGCATCTAATGTCGCGTGTTTCAAAACTTCCGAATAAACATTCGCTCTTTGGATTGTAATACCTGATTGTTTTGTAAGTTCAACCAAGTATTCGATTTCGTTCGTCGAAAGTTTACCGATTGTACTGTAAGCGACCATTGCACCCAAGATTTCACCCTCGCCTTGAAGAGGGAACACTCCTATTCTTCTGTCCGAAGAAATCAAAACTTTGCCGTCATCTTTAACATTTTCCAACATTGCGATAATCTCTTCATTATTACAGTTTGCCGGCCATAAAAGTTTGAATTTTTTATTTTCATCTTTCAAGAAAATATAAATCAAGTGAGAAGATATAAATCTGTCCACCATTTCACCAATCTGAGGAACAATATAATCAAGTTCGTATTGGCTTTCGATAATCTTTGCAATGTTTTTCATCGCGTCATAGAAGTTAAGCCCCGTTGCCATGTGGTCTTTTACCACCAAATTGTACACGGCTGTTGAAATTTGGATTAACAAAATTTGCATGAATGTAAAGAATTTTTTATCAAAAACAACATCATCTTTTAAAGTTTCGTATTGAACTTCAATAAGCCCGAAGGTTCTTTCTGCCGAAAACAACGGAAAATAAACGAGATTCACTTCGTTAGAGCCTGTTTTTATAATTTCCTGTATTTCTTCTTCATCCGGTGCAAAAGAAGAAACTCTGCCGTTTATAATGAATTTGTCGGTTTCTTTTTGGAAAGAATTAAAAACCGCGAAAACAATTTTTTGGCGATTGACATCTTCGACATAAATCCAGTCACGAACGAAATCTCGGAACATGCTGGTATTGTAATCCAATGTCAAAAAGTCCATCCTTGAAATACCCGTGCATTCCTGAATTAACGTTGCAAAACTGTCGACAAGTTCTTGCGAACATTGCGCTTGCATAATCAGTCTGGATGTTTTTAATAAAATATCTGTGTAGTTCATATATTATAATTCCTCAAAATATTTCTTTTTCGGACAACTCATCAATTTTTTTGTCAAAATTGCATCCGCGTCATCCTTAAGTATAACTTTTCCGCCACGATATGCAAGTTCTGAATTGTCATTTGCAGAAGCTTCAACTCTGCTGTTCAAAAATTCAATCTCACCTTCGTTGACTAATTTCTTCTTTACCTCGCCCAAAACTTGGTAAATGTATTTGCGTTGA
>OGOZ01002200.1_pt1 | contig 9889 bp, 7 predicted proteins | sample 1552801 | NCBI WGS metagenome assembly OGOZ01 (sample SAMEA2580196, study PRJEB22360) | human gut metagenome | biome: human gut; feature: human-associated habitat; material: faeces | place: Denmark | collected 2008/2010
CGATAGTCACCTCATTCGGTACAGGAGCTACTTTCTTGAATGTAAAGGTAACCTTGGTCAATGTGTGGTAGAAGTGTATATTCACACCTTCAACCCATATAGGGCCCGATATAGCCGCCAATACATCGACATGATTGGCGGCGGATTCATTCGCTGTATAATTCAGCACCATTTCTCCGGGATCAGTGAAACTCGCAGTAGGCGCATTCGCATCACTGTACGGATAACTGTACCGAACTTCATGCTCGCATCCAACAACCCGGGCCAATATTGCAACGGCGAGATGGTGGCTGTCAGGTCGGCGTTAACCGTAGCACTTGCATTGAAGTATGGTTGGGGAACAGAAGCATTGGGAGTCAGTGAACCGTAAAGACCGAAAGTCTCTTCTTTCAGATCGGTATTCGAAGAGATTACCGTACCACGAGTGTAGACATAGCCGCCTTCTCCAATACGTTGCACAACAATCTGATTTCCGCACGTCATTTCTTCTCTGATACACGAAGAGAATATGACCGGAAGAATAACTGCCGTTACAATCGTCCTAATACTATTATTAAACTTTATCATCCTATTCCTTTCCCAATTAAAAAAACATCCGCCCGAAATCATCACAGATACATATCCAGATCAATATCCTGAACCTTACCCCATCCTTCCACACTTATCGTTATTATCTGAATACCGATTTTGCCAACCCGAGCTGTAATTTGATACACATTATTCCTCCGGATCTCCGTAAAAGGTTGCGCTGTCGGAGTACCTGAATTATCGACTTTTGTTATTGTTTTTATCACCTTCTCTGCTATTCCTGTAACACTTGGAGGTCCTTTCAGAACATTTACCATGCTAATAGCCAATTGGTCGGAAGAATCTGACCTGAAAATACGCTCGGCAACATAAAATGAGCAGAGTATTTTTCTATTTTCGGCTCCAGCTACAGATGAATACGCCCAGGTTTCAGTTGTTGCAGCTGTCCAAGTCTGCGTCAGCAAATCACCATCTACTGCATTTGTCATCACTTTCCCGTAATTCTTCGAGGGGTTAGCGTTGTCACGCGTATAGTTGGCCTCATTTCCCATCACAAAATAACTGTTATGGGTGAAGTTGTGTAAAGTGACACTGGTGACATCCTTTGTGTATCCTGTCACAGCTCCACCGTCTGTAGCTTCAAGGAAGATATCAACACGAGCCACAGCACGCTCGATAACCATCTTTACCGCCTTGACTTCATCAGACGCCACGGATATATCCCTGATTACCCCAGTCATTGGCATACCGGTGGTCGAAACAATCTCTCCGTCACTGTCCAATATGTTGGCTATATCATAGTCCACGCTCTGCAATAGCCATGGGCTGGTGACAGTATTGAGCTTACTCGTAAGACTTTGCGGCTCATTGGCGATGACAATAACCATAATATCGTTGTTAGGAATCACTTCGAGGTTTTTCGCAGTTATATCGGTGGCTGTGGCCGGAGTATCCAACGTAACAAGTTTATTCACATTCAGCTTCACGTCGCCCGACGCGTTGCTGAACACAATAAACCGGATGGATTTTATTTCCTCCTGCCGCTCCACTTCCGATTTATCCTCAAGTCCGATGCTAAGCTGCGCCCGGGTAACAGGGAGCAGTTCATCATCCATCGCATCCTTGCTGCATGAGAACAAAAGGGCTGTGAAGGCCATACAAACGATATATAGTATTTTTTCCCTCATTCTTATATTTCGATATCATGAAGCCAATAAACCCAGGGTCCTACAAGAAGACCGATTTGAAGGAATCCTCCTCCCGGCTTTTCTACTACGGAGAACATCAGGCTCCATTCGCTCTGTCTGTCAAGATACTCCTGAAAAGGAAGCACCGTACCGTCATGACGGTACTCCGGCCGAGCAATACTCAACAGTTTCATCAAATCATAGCTCCACACTTCTGTTCCTGTATCCGCATTTCTTATAATAAAACGGTAATCCCATCCCGTCCGGTTAAACAGACGCATAGTATTCATACGCGCTGACATTAGCACTTCAGAGGTGTCACCCGGTCCTGAATAATGAGACGCATATGTAATCGGTCCCTGACCTGTAGGCTCGTTTTCCCAGGAATAGATAGCATTTTCAGGCGACTGGATTTCAAAAGAGTACTGATTCTCAGTTTCTTCTCGACCTTCATAATCCATCAACGCAATATTAAACCGGTTGGTGTTACGTACCATGTTTACCTGATAAACATTGTGACTGGTATTGGATGGCAAATGATTCACTTCCACAATTGCTCCGAAATAGAGGTGCGGAAACTCAAAATCCACGATATCCGATTCACGGTTCAGAGCTAAAGTGACTTGCTGATAAGTGGTCGACCGCAAAGCCATCCCGCTACCTCCATTTCCTAAAGCGCTAAATTTGTCGGACAGTCCGCCTACAGTCAGCACTTTATAGTTGCCAAAGTCCAGTTCGTCAGTCAACGGCATTCGGTTCCCACCAATCAGTTCAGTAGATTCCGCTCTTTTAGAGAGAACCAGTTTGTCATCACTATCAAAAACAAATACATCTACCGACTTAACCTGCGGATTGAACGCATCCGCATATTCCATATTGTAGTCGAATGTGAATTCCAGCCAAAGTTCGCACCGAGGCAAATCCTCACGTATACTATCGCACGAAGCGATGAACAACAGCGAGGTGACAATAAAGAATAGCGATTTGGTTTTTCCGAACATATCTTTTTTCTTTTATGAGGCAGTGCTTTGAGGACTGCCGTTTATATTGTCAGAGATCCTGCTTAATGATCTCCGGTTATTTCCATTTTAGGGGGCGCGCGGTTTGCACTCCATGCATTTCTGATGCGCCAAGATGTTTCCGTGCTGTTTTTAGAAAGCCTGTCACCGGCTTATTTTACTTTTTCCTACGGTTCATTTCCATACGGAATATCATTAAGAAAATACAGGGCAGGCAGTTTTGCACTGCCCTGCGCTTTTTCATAGAGAGTATATTAAATCTCAAAACCAGTCTGCCAGTATACCCACGGAGCTATTTCAATATCGAAAGCAAGGAATCCGGGCTTTTCATCAATTGGTTTTTCCGGATCCGGATCTTCTGGTCCACCGCCAGGATACCATGGAGTACCAGAACCATTCACCTTATTCAGAGTAAGGTTATACCAGTTATTACGTACTACACCATATTTACCAAAGTACATATATTCATCATCAGTATTATCATGGCGAATCTCATAATAGTAATAGTTAAGACTCTTCTGATACCACTTAATACACTTGGCAATTTTCACAATCTCACCACCATCTGTGATATTATCAAGATGCGTATCTTGAGCAAGATCTGCAAAAGTGGCAATTGAGGCACTTAATGCTGTATTTACCGCACCTAAGAAGTTATCGCAAACTTCCATAAGCAATGTTTCTACAGGATAGAAGAGCTTTGCATTCGCCAGTGCATCAACCGGATCCTCCCCTGCCAATTCCAATTCATCAGCCTTAGCCTTAATCGTAGTACCAGCTGTAGAATACGCAAGCTGAAGATTTGCAAGAGTCGGATAGTTTATGCCACCGAAAGAGAACCAGTCATTTCCGAGTGTAAAATCTTTTGGAGCATATTTTCCTTTTATTACTACACGGGTAGCTGCACCAAACTTCTGGTCGGCATCAGCCATTGTATTCTCAATACAATATTCAAAAACCGGAGTTAGAGTTTCACTTTTAGCTTTCCAGGTTACAAAAGGCGCACGATTCTTGACTTCGTTTAGAACAATCCCGGTTGTGTGACCTGGAGCCGTAAAGTTCGGATCCTCAGTATAGAAACTATTCTCATAGAAAGCTGCAGTATGGGTCGCTTTGGTTGTAGATTTCTCTGCAAATGGATAGAAAGTGCTATTGTAATAATCGAGTGTCCAACCACCGAATTCGAATGTTGCTCCTTCAGGCAATACGTCCGGACCAGATGATTTAACAGCTACTTCCACTTTTGCAGCAAGACGTTCAATTTTCAGCGTCGCTCTTTTCCCTACTTTTTCCGCTTCCTCTTTGGCTGCGGCTTCATCTTTAATGGTAGTACCATCAACAGAAATCACATTAGCTTCTACGTCAAGCAGACAGCCTTGGTTCCACTTGTCACCACTAACATCGTAGGAACCGGCATTGATCATCGTAAAACCCTTACCACTATCCGCAGGATCCGCAATCTCACCTACAAGTGTCTCAGGTTTACTATTGGATGCCAAGCTATTGACGATAGCCATGTTGATATCATTGTATAAAGCACCGGCAGTCAAAGCCTTCAATCTCGTCTCCAACAATGTACCCGGATTAACGACAACGAGCAAATACTTAGTACTGGCACTCACCAGAATCGCCTCTGTCGTACCTTGATTACCACTAGCTTGTAGTGCCAAATCGCCTGATCCCAAAACAATAACAGGATTCTTTCTGGAATGGTGTACCAGTTTTTGGTCCTTGTCGAATGTAATGACGTAAAGAGAGTTGACATCACCTTCACGGCCAGTAGGATTCTTTTCCGTAGAAGTACCTGCAGCACGGGTACTTGCCTTCTGGGTAGGTAATGTAATCCGCAATGACATGTAAGCCACATCCAAATCGGCCCCCGTCCTCGTATCTTCTCCTTCCAGCTCATTTGTTGAGCAACTTGCCATTGCCCCAAGGGCCAGCAACGATACTAAAATTGATTTAATCTTTAGCATAATACAAAAATTTATTAGAAATTAATAGATATAATTATTCACTTTAATAGTAACCACTTTCCGGTTCTTATTTATTATTTGTTTATTTACTCTTTTTCCTGATCTCAATAGCATTAGCTTTCTTCTTAGCTAATTCTTCCAAGTTGCTTTTGGCTACATCCAGCCCCAACTCTTTGGCAATCTTTAAATGTTTCTCTGACAATTCATAATCCTCCTTCATTAATAGTAATACTCCCATTGCATTATTATACTCCGGTGAATAGTCTGCTGACTTCACCCTCTCTAAATAGCGTTTCGCAGAAACCAGATCATTGCGTGAAAGGGCTGCGGTAGCTGCATTCATATTGGCTATTTCACTCTCCGGATAGATACGGACAGCAGTTTCGAAGATATCGATAAACTCCTGCGAACCTTTCGGATACGTATTAGCCACCATAAACATCTCGTTCAAACTCAGATTCTGAGGACGTTTCTTTATCACTTCTTTCGCCTCTTCCAGATTGAAATTCCTAATATCATAACTCACTTTACAGATCGCGACACGCAGACTCGGGAAAATATGCTTCAACATAAACCGATATGGCACTCCACCATTTAACTTCATCAACTTGGTTTCCCTTCCTTTTTCAATCGGGATGCTGGCTATAATATCCAATACTTCTGCCTTGTCATCCATTTCAACGGTAGCAAGTGCCTTCACCAATCCTTCCCAGTTTTCACCTCCAAACTGGATATGATACTGGTTCTTCGGGAAATCATACTGCGTAGCCAGATAGTTACGCAATGCCATGGCACGGCCCTCAGACAAACGTTTATTCGCTTCCAGCGTCCCTTCAGGAGAAGCATAGCCAATAATATCCAAGCGCTTCACATTCACATTCGCATCATTCTTCAGATCGTCAATCATGGCACGTATCTTACCCAGTTCCTTGGGATTATTCATATATTCAGGACGAATATCCACTCTGTTCACCACAAAGTCCAGGAAACATTCAGCTTGTACATCACGACTCTTTATCTCTTCCACCATCGGTTCTACATAAGACAAATAGGGAGTCACTACATATGGCACCAGCATACGTTCAAGCGTAACCTTATCAAAAGCATATTCCACATTCATCAATGTGCTTTCACCACAACCACATTCGTCACGCTGCACGTTCAACCGGGCATCTGCCATCCAAGGTTCATAGGGTAACGCATATCTGTATTGCAGCACACCACTTTTTTTCTTGTAATTCTTCTCTACCAGATAGGGAAGTCTATAACTATCCTTCTGCTTCCGGCTCATTACCGATAACCTGCGTTCATAGGCCAGATACTCATTCCGGCCTTTAATAGATATTCTCGGAAGATCGCGGGTGGTAGTAGACGAAATCAGCTGAGGAATAAAATCCACTCCACGTGCAGACTTCACTTTCACATCATCCATAATGACATCCAGATCTATATGGAGGAATTCACCCGATTGTTCCAACCGTACAGGTTCTATCCTGATAGTACCTTCGTATGAACGGTCCTGAGCCGATGCTCCGTTCACATTTAGGAATAAGAGAGCCAGTGCCAGTGCAATGAATTGCATATTTATTTTCATCATTCTCAATCTATTTAATTAAGTAAATAAGTGATAAGCTCGCTTTTGTAGGACCCAGATAATTTTTGCTGGTATCTTTCAGTTTGGTGCCACACGTTGCACAAGGATATTTATCATATAAAATACGTGCATATCCCAGTCCGATAGAAGCCTCAAGGCTCCAACGCTTCTTTAATATCCATGAATGCCCGATTGAAAGCCCACCACCATAGAGACGTCCCTGATAGCGCATATTCTGCATATTCTCACTGATTAACGGCCAATCTGGCCATCCACCTACATTGAAGTCGGCATAGTGCGCATGCAACCCGATGAACGTACGGTTAAAGCTTTCGCAGAACCAGTATCGAAGCTCCGGCTGTATACCCCAATGCTTCAAACGGGCATCATCAAATTTCCATGGATTATAGTTGACCGGGATATCCAGTGTCCACTTGCGTGCCAAAGCAACTTCCAAACCAAGATTCATAGTAGTAGTGGCATCATAAAGCAGGTTACTTTTTACGGCAACCTTTTGAGCTTTACTTTCAACCGACAATAAACCCAATATGAATAGTATGCATACTAGTATTTTCTTCATTTATTCCTTCTTTTTATTTTAAAACCATTCTATAAATCCAATTTCATGCCGTGAAACTTTGATGAAGGAGAGCATTCTTTAAAGAAACATTTTATATCTTTGCACTCTCCATCTATTCCATGCTTCGGCATCCCGACTTCATCCCCTTCAAACCTTGAATAACAAACCAAAAAAGGACAAAATCTCAGATTGCAAATATCGTGGAAATAAAGAAGACTGGAAATCGTATCAAGTTCTGTTATAGGCACTAAAAAAGAGGCCACACAACTAATAATGCTAGTATGCACAATAAGAATGACCAAAATAAGAAAAAAGAGAAAATATCAGTTTGCATTTCCATTATCCGCATATTTTTATTTTATTTGTTTCAATATCCGAAACTTTCTAAAGAAATTAATCCAAACTATTTAATATAAGAAAGAGCAAGAAATAATCATTAAATACAATAAATGCAAGATAGAATATACAACTTTACTATTCTCGCCCAGGCTATACACACTCCTCGCCACGATTAGAAAGGAAAAGGGAGGAAATTTCATAGAAGACAATTTTGTATTAATTACTACATTATATGCTTTATAGTCTTGCCTTTATTATAAAACAAATGAGTTGTCATCTTTTTCTTGCAGACTGAGCGATTATTCCCCCAGTAAACACTACCTTTGCTATTATTTACTTATAAACGAATACAATTATGAGTCCCGACTTTAACTACAGCGAGGTACCGGCCACCTTCCTCCACTGCCTCAACAAGCAGTGCAAACACTCCGCCAAATGTATGCGCTACCTGGTGACAGCCTATGTCCCGGACAACTACCCGGTAATCAGCACCGTAAATCCAAACTATTTTAGTTCGCACAAAGAATCCTGCCCGTACTTCATGGCGGATAAAAAGAAACGTTTCGCACTCGGCATCACCCACCTGTTGGATAATGTACCGCACAAAGAAGCCCTCGGCATCAAACGAGAACTGATGGCAGAGCTTAACCGAACCACCTATTACCGCTGTTACCGCAAGGAACGACTTCTTAAACCCAAAGAACAGGAATACATCCGTCAACTGTTTCTCAAAAGAGGAATAAAGGAAGAACCCGTATATGACGAATACGTGGAGCAATACGAGTGGTAAGCTTCTGGAAATAAGCCCAATGCTTTCTTCTCTCGGAAGGCGATACTAATCCGGTATCACCCCATTATGAAGAAATGTCCGTTTCACTTTACTGGCATTTTTGTTTCTCAGGCAAGGCACTCTTGTTTCTTAGGTAAGAAACTTTTGTTCCTCAAGGAAGAAACTTTTGTTCCTTAGGCAAGGCACTTTTGTTTCAACAGGAAGAAACTAAATGGAACAAATAGAGACCCGGCGAAGCGCCTATATCTCCCTGACTGACAACAATAAAGGGCGTAATCTTGCGACTACACCCTTCCTCTTGTCAACTTAATAACGTTATTACTTCAATTCAAAAGGAACGATCCCTTTGATATCCGCTGCCGAAGCGGCGATAACAGCTTCAAACTTACCCGGTTCGGCTACCCAGGCATGTTGGGCATCGTCAAAGTAGCTCAAAGCTTCTTTATCTATGGTGAAGGTTATTTCTTTCTCTTCGCCCGGAGCCAGTTTCACTTTCTTGAAACCTTTCAACTCTTTGACAGGACGGGGCAGAGAGGATTTCTTATCACTGATATACAATTGCACAACTTCCTGTCCTTCGCGGTCACCGGCATTCTTCACGGTTACGGTAAAACTGATCTGATCATCGGCAGACATCACTTTCTTATCAGCCGCAGGTTTGCCATAAGCAAACGTTGTGTAAGACAGCCCGTGTCCGAAGGGGAACAATGGTTTCACCTTCTTCTGCTTGTCCGCCCAACGATACCCCACAAAGATGCCTTCGTTGTATTTCATATCTACCACATCCTTACTTCTCTGACTGATATATTCGCCAACGCTATGAGCCGGAACATCTTCCAGACGGGCAGGGAAAGTGAAAGGCAGTTTGCCGGAAGGATTGGCATCCCCCATCAACACGGCAGCGATTGAGTTTCCGGCTTCCGATCCCAGGAACCAAGCTTGCAAGACAGAAGGAACTTCCGCAATCCAGGGCATAGCTACCGCATTGCCGGAAACATTGATGACTACAAGATTCTTGTTTGCCTTCGCCAAAGCTGAAATGACAGCATCCTGTCCGTACGGCAATTCCAAGCCAGCACGGTCGGTATCTTCGCAATCCTGATTGTTACTCTTGTTCAGCCCACCGATGAAAATCACATAGTCGGCATCCGCAGCCACCTTTACGGCTTCGGCAATCAGCTCCTTAGGCGTACGGTCATCCTGTAGATTCTGACCGGTTACCACACCATTATATTCGCCACGGGCATCGCCTACGTATCCACGGGCATAAACAACTTCCGCCTTGTTTCCTACGCGGTTCTTGATGCCATCCAACGGAGAAAATTCGCGCTGCACCTTCAGGGAGGAGCTACCACCACCTACGGTCATCATTTTCACAGCATTCTCACCGATAACGGCAATCTTCTTCACTTTATTCAAGTCAATGGGCAATACGCCGCCTTTGTTTTGCAGCAGCACAATGCCTTCTTCACCAATGCGGCGGGCAGCCTCGTAATGCTCGGGAGAAAGGATAGAACCGAAAGGACGGTTCACATTCATTGTAGTGCGGAATGCCAGGCGCAGGATGCGACGTACTTTTTCGTCCAGTTCCTTCGTACCTACTTTGCCCGATTTGATACGCTCCAGATAAGGCATAGCCAGATAATAGTTATCATAAGCGTTGCTGCTGCCATTGGCAAGACCATCCGTCCAGCTTCCGAACTCCATATCAAGACCGTTTGTAATAGCCTGATCAGTATCGTGCGTGCCGCCCCAGTCGGAAACGACCACACCGTCGAAGCCCCATTCGCCTCTCAGAATATCGTTCAGCAGATATTGGTTGTGGCAGGCATGCTGACCTTTATACAGGTTATAAGCTCCCATGATAGACCACGCT